>Ga0099364_10004305_pt1 | contig 21633 bp, 18 predicted proteins | sample TergutTh196P3_FD_73070 | JGI IMG/M metagenome (GOLD analysis project Ga0099364, IMG submission 73070) | Microcerotermes parvus P3 segment gut microbial communities from Pointe-Noire, Republic of the Congo - Th196 P3 | ecosystem: Host-associated > Arthropoda: Insects > Digestive system > Gut ... | reverse complement strand
TTCCTTTTCGCTCAGAGTCGTCATCCATGACGACACTTCGCGCCGCTCCGCATCCATGCTCCGCTATCGGAAGCAAAATAAACGTCTTCCTCGCCGGCCCTGAATAGATATATAAAATTGGAAAATTCTGCGCTTCGCGTGAAAAAACCTTGACAGGGGGGTGCTTGTGGTTATAAAATGTTTCGGATGATAGTGGTGAAATATTTGGGGAGATTTCACGATTTATAAAGTTTCTGCGCTTGAGCCGAAAGGCGGCGCTTGTCTTAGGGGTTCAGATTGCGCAGAGATTTCATCATAATCCAAACACTCTTATGAATGGAGGTGCATACATTTACAATGGCGCCAATTTACTATGTAATCATCGCGGTTGCCGCGATCGTAGTTGCGGTTTTGATTTTTTTCCTTGGTATTACATATAGAAAAAAGGTCTCGGAGCGCGAGATTCAAAGCGCGGAAGAGAAAGCGAAACGGATAATCAACGAATCGATAAAAGCTGCCGAAAACAAGAAACGCGAAGCCCTTTTGGAAGTTAAGGAAGAAATTCACAAAAACAGAAGCGAGTATGAGCGCGAGGTCAAGGAACGCCGCACCGAGATACAGAAACAAGAGCGAAGGCTCCAGCAGAAGGAGGAAATGCTCGACAAGAAAACAGATATTATCGAGAAAAAGACAGAAACTCTCACGAAAAAACTAGCCGATGCCGACGCTGCACACGAGGAAGTGGCGGCAATCAAGCGTAGCCAGTTTGAGATGCTCGAAAGAATATCAGGATACACGGTCGAAGAGGCAAAAGCGCTCCTGATCAAGAACCTCGAATCCGAAGTCACCCACGAAGCGGCAATGAAAATCAAGGAAATCGAAGCCCGCTTCAAGGAAGAGGCCGACCAAAAAGCGCGCGAGTACATTTCCCTTGCCATTCAACGCTGCGCGGCGGATCATGCCGCCGAAGCGACCGTCTCTGTGGTTCCCCTGCCCAATGACGAAATGAAAGGCCGCATCATAGGCCGCGAAGGCCGCAATATCCGCGCAATCGAGACACTCACCGGCGTCGATCTCATCATAGACGACACACCGGAAGCCATAACGCTGTCAAGCTTCGACCCGATACGCCGCGAGGTCGCGAGGATCGCGTTGGAAAAACTCATTATCGACGGGCGCATACATCCCGCTCGGATTGAGGAAATGGTTGACAAGGCAAAGAGAGAAGTCGATTCCACAATAAAGTCCGAGGGCGACCGCGCGACATTTGAAACAGGCATACACGGTCTGCATCAAGAGGTCGTCAGGCTGCTTGGCAGAATGCGATATCGCACGAGCTACGGGCAAAACGTCCTGAACCATTCGATTGAGGTCGCTCATATCGCGGGTCTGCTTGCGGCTGAGCTTGGCGTCGATGTTATGACCGCAAAGCGCGCGGGTCTGCTGCACGACCTCGGCAAAGCCATCGACCACGAGACCGACGGGAGCCATGTGACCATCGGTATCGATCTTGCGAAGAAGTATAAGGAGAGCGACGAGATAATCCACGCCATACACGCGCATCACGGCGATGTCGAGCCAAGGACGGTCATAGCCTGTATCGTGCAGGCGTCGGATTCCATCTCAGCCGCACGTCCGGGCGCAAGACGCGAGAATATCGAGAGTTACATCAAACGCCTTGAGAAGCTCGAAGAGCTGACCTGTTCGTTCTCGGGAGTTGAAAGTTCATACGCTATTCAAGCCGGTCGCGAGATACGCATCATGGTCAAGCCGGACGAGGTTTCCGAGGATCAGATGATCCTTCTCGCCCGCGATATTGCAAAGAAGATAGAAAACGAGCTTGAGTACCCCGGACAGATAAAAGTAAACCTCCTGCGCGAAACAAAGGCGGTCGAATTCGCGAAATAAAAAATTAGAAATTAGAAATGTGAATGCAGAAATAAGCTATTATAGTTATTTCTGCATTCTGCATGTCTGTTCAAAAGCCACTCTTACGAGCATCCTTTTAACAGTAGCGATGAAACAGGCTTTACAAAACGCCGCATTCGATGTAGAATGCAGGTGGATTTTGCCGCGAAAAATGGCATGGCTCAGAAAGCGAGTTAGCGGACAAACAAGCCAAGGCCAACATTCAACCGTTGAGCAATTATGCATTATGCATTGTATTGGGGTGATATTTTTGAGGTCGATTAAAGGCGAAAGCAGGGACGCAATGCTGTCGATATATCGGACTATGGTGCGTATCCGCGAGTTTGAGGAAATCGCCGCAAAGCTGTTCCTCGATGGCAGGCTTGTAGGGTTTTTGCATTTGTACAGCGGCGAGGAAGCCGTTGCTGCGGGGGTGTGCGCTTGTCTTCGGGAAAGCGACTATATAACAAGCACCCATCGCGGTCACGGGCACTGTATCGCAAAAGGCGCGGATATTGGCCGCATGATGGCGGAGCTTTATGGAAAAGCCGATGGGTATTCAAAAGGCAAAGGCGGCTCGATGCATATTGCTGATATTTCAAAAGGCATAATCGGCGCCAACGGAATCGTCGGTGCGGGGATACCTATTGCCATTGGCGCCGCCTACGCGCAAAAATATAGAGGCACCGACGGCGTTGCAGTAACGTTTTTCGGCGACGGCGCTTCAGACCGAGGAACATTCCATGAGTCGCTGAATATGGCTGCGGCGCTGAACCTGCCTGTCATCTTCGTATGCGAGAACAATCACTTCGGCATGTCCACGCCGTTTAGCTACCATTCCGGGAGCAAAACCATCTCCCAGCGCGCCGCCGCCTACGACATGCCCGGCATCACAGTGGATGGCAATGACCCCATCGCAGTGATGGACGCAACTGCTAAAGCCGCCCTTCAGGCAAGAAAAGGCGGAGGGCCGACGCTGATAGAATGTCTCACATGGCGCCATCACGGCCATTTCCTCGGCGATGCAGCTTCATATAAAGCGCCTGAAGACGAATCATCATGGCGCGAGCGCGACCCGATACCAAATTTTGAGCGGCGGCTCATATCGGACGGCGTCGCCGCCGATGACGAACTGGAAGCAATAAAAACGGACGTGCGCCTGGAGGTCGAGGCCTCCGTGAAGTTCGCCGAGGACAGCCCATATCCCGATATATCAGTTATGTATGAAGACTTGGTTTTTTGAGGTGTATTATGGCGAGAGTGATTACATATACCCAAGCTATCAGAGAGGCGCAGGATATTGAAATGGCGCGCGACCCCAGCGTGTTCATCTGCGGCGAGGATGTGGGCGCATATGGCACTGCGTTCGGGCAGACTATTGGATTGCAAAAGAAATACGGTCCCATGCGCGTGCTGGACACGCCGCTGAGTGAAACGGCGATAACCGGTCTCGGCGTCGGTGCGGCGGCCGTCGGACTGCGGCCTATCGTCGTACACGATTTTATGGACTTCATGGGTGTATGCATGGACGAAGTTCTCAATCAAATGTCAAAGCTGGCGTGGATGGTTGGCGGACAGACGAAGCTGTCAATGGTAATCAGGGCACAGGCGGGCGCGGGAATAAGCGCGGCTGCGCAGCATTCCCAGAGCCTTGAATCGTTTTTCACGCATATGCCGGGCATCAAGGTCGTGGCGTCTTCCAATCCTGCAGATATGAAGGGCTTATTGGCATCGGCGATACGTGACGACAATCCCGTCATGGTGGTCGAAAACAAGACGCTGCTCGGCATGGAGGGCGACGTGCCGGAGGGCGAGTATCTCGTGCCTATCGGAAAAGCGAGCATTCCGATTGAGGGAACGGACGTGACTTTGGTGTCATATGGAATGATGGTAAACAAATGCATAAATGCTGCGGAGATGCTCCGCTCCGAAGGCATTATCGTGGAAGTCATCGATATACGCACGCTTATCCCGCTTGACAAGGACGCGATATTCACATCCCTCGCTAAGACCAATCGGATTGTCATAGTCCACGAAGCCATTGGTTGCACGGGCTACGGCGCAGAAATCGCGGCTATCGTCGCCGAAGAGGCGTTTGACTATCTCGATGCGCCAATCGTCCGCGTGGCGGCGCCGTTCACACACACACCGTTCTCTCCCCCGCTTGAGCAGGAATATGTGCCGAATGAGGCGAAGATAATTCGCGCTATAAAGTCGTTGATGTAAGGACGGTGCTTAAATGGCAAACAAAATAATCATGCCAAAACTCGGGCTGACGATGAAGACCGGCACTATCGTAAAATGGCTCAAAAATGAAAGCGATGATATTTTTATTAATGAGCCGGTTATCGAAATCGAGACGGAAAAGCTCAGCCATACAATCGAAAGCCCTGCAAGCGGCGTACTGCTGAAAAAGCTTGCCGCAGAGGGCGAAAAATACCCGATTGCATGTGTCCTCGGATACGTGGGGAGTTTCGGCGAAGCGCTTCCCGCAGACGCGGAGGTTGCCGCAATCCCTGCCATTGGCACTGACGATAGCCCCAAACCATCCGGCGCGGCGACTTCAATAGAGCGCGGTACACGGGTGTTCATCTCCCCTGTTGCAAAGAAAATTGCGGCGGAACTGGGGATAGATTTCAGGCAAGTACACGGTAGCGGGCCGAACGGGCGCATCGTCAAGGCGGATGTTCTGCGATTTTCCGAAAACCGAGGCTCTTCGTTTGGGTTGCAAGCGTCGGACGAGGTTGTTCCATATGCGGGGATACGCCGAGCGATTGGAGAGAACATGAGCGCCGCGTGGAATACAGCGCCTATGGTCACATATCAGGTCATGGCCGCCGCGGGCGAGCTGCTTGCCTTTCGCGCAATGCTGAATAAAGGCATAACGGATAATGCGGAGCGCGTGTCGATAAACGATATGCTGCTCAAACTCACCGCCGCCGCGCTGAAAGCTATGCCCATCATTAACGCGACGCTAACTGATGCGGGGATTGTCCGGCATAGCCGCGTGCATCTTGGCATGGCGACGGCGATTGACGGCGGGCTGGTCGTCCCCGTCATCAGGGATGCGGATTCAAAATCCTTGCTCGACGTTAGCCGCGAGGCAAAGGATCTATCCATGCGAGCCCGCAGCGGCAAGCTTATGCTCGACGAGATGCATGGCGGGACGTTTACTGTTTCAAATCTCGGCGGTTATGGCTCGGTCGTTTTTTTCCCGCCGATAATAACCCCGCCGCAAGCCGGGATACTCGGCATTGGGCGAGTTGTGCAGTCCGCTGTCGTAATCGACGGCGAGGTGGTCGTGCGCCCCATGTTGGGGCTGTCGCTGACCTGCGACCACAGGGTAATTGACGGCGCGGTCGCGGCCGAGTTCTTGAAGGTTTTCATGCAGGCGCTCGAAAACCCGGCGCGCGCAATCATCTAGGCGAGATAGCCATGATATATTTAGAAAGCAACTGGACGGACCCTGCAATGAACCTTGCGCTTGAGCAGTATGTGTTTGACGCGCTAGCGCGAAAAGACGACTTTTTTATGCTCTGGCGCAACAGCGACGCTGTCATCATCGGCCTTCATCAAAACACGGCGGATGAGGTGAATTTCGCATACGCAGAGCAAAATGGCATTAAAATCGTCCGTAGGCTGTCAGGCGGCGGGGCGGTCTTTCACGATTTGGGAAACCTTAACTTCACATTCATTATTAACGCACAAAGCGCCGAAACGCTCGACAGCGGGCGCTTTACCCTACAGATTGCTGACGCGCTCATTGGTCTCGGCTTGCATGCTGAGTTGAGCGGACGCAATGACATTGAAATAGACGGGTGCAAATTTTCGGGCACAGCGAGCTATTTTCGCGGCGAACGACTGATGCTTCATGGCACGTTACTGTTTGACACCGATCTTGACAAGCTGTCAAGTATTTTGCGCGTGTCTGATGATAAAATCGTCTCGAAAGGCGTTGGTTCCGTCCGCAATCGTGTGACCAACATTCGCCGCCATCTGCCGTCCGACATGACGATGGATGGCTTTTGGGCGTATTTGCGGGAGAGCATCGCAGGGGACATGCCGATATATGCGCTTACAGAGCAGGATGTCGCTGCTGTCACGACATTGCGGCGAGTGCGCTTTGCGACATGGGAGTGGAATTTTGGGCGCTCTCCCGAATACAGCATCGAAAAGAAACGGCGCATACCCGGCTTTGGAGGGATTCGGATTAGCATGGATGTGAAAGACGGCAAAATCACCGCCTTTCATACAGACGGCGATTATTTTGGCGATAAGCCGTGCAGCGGCGTCGCTTCTGTGCTTATAGGCGTGAGTCTCACAAAGGACGCGCTGGGCAGCGCACTGTCCAAAATCGCGCTTGACGAGTATTACAGGGGCCTATCGGCAGAGGAGTTTATTCGATTGGTTATTCAATAGCATAAAAGAAAAGCCCTGTAAAGCGGCTATATCGCTGATTTACAGGGTTTTCTCATGGTGGGCCCTCAGGGACTTGAACCCGGGACCGTCCGGTTATGAGCCGGATGCTCTAACCAACTGAGCTAAGGGCCCACAAGATTTGCTAACGGGCTTTCAGCGCTTATACAGCGTTTCGGCCTCGCAACAAGGATAATACTATCGGCATATGCAGATAGCTGCGGCCGCAGAAAAACGACCAACGACCATTATTATACACATTCTTTCAAAAAATGCAAGGAAAAAATTAAAAATAAATACCTTTCTCGGACACCATCTGAATAGATACCATGGAGCAGCATTTCATATGGTCTTGACGGTTTGGGGAGGAGGTGTTAAAGTAAGTGCCACTTAGGGCGTTTTTGAAAGGAGCGAGATATGAGCAGTAGCTATGAGAGATTAATTAATGCAGAACCTTGTTGGAAATCACCGCTTATAATCGAATCGCACATCAATGGGCTTCGCACGAAAGAATATAATCCCAACATACCCATGGGCCATGAAGAGACGGCAGAGGAAGCCATAAGATGCTGGGAAGCTGGCTCCTGCGGGATTCATCTTCATAACACTAACATGAAACTGGGCGGAGCGGAAGCCGCTGACGACTACATGAAAATAGTTCAGCCTGTCAGAGCGAAATATCCCGATCTTTTTTGGTATAGCACGTTGGCGGATGCATCTGAACAAGGGGCGGACGCTTCTGGCTTGGAACACGCAGAACCGCTTGCCGCAAATGCCGGAATGAGAATTGTCTGCGTGGATCCGGGCGCGGCGAACCTGCCTTTCTTTGCGGATGACGAAGGGCATATACATGGGGTGGGGTACTATGTCCCATACGATCGCATAAACAAACAAGTGGATATATGCAACCGCCTGAAACTGGGTATTGTTTGGGGCGTGTATGAAGCCGGCTATCTAAGGACGGCCTTGCGGTATATAAAAATGGGACGGTCGCCGAAAGGCTCGACGTTTGATTTCTACTTTTTCGGCGATTACGGCTCGCTCGCAATGCAGCCCGTCAACACATGCGGCGCTCCGCCGACTGTGGAGAGTCTCTACTTCTATCTCGATATGATCAAAGACTACGACTTGCCGTGGTTCATATCCGTTTGGGGAGAGGGAAGCGCCGACACCAAGCCCTTGCTCAAAAGAGTCATTGAACTAGGCGGGCATATAAAAACAGGCTTGGAACTGCACTACGATCCAAACCGAAAACCAACGAATGTCGAACTATTGCAAGAAGTGCAGGAACTAGCAAAGGAAATCGGCCGCCCCCTTGCAAAGCAAAACGAAGTAGCAAGCATCCTAGGATTGTAGCCCTAAAACAGGGAACAGGGGTCAAGAGTTAGGAGTTAGGAGTTAGGATTTAGGATTTAGGATTTAGGATTTAGGCATCACTTGTTACTTGTTACTTGTTACTTGTTACTTGTTACTTGTTACTTGTTACTTGTTAATCGTTATTTGTACATTGTACATTGTACATTGTAATTTGTATTTTGTCTGCATTAGTAATCAGGAGCCGGGAGGGGGTGGTCCCCGCCCGGCTCTGTTACTGTCATCAATGTTCTCTTTCTTCTTTCCGCTCTTCCGACTCCCATCCCCACTCGAATGTGGGATCTTTGAATACCTTTGAGTTCATGTCATTGCTGTACATGCTGATAGCGTTGTTGGGGAAGCGCTGTTCCATAAAGTAGAAGAACGATGCTGCGCTGTCCGTTTCTTTCATGGCTTCCTCAGTGGCTTTGAGGTAGTCTATCGTGTATTTTATGCCGCTGCAATCGAGCAGGCATCCCGCTTTCTGGTGGCCGGGTATAACGACCTTGGGCTGCAGTTCCCTTTCCAGTTTTTCGAGTTCGCCAATCCACTCAACGCGCTGTGCCGCACTGACTTCGCATGTAAACGGGTGGGCTTCGTTGAAAATCACGTCGCTGCCATAAAGCGTCTTAATCGACGGAATCCAAACGACGGAGTTCCATTTCAGGTCGCCCATGATGTGTTCCATAACTTCGATGCGCTCGCCCTCAAGCTCTATATAGCGGTCTTCGAGCGGGAGTAGATTCTTGCATTGCGTGCGGCAGAGATTGCCTTCGCCGATAACATCGATCCACTCGTCAAGCTTGGGCTGGTATTGATCGGAATAGAGCGGTACTTCCTCGGGGAGCATATAGCACTTAGCGTTCGGGAAAGCTCGCTCAATCTCTCCGAGTCCCCAATAGTGGTCGGGATGGAGATGCGTGGCGAAAACGGCTTTCAGCTCCAGGCCTGTCTCAAGTATTTCCGCGATAACCCTGTGCGCGTTTGACTTCGTCCATTGGCAGTCGAGCAGGACGCACTCTTTTTTGCCCATTACGATAACGGACGCGACGCAGAATCCGGGTTCGTCAGCGAAATAGGTCTTGGTGGCGAGCTTCCCCTCGCCGTGACGGGTAATGATAACTTCTCCCATTATGTATGCCTCCTCGTATTTTTTATGTTTATTGGTGACTCAGTTATTACTATACAGTATAATATACCGACTGGCATGTTGTCTATCACAAAATAAAAAAGTTGTTGACATGGGTCGGCGGCTGCGGGTATAATTGCGTTACAAACTGAGCAGGCGATGTACCTCCGTGCGGCGGTACATGGGGCTGGGCCGCCGACGCGGCAGCAGATAAGCGTTTTTTAGCGTGTCTGCGGGACAGTAATCATGTTCCGCAGATGCGTTTTAATATTTTATACGGAGGGTTTTGATGAAAGGTACTAATGAGCAGATTGCAATGCGGGTGTCGGTGAACACCATCATCGCTAATGTTATACTGACAGCGTTCAAGCTGTTTGCAGGGTTTTTCGCACATTCGTCGGCGATGATATCGGATTCTGTGCATTCGCTATCCGACGTACTCAGCACGGTTATCGTGATGATTGGCGTGAAGCTCGCGGGGAAGCAGTCCGATAAGGAGCATCCATATGGGCATGAGCGCTTTGAGTGCGCCGCGGCTATCATTCTCGCGGCCATACTGTTCGTGACGGGCTTTATGATTGGTTATAGCGGTATTCAGAATATTATAGCTGGCAGTGGCGGCAATCTCGCAATACCCGGCGGGCTGGCTCTGGCGGCGGCTGTCATTTCAATCGTCTCGAAAGAAGGTATGTACTGGTATACGCGGATAGCGGCGAAAAAGACCGGCTCCGGGGCGCTGATGGCGGATGCGTGGCATCATCGTTCCGACGCGCTGTCTTCAATAGGCAGTTTTTTTGGCATCCTTGGCGCTCGAATGGGTTTACCGATTCTCGATCCGATAGCGAGCATCGTCATCTGCGCGTTCATTGTTAAGGTCGCAACCGATATATTCAAGGATGCTTTGAGCAAGATGACAGACAGATCATGTGACGATGAGTTTGTCGAAGAGCTAAAGGTTGTTGTACTGGAACTCAAAGATGTGCTCGGCATTGACCAGATTAATACGAGACTGTTCGGCGATAGGATATATGTGGACATTGAAATAAGTGCGAACAGCAACTCCACGCTGCGTGAAGCGCACGACGTAGCGCAACAGGTTCATGACGCGATCGAAACCCGTTTCGAGAAAGTCAAACATTGCATGGTACATGTGAATCCTGTGGAGATAGTTTAGTTTTCACAGTTTTCACAGTTTGCCTTGACGATTATTGCAATTTCACATATAATCCAAGCAAACATAACAAATCAAGAGTAGCCGCCGTGTTTTGAACGGGATAGGAGGAGGATATGAAAAATATAAGGATCTTGTGTATTATTCTTGCTGTTGCGGTCGTTTGCGTCCTCGCGGCATGCGGTCCTCGCGATGGCGGCGGCAATCCCGGAGGAGATGATTCTGCTCTTGCCAACAGGCCCGGTGCGGAGAACGGCGCCGGGGACAACTCGTCTCAAGGCGAAAGCTCAAGTCCCGGAGGAGACAACGCATCAGGGGGCGATGGTCCGGGGAGAGTGCCGGACACCGGCGAAGACAGTCCCAATCCAAGCGACACTCCGAATACCGGCGGAGATGCCGGTTCGGGAGACGGTGGAAGCGGCGACGGAAACGCAGACAGCGGCACTTCAAGCCCTTCGCCGAGCAATAGTCCGGATTCAGGCAGCGGAGGCGCTGAGGCGGGGCTAGCGGGAGCACCTGGCGACATACTCGCAAAACTCATAAGCGATCTCCAAGAAGCCGGCGCCGAAATGCCGATGTCAATGCCGCCGATGGCGGCACCCGAGGGAGGGCGCCAAAACGCTATAGGGATCAGTGAGGAGGATTATGGCCGATATGTTATTGACGACGCGCAGTCGATAGCAGGTATCGGCACGTTCGCGCATCAAATCATAATATATCAGGGTGTTGACGACAGCGCTGCGGCCCAGATCAAGCGTATCGTCTCGGGCGAGAACGGCTACGACCCAAGCAAATGGATATGCGTCTTTCCGGAAAAGGTTGTTGCCGTGGACGCAGGAAGCTATGTTTTGCTGATTGCTTCATATCGCGCAGTCGTTGATATGGCGGTTGAGATTTTCGAGGAAACCGCCGGAGGAACAGGTGAAGCGATAACGTTTTGGGATGGTGTATAAAGTGGTTTTTTCTAACCCGTCGTTTTTATATTATTTTCTGCCCATTACTCTGGCGCTCTATTTCCTGACGCCCATGCCAAAAGGGTCGCCGCGCTTCAGGAACCTGACGCTTCTTGTTGCGAGCCTTGTTTTCTACGCATGGGGAGAGCCGAAATACGTTGTTCTCATGGCGGCGCAATGCGTTTCCGCATGGGGTTTTGGTTTGCTTATCGATAGATACAGGGGGCAAAAAGCGTCCAAGGCTTTCATGCTCATTTCCGCTGTAGTTAGCTTATCTGGCCTCATTTTCTTCAAGTATACAAACTTTTTTATTCTTAACATTAACGCCGCGTTTGGCGCAGATATTCCGCTTGTCGGTCTGCTCATGCCGATTGGCATTAGCTTCTATACATTTCAGATACTCAGCTATACGTTTGATTTATACAGAGGGAACACGGAAGTCCAGCGCAATCCTCTGTATTTTTCGACATATGTAACACTGTTCCCGCAACTGATCGCGGGGCCTATAGTGAGATATGTGGATGTGGCCCGCGATTTGAACAAGCGCGAACATACCCTTCCGCGTTTCGCGATGGGCGCGCGCCGATTTATCGTCGGGCTTGGGAAAAAAATGCTGCTCGCGAACCTGTTTGGGGAGCTGGTCGCTATTTATAGGCAAAGCGGCGACCAAAGCGTGTTGTTTACATGGCTCTATATCGCGGCATTCGCTCTGCAAATTTATTTTGATTTTTCGGCATACAGCGATATGGCGATTGGCCTTGGGCATATATTGGGTTTCAAATTTCTCGAAAACTTCAACTATCCCTACATCGCCGACAGCATCACCAACTTCTGGCGGAGATGGCACATATCCCTGTCAAGCTGGTTTCGGGATTATGTATATATTCCGCTAGGGGGCAATCGCGTAGCGGCGCCGCGCTTCGTGTTTAACATCATGGTTGTTTGGATGCTCACAGGCTTCTGGCATGGCGCGGACTGGAACTTCATACTTTGGGGCGGTTTTTTCGGAGTTATACTGCTAATTGAGAAATTCTTCGTTGGCAAAGCGTTGGAAAAGGCGCCCAAGCCCTTGCGGCATGTGTATGTAATGCTCATCATTTTCGTGAGCTGGGCGTTTTTTGATTCCGCAGGGTTTGGAGAGGCGTTTGCGGTCATCGGGCGTATGTTTGGCATAGGCGCGGACGGGGTTGCGGGCAAGGAGGCATTATACTACCTGCGGAGCTATGCCGTGCCGTTCATATTCGGAGCGCTGGGTGCGACGCCGCTTATAAAGAATATTGCTGAAAGGCTGACGGGCGATGAGCGCCCGCCAAGGGAACAGGGGTCAGGGGTCAGGGGTCAGGAGTCAGAAGATGCGCCGAATGTGCAAGTCTTGCTGTCGCGAAATCGTATGAAAGAAGTGCTTTTAACTGTGCTTGAGCCGTTGATTCTGTTGCTGATTCTCGTTGCCGCTACCGCAAAAATGGTTGATGGGTCGTTCAATCCGTTTATTTACTTTAGGTTTTGAAGAGAACAGGGGACGAGGGGTCAGAGGTCAGGGGTCAGGAGACGAGGGGACGAGCGGGGGACGAGGGGGTTGGATTTTATGGATGTGCGAGCGCCAAAGTTAAGGGAAATTTTTTCTTCCGTTGTTTTTATTGCGGTCATTGGGGCTTTATTCATGCTTAATATCATCATACCTGCGCCTGATGTTCTGGAAGCCGAGCGCCGCATGCCCGCTAAGTTTCCCGAACTGAGTTTGGGCTCGATTATATCAGGAAGCTTTATGAGCAAGTTCGAGGATTTCGCCGCAGACCGTTTCGTGTTCCGCGATGGCTTTCGCGGCATCAATTCTTTTATGGTGTTCGACCTATTCATGCAGCGCGACATGTCGGGGCGCTACCGTAGCAGAAACGTGGGGCTTGGGGAGTTTCGGCGCCTACATGCGCCCGAGTTCCGCCGTTCGGCAGAGAAAGTCAGAAACGCCGCGCAAAGCTTTGATGGCCTTGATATGAATATTTACTATTCCCTCATACCGGACAAGAGCATATATGCTGAAAATTATATGCCGGGTTTCGACCTTGATTTGGCGGAGGAGATACTCTTCGATGTTCTGGGCGATTATCCCTATATCCGAGTGGCGGACATTCTTGAAGCGTCCGATTTCTATAGGACGGATTTGCACTGGGATCAGGCGAGAATTACGGAGGCTGCGGACCATGTTCTAACGTCAATGGGCGCGAGTTCGGGCGTTGCAGGCTATCAGGTGTCGTCCGCAGGTGAGTTCTATGGGCTGTATGCAGGGCAGATTGCCTTGCCTGTGAGAGCCGATGTATTGTCATATGCGGATATTTCGGGGCTGCGGGTCAGCTACTTAAACGAAAAAACACTGGAGTTTGAGTCAGGACCCGTTTATGATTTTGAGCGCATGGCGGGCGTCGATCCATATGATACGTTCCTGCGCGGTCCCCAGCCCCTCATTGTCATCGAGAATGATTCCGTACATGAGCGCGAACTGTATTTATTCCGAGATTCGTTTGGCAGCAGCTTCGCGCCGCTCTTGACAGGCTCCTACTCAAAGATAACGCTTATCGATCTTCGCTATATAAATCTCATGCTACTCGACATGTTCATTGACTTCACCCCCGGTTCCGACGTACTGTTTATCTACGGCTCGCAAATCTTCAACAACCCCAGCGTCCTGCAAGCATGACAATAGGTGTAGACAAACCATTGTGGTTTGGTGTATAATGGCAGCAACTAACATCATTATTTATTTACAGAAAGGATTATGAATATGTCACACAAAAGAAAAATCGTCATCACCGTAGCCCAGACGGGCAATTTCCAAGGAAAAGCCCAGAATCCCAACCTGCCGGAACAGCCGAGCGAAATCATCCAGTCGGCATATGACTGCTACAACGCGGGCGCGTCGATAGTTCACATTCACGCGCGCAACAAAGAAGGCAACTCCTGCAACGAGCCGAAAATCTTCGCCGAAATCAACAACGGCATCCGCGCAAAATGCAACATCATCACCCAAAACTCAACAGCCCCCGCGACAAAGCCCGGTTCTGAAGCCGACGACGGCATTGCCCTGCTATACGACGATAGCATCAAGGACGCGCTGCCCGAAATGTGTTCGCTCGATACATCGCTCATCACGACCGTATGGGGCGACCTCAGTTTCATCTACCGCTGGGAGCGCGATTGGCTGATTAAGCACGGACTTCGCATGAGAGAGCTTGGAATCAAGCCCGAGATTGAAGCGTTCAATATGGAATCCATCGAGGATGTGTTCCAGCATCTCATTCCTGCGGGCGTGTGCAAGCTCACGGACGATCCAAACGAGCCCGTCAACATCACGCTCGTAATGGGCATGAACAAAGTCAGCCAAGGAGCGATTTCATACACGCAGAAGAACCATGACTACATGATTGATCTCGTCGATCAAAACAGAGGCAACACCAAAGTTAACCTGACAACAATGGCAATAGCCGCCAGCCAGCTCCACGGCGTCACCTACGGTCTCCTCAAGGGCGGCCATGTCCGCACGGGGATGGAAGACAACATCAACTATGCATACCGCGAACCCGCCAAGTCAAACGCGCAGCTTGTCGAGCGCATGGCGCGCATCATCCGCGAGCTGGAAATGGATGTCGCGACACCCGAAGAAGCCAGAGAACTGATTGGCCTAAAACCTTTGAAATAGGAGGGAATACATGAAGCTCGACAGTGTTAAGCATATTGCGATAATTGGCGCAGGGATGATAGGCGACAGCATGGCTGTGCTCACGACGGGGCATGGCTACAAGACCACGCTGGTCGTCCGCCGCGCAGAGATGATTCCCGAATATCAGAAAACATACGAGAACTATTTCCGCCAGATGATCGATCAGGGACTCATGCCTGAAGGCCAGACCGAGATCTGCGCGAAATATCTCACATTCACGACCGATTACAACGACATCGCGGACTGCGACGTTATTTATGAATGCGTTACCGAAAATCTTGAGCTCAAACACCAGATATACGAGCAAATTGAGAATCTATGCCCGAATGTCCGCGTGATATGTTCGGGAACTTCGGGGTTCGTGCCGGATCTTTTGGGCGAGAAGATGACGAAGTATAAAGACCGCATCATCGTCGCGCATCCGTTCAACCCCGCGCACTTGGTTCCGTTCTTCGAGTTGTGCGGCGGCAAAGACACTGCCCCTGGCGTGTTGGATTTTGCCGTGGAACTGCTGGAATCCCTCGACCGCAAGCCGGTCATCCTGAAAAAGCCGGCGCCGGGATTTATCGGCAACCGTCTACAGTTCGCGCTGTGGAGAGAGGCGCTCAATCTTGTCGAGAGCGGCATCTGCGACCCGCGAGACGTCGATACATGCCTCAACTACAGCTTTTGCCCGCGCTATACGTCAATCGGGATGTACGAGCATTTTGACAACGGCGGGCTGAATCTGAACATAATGACATGCAACACCGTGTTCCCGACGCTTTCCAATATCGACGGCGCTCCCGCTGCGATAACAGACCGCATCGCCAGAGGCGACACAGGAGCGCGCTCCGAAGGCAAAAAAGGTTTCTATGATTGGAACGGCGTCGATATGAAAGCCTATCAGGAACGAGTAAACGCGCCGTATTGGCGGTTTATTAACTGGAACTTACCTAAGGAGTGATTAAAATTATGACATATGATAACAATAATGGCGGGGAGTATGGGAAATACTTCGTGCAGGATCTTCAAACGCCGCCCGGCATGATAACGCCGGAGTTCGAGAAAGTCTACAACAGCTTTGCGAAGCGCATTTTATGGATGGACAGCAATGTCTGCCCCGGCGCTTTCCAGATGAACACGGCATGGTATCATTCCGTACCCGAGCGCGACCCGATTTTCCCCCAGCATGAGCATCCCTATACGGAACTCGTGGGCTTCTACGGCTCAAACCCCGACGACCCATATGACCTCGGCGGCATCGTCGAGTTCGGGATAAATGGCGAAATGCACAGGCTCACCCGTTCGACATTGATTTTCGTCCCCAGCGGAATACCGCACAGCCCCGTGAGGGTGCTCGAAGTAAACCGCCCGATATTCCATTTTTCCGTAGTAATGAACGCAGAATACGCCGAGGGAAAAGACGTATACAAATAACAAATAGCAAATGCAACTATTCAGCACCCCCGTCTTTGCGAGCCGCAGCGAAGCAATCCAGTCCTTTTGCGCCGATTGTCAGGTTACTTTCTGGATTGCCGCGTCGCGAAGCGGATCCAACGACGAAACTGTGAGATTTGCGATATGACCTGAACAGTTACTAATAAATATTAATTGGCGGTTTTTTGAAGAGAGGGAACATGTATGGCGAAATTTGTTACGCTTGAAGAAGCGGTCAGTCATGTCGGGGACGGGATGACGATGATGCTGGGCGGGTTTAGCACCTATTGCAGCCCCGAAGAACTGCTTGAAGGTCTCGGCGCGCGGTATGAAGCAACAGGCCACCCAAAGAACCTGACAATAATCAGCGGCATCACCCCCGGCGACAAGTCCGAGAGCCATGAGCCGCTCAAAGGGTACAACGTCGGTTTAAACAGGCTGAAAGCGGATGGAATCATCAGTTGCGCTATTATAGCCCTCGCCGACGCACGGGCCATCGGCTACAAAATCAATGAAAACAAAATCGCGGGCTACCTATTGCCAATGGGCGCTCTGCTAAACCTTATCCGCGCGTCTGCGGGAGGCGCTCCGGGACTTCTCACAAAAGTCGGCCTTGGGACATACTGCGACCCGAGACAGGAAGGATGCGCCGTTAACGAAATGGCGCGGCAAAGGGGCCCAATCGTAGAGCTTATGGAAATAGACGGGGAGGAATGCTTGCTATACAAGGCATTTAAGCCCGACGTCTGCTTCATACGCGGAACATATGCCGACGAGGATGGCAACATTTCGATAGAACAGGAAGCCATAATCGGCGCCGAGCTTGATATGGCGGCGGCTGTGCGGAACAACGGCGGAACCGTCATCGTCCAAGTCGCCGAAATAGTCAGGCGCGGCTCGATACCTGCAAAAAAAGTGCGGTATCACGGAAGCTTTGTAGACTATATCGTGAAAGCGCAAAACCCCGACAATCACCGCCAATGCTTTATCACACCAAACTACCGCCCCGAACTCACCGGCGAGATAAGAACCTCGGCGGGCGTCGCGGCGCCGATGAAACTGGACCCGCGCAAGGTTATTGCAAGGCGCGGCGTGCTAGAGCTTGAGCCGGGATCGGTGATTAACATGGGCGTCGGCATCCCGGCAGGGGTCGCGGCCGTCGCCGACGAAGAGGGAATCGCGGGAACCGTGACGCTTTCAGTCGAGGCGGGACCGATGGGCGGCGTCGTCCAAGACGGACTTGCCTTCCCTGGTACCGCAAACGCGGAGGCGTTTTACTGCCAAACGGACATACTGAACATGTATGACGGCGGGCTTCTGGACATGACATTCCTCGGAGCGGCGGAGGTCGATGAAAAGGGCAATGTAAACGTATCGAGATTCGCCGGCAGAAGCGGCGGGCCGGGAGGGTTCATAGATATATCGCAAAACACGAAAAAGGTCTGCTTCATGAACCTCTTCACAGCGGGGAAACCAAAGCCTGATATCGCGATAGCCGACGGAGAACTGAAGATCAAAAGCGACGGCAGCGAAATTAAATACGTAAAAACCGTTCAGCATATCACATTTTCAGGCGAGTATGCGGTGAGGAGCGGGCAGAGCGTCATGTACATCTCCGAACGCGCGGTGTTCAAACTCACCCCCGAGGGCCTGATGCTTATGGAAATCGCGCCGGGCGCTGATTTGCAAAAGGATATTCTCGACAAGATGGAATTCAAGCCGCTAATCAGCCCGGATTTGAAAACCATGGATGCACGCATATTCCGCGATGATCTAATGGGACTTTGAACTACAATAACGCCGACATGACAGGGTAGCGCTACCCTGTCATGTTTTTTTGCAACTCCTGCCCAGCTCAGTACCTTGCGCTCGAAGGACATTTTTTATACCTGCTCATCTGCGCATGTATACGCTTGCTTTGAACAAATCGCCGTCTATGGTTATGTTGAACTTGCCGCCTTGCGCGACTGCGAAGCTTTGCACGATGGACAGGCCAAGGCCGCTGCCGCCGTCGGCGCGGGACTCGTCGCCGCGCTTGAATCGGTCTATCAGCTCGTTCGGGTCGATGTTCAGCTCCGTCGCAGATATGTTCTTCAGTTCCAAGCAAACATAGTCGTTTTCCTGCTGTACACTCAAGTAGACCCTTGAGTCGGGGAGAGAGTAGCGAAAGACGTTCGACAAAAGGTTTTCCATGATGCGCCACACGAGTTTGCCGTCGGCTATAACGGGCAGATTCTCGGGCAGGCTCACCCTCAAATCAAGGCCCGAGGATTTAATCGCGCCGTCAAGCTCTCCCAAAACCTGATTTATCAGCGAAACAAGGTCAAGCTCCGCAAGATTCACCTCGATATTGCCACTAGCCGCCTTTGCCGCCTCGAAAAGCTCATCGGTCAGCGTTTTAAGGCGCTGAGATTTCTGTATCAGCACGTCGAGGTATTCCTCGGCTTTTTCGCAGTCCAAGCCCTCTTGCTTCAGCAGGTCGGTGTACGTGATTATCGACGTCAGTGGCGTCCTTATGTCATGCGACACATTTGTTATCAGTTCTGTCTTCAACCGTTCGCTTTTCATGCGCTGCTCGACCGCCGTGTTTATCCCCTCGGAAATATTGTTGATGGAGTTTGCGATACTTCCCAGTTCGCCCTTTCCAACGTCTATCGAGACATCATACGCCCCGCCGCTCGTTTGGCGCGCGGCTTTTTCGAGCGTGTGGATTCTGCGGGCATAGCGCAGGATAAAAAACGTGGTTACGGCTGTGCAGACAAGCGCTGAGAATACCATCAGAAACCCTTGCTGGGGGAATCCAAGCATCCCTGTAAATAACAGCATGAAAAATGAAATTAACGCGATTAGTGCAACCTTCGCCGTCAGCGGAAAACCCGCCCATAGGGATTTGAGGAAGCGCACGAATCTGCTGGGGACGAAGAAAATCAGCGTATGCCGCCAGAAACTCCCGGCTTTTATTCGCTTTGCAAAGCTCATAAGCCACAGCAAAAGCGGGGTGACGACCGCTACTGACACAGCCGCGAACAGTATGTTCATAGCCGCGATGCTCCGATACCGCCAGATAGTCTGGCCTATTTCAAATGTAAAAAATATCGCAAGCGCGCCCCAGCCGACGACGGCGGCAAGGCTGATGTCCAGAAACGGCTTGTCAATAAGCGCGATGTGTACGCCCTCGCGGCCGCGTTTCCTGCCGGCGCCGAGGAGCAAGATGACGAACAGTGCCACTAATAGTACGGCTGAGACTGCTATGATTGTCAAATCGGTTATGTATCCCCTTTGTGCGGCAGCATATGCTCTGTTTTGGGCGCTTACTACATCGGCGGTGAACGCGAGAAAAATCTTAAAGTTGCTTGCCGCCACATGGTCATATCCTCGGAGGTATGTGCTGTATGTATAGAACCCATAATCATATTCATACGCTGATTCGGGCGGCGAATCCCCGTCTTGTATATAGTAGACGGGCTGCAATCTGAACCAGTTATCTTCCGCCACGACACTTCCCTCTGCGATGTCGGACAAATTGGAAATATGGTATACAAGCCCCTCCACCGCAAGCAAATACTCCTGTGAGTGCCGAAATTCATAAAGCTGCTCACGGATGGCGCTTTGCTCCGCTTGCAGGCGTTTTTCCGGCATGTCGGGGTGATTGTCATACCAAGGGTGTTCAAATGTCTCGGAAGGTTCTGTCAAATCGGAAGAATCGGAAGGGGAAGGGAAAGGTATATCCGAATCTTCGTCAACCGGGTAGGTATCCTCCCAGTTTTCCGGCAAGAACGTATAGTAGTCAATCCACGCATATTGGCGATGTCCTTCCGGCGTTGTAAGCGACATCGCGTTTGAATATTCATTCCACTTTAGGAAATCCCCGTTCATTATCGCCGCTTCGCTTCCGAAATAGGCAACCTGCGAAGCATAGTATAAAGCGCTGCTCATGTGCTGTTCGTTGAAGTACTGGTTTGTCGATAGGTCAATGAAAACGACCTCCGGGGATACCCGCGTTTCTCCGGACCTGATGTCGCAAGCGTTAATCCTGTTGAGTATTGTAAAGCACAGTGCGATTGCGAGGATGAAGCTTGCTATCTTAACGGCTCTGTGCGCCGTCCATTTTTTCGATTTTGTATCCAATTCCCCATACCACCTTTATATATTTTGGATTTTTCGGGTCAAACTCGGTTTTTTCCCTGATGCGCCGAATATGTACGGCTACCGTGTTGTCGGCGCAAAACGCGTCCTCGCCCCAAACGCGCTCATATATATCGTCTATCGAGAATACCCTGCCGGGCGAGCGTATCAGCAGCAGCGCTATTTTGTATTCGATTGGTGTCAGCCTGACATCGTCCCCGTCCACCGTGACGGTTTTTCTGTTGTCGTCGATGGTCAGCCCGCCGACCGTATATACCCCGGTCTCCCGCTCCGGGAGACTGCCGAGCACCGTGAAACGGCGGAGTTGGCTCTTGACGCGGGCTATCAGTTCGAGCGGGTTGAACGGTTTTGTCACATAGTCGTCCGCGCCGACTGACAGCCCCATGATTTTGTCCGTGTCCTCGCTTTTTGCGGAGAGCATGATGATTGGTATGTTTCGCTCTTTGCGAATCTCCATCGTCGCGCGCAGACACGAACATTTATCCGCTTGAGGCGGGAGAAGGAGGAAGGAATATGAGTACAAACAAAAGCAGAGGAATTGCGCTTTTCGACCTTGAGAACACACCGGAAGATTTTGACCCTGATATGCTGTTTAATGAAAGAATGGGTATGATTGAATTCGCCGATTTATTTGGATACAGGCTTGGTATGCGTAGGTACGCATTAATCTATGTATCTAATCCAATCGGTGATAAGTTTTTTTACAGTCGTAATGGCTTCACTGAGAACGACTGCTGTTGGGATTTTGCCGAGCGAGGCTTCTATGCTATTCCAAATTACGACAGTATCCCCCAAATAATCAAGAAAAACGCGATCGAGTTTTTCTTGGAGACAAAGGATTTCTATGACGAAAAAGATCGCAATGTTGATGACGAAGATTTTTACAAGCGAGTAGGCTGCGGAACGAGAGCAGGGACGTTATTAGGTGGTTGTTATCTAAAAGAACATATTGAAGACAGAAAAAACTTCTCACTTGAAAACGTTGACTTCATACTTTTCAGAGAATATGTCTTTAGTGATGACGATCATAACTCGGATCCAGATCTATTTCCGAACAGCGATGCTGAAATTGTCGGCAATATTTCCTATTCCGTTTGGGCAGGGGGCCGTTATTTTATGCGTATCAGGTGCTTATCAGCGAAACTATCGGAAAGCGATAAGGATTCGCTAGATAATCACATTGAAGCGGTGCTTTCCGACGGCTGGTTTCGCGCCGGAAGATTCTGGCTAAATCCATAAGGCTGGCATATTACATCGCCGTTTAAAAATAATGATTATCCAAATAGATAATAATTTTTTCCCCTCGATGCGCGCCACACTTGAAGAAAGAGGTTAATCTCTATCTCCGAGGTTCCAATTAGATAGAATGAGCGTGTAGCCTTTTTCTCATGTGTTATTTGGATAGTCATTTTAAAAATAATCAATCTCCAGTAGAGAAAGGTGAGTT
>Ga0099364_10004304_pt1 | contig 21634 bp, 14 predicted proteins | sample TergutTh196P3_FD_73070 | JGI IMG/M metagenome (GOLD analysis project Ga0099364, IMG submission 73070) | Microcerotermes parvus P3 segment gut microbial communities from Pointe-Noire, Republic of the Congo - Th196 P3 | ecosystem: Host-associated > Arthropoda: Insects > Digestive system > Gut ... | reverse complement strand
ACTCTACTATTGGCGTATTGGGTATTTGAGCCATTCTTTGATTGTCCAGACGTGGTCGGCAAGATTCTCAAAATACCAACTTGATTTTACACACCCACCTTTTGCACTTATTGCATATACACTTGAATCGGGTTAGAATAGCGGCAGATGGAGGTGTCGGTTCGGCAGGTTGACAATAAGAATATACGGCATATTTTTTCGTGAGTACACAAACATTCTACCAATCCGTCTGTTCAAGCGGTCTAGTGCCCGAAGAACCGTTACAAAAAATTGCGAAATTCATCCAAGATCGGCTTGCTGGTTCGGAATCTACTCTCGACTCCATTCTGTACGATATTTCCGCAGTTGATCCGGTGTCGCTGGAACGGCTTCAACGTCTGCCAAAAGTGCGAAAGCAATTCCGATGCGGAGTGTCAAAAAGCAAACAAGTTGTGTTCAACCCAGCAGAAGCAACACTGGACGCTTCGGACGCAACGCACAAAGACCACACATTGGAGGAAACCCAACTGGCAGATGAACTCATTCGTCAGGGTTTTCTGAACCGTTGGCAAGCGGAGCAACTGTTGGAAGAGCGCACAAAGTTTTCGCTCGGTCAATACCGTATTTTCGATGCCATCGGACAAGGCGGATACGGCTATGTTTTTCTCGGGCGCAAACCTTCGGCGCAACATTATGCGGCGATCAAAGTTTTGCCGATCACTAAGGCAACGCCGGAACTTTCGCGGCGGTTTAAGCATGAAATCGAAATCCAAAAAGGTTTACAACACCCGAATCTTGTACGATTCATCGAGTCGGGACAAGACGGCAACGTGAACTATATGGTTCACGAATTTATGGACGGCGGTGATGTGCGGTCCCTGTTGCGACAGGAAAATACGTTGCCGCTAGATACGGCAACTACGATCATTGCGCAAACGGCACGTGCTTTACAATATCTGCACGAAAACGGAATTGTCCATCGGGACATTAAGCCAGCAAACATCTTGCTGTCAAGCGACGGGACGGCAAAGTTAATCGATCTCGGACTGGCAATTCCGATTGATGTTCGATATGCGGTAAATCAAAGCAACAGCGACGAGAGTAACGGCGATAATCCGCTAGACTCGTCAATCATTGCATCGGGACGCGTTGCCGGTACGGTCGATTATATGGCACCGGATCAACTGCGTGCTCCGTCGTCGCCGACACCGTCTTGGGATATTTATTCGTTGGGTTGTACGCTGTATCTGATGTTAACCGGTACGGTGCCGTTTCCGTCGGGCAGTACGCAAGAAAAGTTTCGGGCACGGCTGCAATCGGAACCGAAAGATGCCCGAATGTACAATCAGGCGATCCCGTTTGACATTGCCGACTTGCTGCGCGCAATGTTGACTTCGCATCGCAAACATCGGATACCCTCGGCACTAGCCGTTGCGGATCGCCTCGACGCTTGGACCCCGCCGGAAGGACTGACGAAAGGACTAGAGTTTTGTTGAAATCACCGTCCCATTGCCAACGATGGTGCAACCCGAAACGGTATCTGTTCTTCCGCAAACTGCATTGAATCGTCGTTCAAGTCCGTGACACTGATCCGTAGTTGATACTGTCCCGGTGCGAACGATGTCGGTATTGTACCGGGAAACGCCAACGCATAGTCCCGTTTCCGACTCAGCGATCTCTCCGAAGGCTTGCCTCGGTCTTCCCGGGCGACGATATTGGCATGCTCATCTCGAATTTCGTAACTGATTGCAACGCTGACTTCAAAACCGTCGGGAATGCGGCGCACCAACGGGTTTTCAATTTCCATGTAAACAAGGAAATCGTCGCCGGGATAAAACTCCTGTGCGTTGCGGGGAATGAATTGTCCGTATGCGAGCCAGTCTTCGACGAATGTCACATTTTTCAGTTTGATGGGGCAAAGATTTTGCAGTTCTTGCAATCCCTCGCTGAACCGATAAGCCGCATTGACATATCGGCTTCGGCTGTCCCGTATCGAGTCGTCTAGCAACGCAGCAAAACCGAGAACTTGATGCCCCATAAAATCGTTGACTGTTTTGTCTGCCGATCGCATCGGTCTGACGGATTCTGTATTGTTACCGAGCAGCATTTCCAACATACGCAGCCGCATTTCGTTCGATACCGTTCTGCCGTTCGGCGTTTGTTCGATGGCATACCGGAGTTGTTCGACTGCCGCACGAGTCGGTGTTTGCCAATCGCCCGCTCCGTGTCCGGTAAGGTTGAGAGCCGACGAAGCAGTGCCCGCACTATGCGCTTGAAAACTTGTCTGCACCGTAGCAGGCACGACACCGGGAAGTTGCACCAAACTCGGATAAACCGGCGCAGCCGCCGGCATGGAATTTTGCGTAGTGACCGGCTCCTCGGTGATTGGCGGTGTATTCCTCGGAGCGTGCCGCACAATCGGCTCGTCATAGTAAATATCATTGTCCTGCTCCGGTTCCTGATTTCTGACGGAATTGTTGTTCGAACGTCTGCCTATCCCAAATTCCATAAAGGGCAACGGAGCCGCTTCGGGTAAAATCCTTCTCCGGAGCAGAGCAAGGTATTCGGCTTCAAAGTCAGTATGCATGACCTCTTCACGAAATGCTTCCAATAATTCTGCGAGTCTTGCGTCGTCAACATTCCGCTTTTCGGGAGGCATGATCGCAATTTCCCGGAGCAAACTTTTGAATGGCTCGGAGTCACCCGATTGTATTTGCAGGGGATTCTGCTTTTTTTGGAAAGCAATGGTTGCCGAAGCAGTCTTTTCCTGTGTTTCGGCGGCTAGGGTTACTGGGGCAACTGGGGTTATTTCGGCGGCTGGGGAAGTGTCGGCGACGGTTGTGTCGGCGGTTGAGGGGAGGGCTTCTCGGCTTGGAAAATCGAGAAACGGTGGGGGAAATATCGAACCGGCTGTGTAGAGGGAATGGGGGGATGGGCTGATCGGCAAAATGTCGGGACGAGAACGATCGGCAGCAATCGGTTCTTTGGATTCAACAGAGCGGACAGTACGATTGCTTCGGTCGGGCATCAGCGGTTGGACAAACTGTGCCGTTCTGCTCCAGAACTTTTTGATGGGTGTTGCCGGTTGCGACGCACTGACAAGGACTGTTGGTTGCGGACCGCGAGCGGCTGTCTGGCAACCAGCGGCGAACAGAGCGAGAAGGAGGAGTATGACAGCGAAACGAGGCATTGTTCTCGTTAATGGAACACTTTCTGCAGGCGGAATGATAGCGATTTGGAAAATCGGAGGCAAGGGCAGAATTTCCGAGATTCGAAAACTGGAAGATTCTCGGCACAATCGGACGATTGCAAACTGTGGTTCGTGTGTTGCAATACCCATTGTAGGGCGTGAGACATACGCTCTTGCGCTTATTCTCTTTATCCATGATACAATGAATCCGGCATGATATTCCTCTACATTCCCTATGGTACGGATGCACCTATCTATCGTTTGCCGATCATTACCATCGTAATGATCGTGATCAATACCGTTGTGTTTGCGGTCTTTAGCGAAGAACAAATCAGACCCTACATGCTTGCAATGGGAGTCGGTCTGTATCCGATCCAATGGTGGACGACCAATTTTCTTCATGCCGACTTCTTCCATCTTCTCTTCAACATGCTCTTTCTTTGGGTCTTTGGTCCCGTCGTTGAAGGCAGAGTCGGTGCGTTGCGAATGTTGGCGATATATTCAGGAATTGCCCTCTGTTTCGGTGCCGCCGTACAAGTCCTGACGCTGGGATGCGAACCCGGCTTCCGCTTGGGTGCGTCGGGCGTGCTCTTCGGTTTTGCCGCCATGAGTTTCATTTGGGCACCGGAAAGCAGGGTGCACGGACTCATCGTCTTTTGGTTTATGCGCTATGCCTTCGTAAAGAATACCGAAACGCAAGTCAGTATCATCGTCGGATTTTTTGCTGTCTTGCAGGTGATATGGTCTCTCATGTTCGGCGGCGGATTGATCGGAGAACTGGGACACATCGTCGGAGCAGTCCTCGGAATTATCGTTGCCATCGGCTTGTTGAAACTGAAATTCGTCGATTGCGAACACCAAGACATTTTTGCGGTTTGGTCTGGAGAAAAAGAACGCGCTGAAATCGAAGCAAACAAACCGGATGCTGTAAAACGCCGGGCAGAAAGGCAAAAGAAACTGCAAAAACAAAAAGACATGTTGTCCGAAGAGATCGAATTAGCACTCCAAAATCAAACGCCGTTGCCCGCCTTTATCATTACCCAGCGGAAGGAACGGGAATTTGCCGATTGGATGCTGCCGCAAGATTTACATTGGACGATGATTCAGCAGTTGCTTGCAGGCGAACATTGGTCGGAAGCAATTACGTCGATGCGGCAATACTTGGAACGGCATCAAGAACAAGCATTTTTTGTCCATGTGATGTTGGCGCAGACTTTCCTTTCTCAAAACAAGCCCAGGGCGGCAATGGAGGCTCTCGACAATGCCATGCTTCATGAAACGCAGCCGGAACAACAGTCGGCAATTTCTAAAATCCGCAAAAAAGCCGACGTAATGCACCAGAAAAATCTGGAAGAGGGAATCTATGAGTGGAGCAACGGATAGCCAAACGTGTTTCGCTACGCAACCGGCTCCGGCATCTGCCGCATTACTTCTTCGGAAATGTCGAAGTTCGAGGAAACGCGTTGCACATCATCGTGATCGTCTAGCATTTCCATTAGTTTCAATACCTTCGTTGCCGTTTCGACATCGCCGATTGCCGCCCGGTCTTTCGGCATTAAACTCAACTGTGACTCCTCTGGTTCGATCCCCGCCCTTTGCAGAGCGTTAGAAACCGACTCGTAATCATCGGGCAAACATGTAATTGCAAAGCCGTCTTCCGTTTCGGTTACGTCATCCGCACCGGCTTCGAGAACGATTTCCATCACGGTCTCTTCCGTGAGTTCTCCTTTGTTCGGAAGGGATTTGGGAATCGCAAAAAATCCTTTTCGCTCGAAGTTCCAAGCCACGCATCCTGTTGTTCCGAGCTTTCCGCCGCAGACTTCAAAAATCTTTTTGATTTCCGGTGCAGTCCTGTTTCGGTTATCGGTAACGGCTTCCGCCATGACTGCCGCTCCGCCGGGACCGTAGCCTTCATAGACGAGTTCGTCGAGTTGTTCGGTTTCCCCTTCCCCGCTGCCGCGTCGAATTGCCCGTTGAATGTTTTCCTTGGGGAGCGAGACGGCTTTTGCTTCGTCAATCGCCGCCCGAAGCCGGATGTTGCTGTCGGGGTCAGGACCGCCGAGTTTGGCTGCGACAATGATCGCTTTTGCCAATTTGCTCCACAGTTTTCCTCGTTTTGCATCGACGAGTGCTTTTTTATGTTTGATACCTGCCCAGTGTGAGTGTCCCGCCATCAGTCTGCTTTGCCAATTTTTTCTATCTTTTTTCCATTGTACCGGATAAACGAGACGTATCAAAGGACAGCAAGTATAAAATTGTCTGGTCGGACACTATACGTTGTGTTTCGGTTTTGGTATAATGGGTAAATTGATGGAGAACCACAGAAGAGTGCTTTAGTCGAATTGCCAGCCTGCCAGAATTATGCCGAAGTACAGATTTGAAGCGATTGACCAGAAAGGTCAAGAAATTAAAGATATTGTCGAAGCCGCAACCGAAGAGGATGCACAAGCAACTATTCGTCTGATGGGCTACCATCTGACGAAAATAGCACTCCATAAGGAACGAAAAACTCAAGCAGCCAAGAAAGGTGCCCTCGGAAAAACATTTTCGCTGGGTTTCGTTCAATCCAAGCAATTGACGACTTTTACGCGGCAACTTTCCATCTTACAAGATGCCGGTTTGCCCATTTTGCGAAGTCTTAACATTCTGAAAAATCAAGCACAGCCCGGCGGATTACGCAACAGTCTCATCGACACTATCTATGAAATCGAAGGCGGTTCAAGTCTTTCCGAGGCGTTTGCCAAAAGTCCGCGAGCCTTTGATCGGCTGTACGTCAATATGATCAAAGCCGGTGAGGCGGGCGGTGCACTTGAAGTCATTTTGCAACGGCTTGCTGAGTTCTTGGAACGTACCGAACAACTCAAGGCACGCATCAAATCCGCTTTAACTTATCCGGTGTTCGTAGTGCTGGCAGCAATCGGCATTTTGATATTCATCATGCTCAACATCGTACCGCAGTTCAAGGCGATTTTTGAAGACTTCGACACAGACCTTCCTCTGATGACCGAATTCCTGATCGGTGCGTCGAACGCCATTGCGCTTTATTGGTATCTGATTCCGATTATTCCTCTTTCACTTTGGCTGCTCATCAAGTTGACAACGAGTTTCGAGTATGGACGTTTCGGCTGGCATTTGTTCCTGTTAAAACTTCCCATATTCGGTCCATTAGTCGAAAAGACAACCATTGCCCGATCCACGCGAACTCTCGGAACGTTGGTAACGTCCGGTGTGCCGATTTTGGAAGCACTGCACATTACAAAGGAAGCAAGCAACAACGCTGTTTTTGAACAGATGTTTCAAAAAATTCTTGAAGCCATTCGAGACGGCGACACGATTGCCAACCCGATGAAGACGTACTCTAGACCGCCGTTTCACTTCGGAGCATTGCTCTACTTTGCGTTTTTTCTGGTCATTGCCGGTGCATTGTGGTACATATTGCGGTTGAGAGATCGTGTGATGGACGACATGGTCGTCAACATGGTTGATGTCGGCGAAGAGACGGGTGAATTGGACACGATGCTTTACAAGGTAGCAGACACCTACGATCAGGAAGTCGAGGTGGCAACTAACGGCTTGATGGCGATGTTGGAACCGCTCCTCGTAATTGTACTCGGCGTCATCGTTGGATTCATCGTCATTGCGTTGTTTATGCCGTTGATCAAACTGATTACCGACCTGTCGGCATAGCATAAGACAGTCTGCTCACAAGTTTTTAGTATCCTAACTTTTCAGGAATTGGAGAGGACTGTGGGCGGCGCACATCGCCAATTTCGTAGTTGGCTTTTCCTTCCCACCGCAACACCGACAACGCCAAATTAGTCAACGCCGACCAGACCTCCCGTATCGCACAAAGAATCGTTCGGTAATCGAGACCGCTCCGCCATTTTGCTGCGCAAAGCACTCCTCTCCAAAACGTATTTTTGCACCGTCAATCGTCCGCTGCGTCGCCGTCTTTGACAACAAAGACAGCCCGAAGCCGGGCAACCTCCGCCGCAAGACCAGCATCCTTCACGCTCTGGAGAACGTCGTCAAAGTTTTTGTACGCGTCAGGTGCCTCATCAAGCGGATAACGCCGGCAATTCGTCAAAATGCCATCGTCAAGCATTTCCTGATCGACCCTACGCTGATCCAGCGTCCGCTTCGCATTCCGCCGTCCCATCACCCGACCCGCACCATGATTGATACTGTACGCCGTTAAATCCGTTCCCGGCAGACCAACCATCACGGCAGAACCATCACGCGGATTGCCCGGCAACAAAATCGGATGCCCCACCGCCTCAAACGGCGTACCCCGAAGTGCCGGATGCCGCGCCGGAAATGCCCGAGTCGCACCCTTGCGGTGCACCAATACCGATTGATCCCGCCAAGTCTCCCGCCGAGCAATGTTATGACTGATGTAATAAACAAAATTCGCCCGAACTCCCGGAAACACCTCTTGAAACGCTTCCAACACCAAAGCGTTTATCAAAAGATGATTGACCGTCGCAAAATTCGCTCCCAATGCCATGTCATCGAAATAATCGTTTGCCTCGTGCGAACCGACGGAAGCATAGACCAATTCCCTATCATCGCCGGGAAAAGGACGCTTCCATTCCTTGAACTTCCGTTGCAAGATTTTGAATTGTTCCGTTGCCAAAATGTTTCCAAAACCGCGTGAGCCGCAGTGGGACAGAAAAGCGACATAACCCTCTTTCAGTCCGAACACATTCGCCGTTTTTTTCGCTTGTTCGTCCTGTCCGAGGGAAACGATCTCACATTCGCCGAAATGGTTGCCTCCGCCGTATGAACCGAACTGCGTCATTTTTTCGGCGAAGTTGCTCAAGTATTTTTCTTTCACAATTTTTTCAAGCCGGCGTTTCAGTGCCGCTGTGGAATTGTCATGTCCGTAGTGGATGGCATCTTCGCATCGCTGTGTCCAACCGTAGGGAATGCCGAATTCTTCGCAGACGGACTCGCTTGCTCCTTCAATGACGGCACGTCGGGGCAACTCTTTGGAAAATTTTCTGCCCTTTTTGACGTTTCGCTGTCCTTTTCCTGCGCCGGTCGGTGTACGGTCGCAGATTGCGTTGATCAATGCCCGGCGGACGTTTTTTCCTTTGATTTCTTCGGCGGGCAAATCGAATTGCAAGAGCGACATCGAACATTTGATATCCACACCGACGGGACCGGGATAGACGTGCGTTGGCGAGACCATGACGCAACCGATGGGCGCACCGAAACCGACGTGCGCGTCGGGATTGATCATGACATCGGTAGCACCGGGACATCCCCGTGCGTTGATTGCCTGTTGCAGAGTCTTTTCGTCGAAGGTTTTCCGAATCGCTTCGTTTCCGATGACGGTAATCGGCGGCGCATTACCGTGAACGAGTGTTGCGATGGCGGGATTGTCGGTGGGAATCAACTGCATGAGAGGAATTATAGCACAAAATAGAGAAATCGAAGCGTAAGCACAAGAGCGGGGCAGTCGCTACTGCTGTAAATCTGTCCCAATTATTTGCTTATTGCAACGTATGGGCTATAATTCAGTGCCTCCATTACTATTGTTGCCATGTTCCGTACCATTTTTTGCCTGTTTTGTGTCTGTGCCTTGTGCATTTCTCCGCTGGTTCTCGGGGATTTGAGCGATCACATCTGGGGGGGGAGGAATCAAGAAACATCCTATTCGCCAACCTTCGTTCCGAGAGCAAGCGGAATTGTGCTGACACAATATCAACATCCGGCAATGAATCTGGGTGCGCCCCAGCCTGCTATTCCTATACAGGCAACACCCCATTCGCAGGCGGCAATGGTGCCGCAGGCACACATTCCGACGATCACAATACCGGCGGGGCAAGTTGGTTCAGTGGGGCAACCAGCAACGTTTCCGGGAGCAGCACAGTCCCCTTCTGGGGCGGAAATTGTCTATATTATGCCCTCCACGCTTCCCACAGACGCAGTAATCTGCGTTGACGAAACACAAACGATTCCCGCAACAGAAGTAAGGGTTGTACCGGCAAATACACCAGGAGCAATTCCGGTAGAACTGAGGACAGTAACTGTGCGAAGACCCAAGATCGAGTACCACTGGACTTATGCTCCCGTTGTTTCGAGGCAGGAAACATTGGTCAATGTAGTTGATCCCCGTTCGGGTCGGATTGTCCAGACGTTTTGCCAAGAGGATACACAGCGTACTGTACTTCCCTGGCTCCATCGCCGAGAAGTGATTACCTACGAAACGATAGAGGCAAAGGTTGCTGTCCCCGTTTCGATGGTGCCGGCGGCAGCATCGACAACGCACACGAACGTTTACGGAGGTCTGCCGTAGGCTACGGGCTGGTAATTTCCGTGCCGACACCCATACTGGTAAAAATTTCCAGCAAAAGGGCATGCCGGAGACGACCGTTGATAATGTGAATCTTATTGACACCCCGTTCTAATGTTTCCAAACACGCCTGAATTTTCGGTATCATTCCGCCGACAATGGAACCCGATGCCAACATCTGCCGGGCTTGTTCTGCCGTCAGGGAATCGATCATAGAGTTCGGATCGTTGGGGTCTGTCCTCAAGCCGTTGACTTCGCTGACATAGACCAGTTTTTCGGCTTGCAGTTCTCTGGCAACAGCAGTTGCGGCAGTGTCGGCGTTGACGTTGAGTGCCTGCCCTGAGCCGTCATCCATCAAGGCAATGGAAGGGATCACCGGCACGATTCCCCGCTCGCACAACTTACGGATTGGAGCAGTATCCACATGGGTGATGGTTCCGACCCAGCCCATATCGACATGTGAACCGAATTCGTCGGTCAATGTCAGTTTTTCACCGAACAGAACATTGGAGTTAAAACAGACGCTGAGGGATTCTGCTTGCCCCTCAAAAAAGCGGAGTTGTTGAACGAGTTGTTCATTGATTTCCTTGCCGAGGACTCGTTGGACGATGTCGAGGGAAGCCGAGTCGGTATATCGCCGTCCTTGGACGAATCGGGGTTCGATAGCGGCGTTTTGCATTGCATCGCTGATCGGTTTTCCGCCGCCATGCACGATGACCGGCTGCATTCCCACTGATTCCATAAAGACGGTATCGAGCAAGAGATGTACCATCGCTATTTTGTCTTCCAAGAGACTTCCGCCGATTTTGATGACCGTAATTTTGCTGCGATGCTGCCGAATCCACTTCATGGCTTCGATCAAGACATCCGCCTTTTCCATCGCTTTTTGTACCTTTATCATCGGCGGTCCGGAAAGAAGAGTAAGGGTGCAAACAAGAAGGGCTATTGTCCCATATTTTGGCGACGTGTCAATAATGCAAATTCGGCAGCAAGTAAATCTGGCAGGGTTGGCTTTCATACAAAAATACAAACTTGCGTATTAACCATCCCCTTCACAAAGAGAGGTCAATAGCATATCATAGGAGCGGCATTTCAAATCATTCTTTTTTCAGACATTTTCTACAAACATCATGGCATTTCTCGGCATTGACATCGGAACCTCCGGCACAAAAACGTTGGCTATCGACCACAAAGGAAAAATACTGGCAAGCGACACCCAAGAGTATCCTTGCTACGCACCAAAACCGCTCTGGAGCGAACAAGACCCCGAAGATTGGTGGAACGCCGCCGTTAAGTCAGTCCGCAACGTCGTCCGAAAAGCCAAACTCAAACCTGCCGACGTGAAAGGCATCGGACTCTCCGGGCAAATGCACGGCAGCGTCTTTCTCGATAAAAACGACAAAGTTATCCGAAAGGCAATCCTTTGGAACGATCAACGCACCGTAACAGAGTGCGATGAAATCGAAAACGCCGTCGGCGGTCGGGAAAACTTGATCCGGCTCGTTGCTAATCCTGCTCTGACTGGCTTTACCGCCCCGAAAATCCTTTGGCTCCGTAACAAAGAGCCGAAACACTTCGAGAAACTCCGAAAAGTTCTCTTGCCGAAAGACGACATCCGCCGCCGATTGACCGGCGAATACGCCACCGAAGTCAGCGATGCCAGCGGTATGCTCCTGCTCGACGTTGCCAAACGAAACTGGTCAAGGGAACTGCTCAGTGCGTTAAAACTCGATGCCGATCTCTTCGGTAAAGTCTATGAGTCCGAAGACGTAACCGGCACCTTGACTTCCGAGGCGGCAAAATTGCTCGGTTTGACGACCGACTGCGTGGTCGTCGGCGGAGCAGGCGACTGTGCTGCCGGAGCGATTGGAAACGGCATCGTGGACGAAGGAATCTTATCAACGTCCATCGGCACGTCCGGCGTGATGTTCGTGTACAGCGACGAGGTAAAAATTGACCCGCTCGGTCGGGTGCATACATTTTGCCATGCCGTTCGGGGCAAATGGCATCTGATGGGGGTCAATTTGTCCTCCGGCGGTTCGCTCCAATGGTTCCGCAATGCTCTTTGTACTGAACTGATGGCAGAGGCAAAGAAGAAAAAAACGGATGTGTACGATATTCTGACGGCGGAAGCAGAAAAGACTTCACCCGGCAGTGAGGGTTTGTACTTCCTGCCTTATTTGAGCGGCGAACGTACTCCGCATGCCGATCCGTTTGCGAGAGGATGTTTTGTCGGTCTGACATTGGCACACACTCGGGGACATCTTGTCCGTAGTGTCTTGGAAGGGGTAACATTTTCGATGCGGGACTCGCTGGAGATTTTTCGGGGACTGGGCATACCGGTCAAGCAGATTCGTGCTTCCGGCGGCGGATCACGGAGTCCGTTCTGGCGGCAGATTCAAGCGGATGTTTTCGGACAGCGGGTTGTAACGATCAATTCGGAGGAGGGACCTGCTTTTGGGGTTGCGCTCTTGGCGGCGGTGGGAGCGGGAGCGTTCAAAAACATTCAGGAAGCGTGCAAGTCGGCGATTAAAGTCGTCAAAGAGACGAAGCCGAACGGCAAGGCGCAGAAATTGTATGATACGGCGATGCCGGTTTATCAACGGCTGTATTGTTCGCTCAAAGATGATTTCCGAACGATTGGCGGAGAAAGCCAACGTTAATAGAACATATGCACGAGCGGGGAGTTATACTGTACACGGGAACAAATTGGACGTTTTTCTTTGCGAATCTTTGTGCCCTTTGTGGTTAATCCTTTATTTTAACCACAAAGTACACAAGGAACACAAAGTCCAATTTCATGCCGTTTGCAGTATAACACTTCAGCCGGACTTGCATGTGTATGTCACCTCATCGGAATTTCGGCAGCGTAGTGTATGTTGTCACGAATCACATCAGCCCGGAGAATGTCGGTTTGCGTCTGGAGTCTCGCCCATTCTTGCGCACCTATGAACTGTATGTCGTTCACCGATGCGATTTCCCAAGGACCAAGCCCTGTGACTCGCGGATCAATCCCGACAATTATATCCCCTGTAGTGATTCCCGCCTGTGCGGCAGGACTTCCGCTGCGGACTCCTCTGACAACCACTCCGCCGCCGGAAAAATCAGCGTCCTCGACAAGAACGAACTGCGGATACATCCGCTTGTATTCCTGCTCCGGTATCTGTGCGTACTGAATTCCCAGATTTTCCCAAACGAGTCTGTTCCGTTCGGCGGTCCTTTCCTCATTGGTCATAGTGCTACCCGCCGTTCTGGGAGCAACGGCGGCGGGGGTGGGACTCGGCGAAGAGGAAACGTTCCGATTGGCAACAACCACTGCTCCATTCCTCGGTGATCGAATTGCAACGGCAATGTCAAGCAATTCGTTGTTCCGCAGGACAGAAAATGCAACATCTTCGTTTGGTCGCAAACTGAGTAATGCCCGATGGAAATCAAGTTTATTCCGCAAAGTGTACCCGCCGATGTTCGTGAGGAAGTCTCCTCTTTGGATTCCCGCCTGCGCCGCCGGACTGTTGGCTTCAACAGCATCAACACGGATGAAGAACCGTCGGACGGTATCGTAGTTGGACGGCTCGATTTGTGAGACTGTCAGACCGTGTGCGACTTGCCGATGGGCAACTTCACCGATGAGTTTTGCGGCAACCTCGACGACCTGATCGACTGGCATCGCAAAGGCAATTCCGGCGGCTCCCTGCCGGATAGCAACATTAATGCCGATCATTTCCCCCTTGGCGTTAATCAAGGGTCCGCCTGAATTGCCCGGATTGATCCCCGTGTTCGTCTGGATGGCGAGACGATAGACCAGCGGCGTCTCAGGAACACCGACTTCCCGATTGATTGCACTGATTCGACCATCAGTGAGCGTAAATGCGTAACCGTACGGATTTCCGATAGCCATGCAGACTTCCCCCGGCATTAGGTCGTGTGACCGTCCAAAAACGATAGGACGGAGCGGTGTACGGGGATTAACTTTAATGATTGCCAAGTCGGTTTCTGTATCGGTGGCAACGACTTCGGCAATGTAAGGTCTATGTGCGGCTGTGCCAATGTTAGGGTTTTGATCGTAAGTTGTTACCTGAATTTCGCGGATGTCCCGGACAACATGGTGGTTAGTGATGATGTAACCGCGTTCGTCGATGATGATTCCAGTCCCCATACCGTTGAAGGCACGTTCAGAATCGACCGAATTTCTTCGTCGTTCTTCGACTTTGTCCCCCTGAATAAAAACTACGGATTCACGGTTTTTCAGGTAGGCTTCGGTCGCCCAGTTTGTTCGAGATTCGGCGGCGAATCCGTCGCAAACCATCCCCAAACAGCAGTAAACGGCAATGAGTACAGCAATAAACGGGGGCGTAATGACAGAAAACGTTCTCATCGGGAGGAATAATACCGTCATAACAAAGGGTATTTTCGTTGCAATTTGTGCGGTCGCTACAACCGCTTAAAGAGGTTTTCGTCATACAGCCGTTACAACCTTCACAAAGAGCGTTATAGGCAGAATAACCGTCAAAGTTTGCCTACTTTGACAGAAATGCCGTCAATTCTATGATGACGGCTCTGTTTTCCGAACGAACTCATCTAATCTATTAAAGGCTTCTTTGAGTATTTCAAGGCTTGCCGCAAACGATGCACGAACGTAACCTTCGCAACCGAACGCTGAACCCATGACCGTGGCAACCTGTTTTTGTGCCAGTAATTCCAGACAGAATTGCGCCGAATTGTCGATTGGCACTCCGCCGAGTTTGCGTCCCAAAAACTTTTGGACATTGAAGAACGCATAAAATGCACCGTCGATTTCGGAGCAACTCAATCCTTCAATCGCCGCAATCCGCTTGGAGACGTAGTCCCGGCGTTCCAGAAAGGCGGAATGCATCAACTGCACACAATCTTGTGAACCTGTCAGTGCCGACAAAGCAGCATACTGGCTGATACTGCACGGATTGGACGTTTGCTGACTCTGCAACTCCCCCATCTTTTGGGCAACATTGATCGGACTCAACGACCAGCCGATCCGCCAACCCGTCATGGAATAGGTCTTGCTCACGCCGTTGATTACAATCGTACGGTCTGGCAAATCGGCGCGAAGCGTCGGGAAACTCACGAATTCGTTTTTGCCGTAAATCAGTTTGTTATAAATTTCATCGGCAAGCACAAACAAGTCGCGGTCAAGAACCACTTCGGCAATCGCCTCGAGTTCGCTGCGGCAATAGACCGCCCCCGTCGGATTGGACGGACTGCACAGCAGCAACATTCGGGTTTTCGGAGTGATTGTCTGCTCCAATTGTTCGGCAGACATTTTGAAGTTCTGCGATTCCTCTGTCGGAACAATCACAGGAACCGCCCCGGTCAACTTTACTAATTCGGCGTAGGAAACCCAATAGGGTGCCGGTATGATCACTTCGTCTCCCGGATTCAACGTCGTTGCAAAGGCGTTGTGCAATGCATGCTTTGCCCCGTTGGCAACGACCACTTGCGCCGGAGAATAGCCGAGTCCGTAGTCGGATTTGTATTTTTCAACGACGGCTTTTTTGAGTTCAGGAATACCGCTGGCAACGGTGTATGTGGTATGACCGGCTTTAATGGCATCGGCGGCGGCTTTACAGATGCGTTCCGGGGTACGGAAGTCCGGTTCGCCGAGGCTCAAATCATAGACGGTTTTGCCTTGCATTTTGAGTTCTCTTGCTTTTGCCGACATTGCGAGCGTGGCGGACGGCTGCAACTCCTGTACAATTTTTGAGAGTTCGATGGTCATGCGACGATTTGCAGGAGAAGCCCCCGGCTCTAAAACCGGCGGTGATTCTAACGTAAACCGATGGACCTTGCAAGCAGTAGGTCTGTGTGATTGATGTAAGCCCAGAATGCAACCGTGCGGAACAATCGGCTTTCAGGAACGCTCCCTTTATTGCGAAACTTACAGGGTTGGCGGGGAAAAATGGGATTTATCCCTTTGATTCCACTTGTGTATCTCCCACTTGTCCATTTGTTGCGTTTGGCATTTGAAAAGTGCAGCGCGTGGCACGCCAATAATGCAGCGCGAGCAGTACCAATATAGCCACTTTTCCTTTTCCCGGCAAGTGGCTGCTCCTTTTCCTATTTTTCTCGCATTACTCTCTTGCGCAACAAGGGGTAGTAATACATTGCAAAAAATGTTACAATGACGTTTTTGCCGCTTTTGTCAAACGACCTCTGACCCTTATGCAACGTGTCGTCGCTACTGGATGCGGATTGGTCACGCCGCTCGGCTGTAATATCGAGAAGGTATGGAAAGCAGTCTGTAACGGTCAGTCAGGAATACGCCGGGCAACCATTGACCCAATCGAAAACTACCGCTCGCAAATCGTCGGCGATTGTATCGACTTCACAATGGAAGGATACGTCCCCCCCACAGAAGCCCGGCGATTGGAAAGATTCGTTCAATACGCCGTTACGTCGTCTGTCGATGCCGTCAAACAAGCCGGTCTCGATTTTCAACAGGAAGACCGGGATCGATGTGCAGTCGTAATCGGCAGCGGAATCGGCGGATTGCAAGAAATTGAAGCACAGCATCTCAAATTGCTCGAAAAGGGACCCGTCAGAGTGTCGCCGTTCGTCATCCCTAAATGTATGCCGAATTCTGCGGCGGGAAATGTGTCGATCCACTTTGCACTGACAGGACCCTCGTATGCCGTTTCGACGGCGTGTGCCACCTCGGTCAATGCAATCGCCGACGCAGTCCGCTTGATCCGCAACGGCGAAGCAGACGTTGTCCTCGCCGGCGGCAGCGAAGCGGCTGTAACGAGTTTAGGACTCGCCGGCTTCGGAGCAATGCACGCCCTATCCGTAAGGAATCACGAACCGGAGAAGGCAAGCCGACCCTTCGACAAAGATCGGGACGGATTCGTGCTCTCGGAAGGTTGCGGTGTCTTGGTTTTGGAATCACTCGAACACGCCAAAAAACGTCGGGCGCAGATACTCGGCGAAATTTTGGGAACCGGCTTGTCTTCGGACGGAACACATATTACGCAACCAGACGAAAACGGATTGGGCGCGGCAAAAGCGATACAAAAAGCGTTGCTCGATGCAAAAATTTGCCCGGAAAATATCGACTACATTAACGCTCACGGAACGGCAACGCCTCTGGGGGATGTTGCCGAAACGCGGGCAATCAAACAGGTATTGGGGCAACACGCCTACAAGGTGCCGATTTCGAGTACGAAAAGTCAGATTGGACACATTCTTGGCGGCAGCGGAGCGGTCGAAGCGATTTTTTGTTTGCTGGCGATTCGAGATGGCATCATCCCTCCGACGATCAATTTGGACACGTCTGACCCTGACTGCGACCTTGACTACACTCCGCTGAAGGCACGAGAACGCAAGGTCAACATAGCCCTTTCTAACAGTTTCGGTTTCGGCGGACACAACGGCTGCCTGGTCATCGGACGTTACACCGCCCAACACCAATAAAGGCTAACGTTATCGAGGCACATATGCCCTCCGGTTGCCGCTACATATTCGTTTCATCATCTTCGCCGCCGTGATGGAGCAATGCGTCCATCGCCTTCGCAAGAGGAGCAACCTGTTCAGGATGCTGCGTGTAAATGCGGCAGATACGGTAACTCTGCGGAATGTGCCGATAAAGTTCCTCTTCCTCTAATTGCTGAATCCGATGCGTTGCCGAATCATACAAAAAGTTCTGCGATGCCGCCGGACGAAACGAATCAGGACGGTGAAGATGCCGGGCAATGTCCACCTCAAACGGAATTTTCCGCATTGGCACCGGTAAATGTGCAATAATCAAACGACGTAACGATTGTTCATCGGCAAACACACTCGTCTGTTCCCGTTCGCCCGCCCGAAACAGTACCGTCGTCTCTGCTGCCAAATGAAGCGGAACACGGCGCTGCAAAAAATCGTGCCACGCCGGATAGAGTTCACGCTTCTTGGAGTCGGCTGACTCATTCCACCTCGCAACATCAATGAGAAGCGACCATTCCGTAAAATGAAGATACTCATCCAAATGTTCCAGCGGATTCTTGGGAAAGAGCAAACTTCCGCTTTCAGCAAACAACGCCGCAAGAGCAATGTCTATTGCCCTGACCGTGCGGTGAAAATAGACCGACCGAAACAACTCCGCCCGAACGGACAGAAAACGAGTCAGCGTCGCAAATCCTTTCTGATGCACGGTCAATCCCTGCGGCGTGAAAAAGGAATAATGCAAAAGCCTATCAATGTCAAACGCCCTCGCACTGAAACCGGTCATATAAGCGTCCCGAAGCACGAAGTCCATGTTGTCCACCGTGTAGAGACCGCTGAAGAGGGAACACAAAAGACGGAGCCATGTGGATTTCACGGGGGCTAACGCCCCCGGCTCTTGCGCCCCCGATGTTTGCGGTCGCACAATCAAAAAGGCGATTTGTTCGGGATCAAGCGTTTCATTTGCCGCCAGTGCACCGCTTGGATTGCGTCGGATTTGCCGAAGCATTGGAGCGAGTTTTTGCCGAATGATTTCCGCTCCGAGTTTTTCGTGATTGGTATTGTACTTTGACAGAAACTTGGCATCGAAAAAATGTCCGAAGGGACCGTGTCCGACATCGTGGAGCAGTGCTGCCATCCGAACGAGTGATTCGAGATAAGGGCGGCTCGGCAGAATTTCTCCTAATTCTGCACACACATCGACGAGGCTGGGATAGAGTTTAGCCAATGTTTTTGAAGCGAGGTGCATTGCTCCGAGCGAGTGTTGAAATCGAGTGTGTTCCGCCGTCGGATAGACGAGCCATGCCGTTTGGAGTTGATGTATCTGCCGTAGGCGTTGTACCCAAGGGGAGTCGACGATGTCGCGTTCAGAGACTTCGCCGTTCGTTGCCGAGGAGAACGGAATGTATCCGTGAATGGGGTCCTGCGAAAGGTTTTCGTCGGCAAAATAGTTGTGAGGGGAATCGTTTGACATGTTCTTTCACTTTTCACAATTCGGCGGTTGCGAAACGGGGATACAGCCGCCGGCTCTCGGTGCAATCTTATATGCGGTCAAACACAATGGAAAAACAGAAGGTTGATCCGTGTCCTAGTGTGCTGGTAACTTCAATCGTTCCGCCCATCAATTCGACCAGATTCTTAGCAAGAGTCAATCCCAGTCCGATGCCCTCATAGTTTCGTGTCATTGAACCGTCGGCTTGGAAAAACGGCTCGAAGATCGCATTGACTTGGTCGGCTGGCACACCGATTCCAGTATCTTGGACGCAAAACCACAGCCGTACATGTCTGTCCGATTTATCCGATTCGTCCTGACGAACGCTGATCATTATTTTCCCCTGTTCGGTAAACTTAACGGCGTTGCCTATCAAGCTATGCAGGATTCGTTTTAGGTGGATCGGATTGCCCTTGAGAGTGCCGCAAATTCCTTCTTCTAGAACCAATTTGAGTGCGAGTTGTTTTTCCTTTGTTTCCGGCTCGAATATTTTTAACTCTTCATTGAGCAGTTGATGCAGGTCAAATACAGCCTTTCCTGCCTCGATGGTTTTCGCATCAATCGTGGCAAAATCGAGAATGCTTTCGACCAACCCCAGCAAATGATTGGATGCCGTGAGCGCCTCTTCGAGGTACATTTTCTGTTTTTCGGTCAGTTCTGTTTGGTTACAAAGATAAACCATCCCTGTAATGGCGTTCAGGGGTGTCCGAAGTTCGTGGCTCATTCGGGACAGAAACTCACTCTTTGCCTGCATGGCTTTTTCCGCCGCTTCTTTGGCGAACATCAATGCCTTCTCTGTTTTTTTCAGGTCTGATATGTCCACTGCCCAGCACAGGATCGACGGTTTCCCGTCATAAACGATGGGCTGATAGGTCGCCAATGCGTCCCGTCCTTTGCCGTCTCTTCCCCGGAACTGAACGTTGCGTCCGACGATGCGTCCTTTTCGGCATACTTCCTCCAGAATTTCACTGCGGAAAGTCGGTGAAACGTAGGAGAGGTGAGCGGATTGTCCGACATCGACTCCCAGTGTTTCGACGCAATGCCGATTGCACCGTTGAACGATTCCATTGGTGGTGATGGAAAGGCTGACGGGGCTGGTATCAAACATCTGCTTGAACATGACACGTTCTGCGTCCAGGATGGCTTCGATTTCGTGGCGATTGACAGCGGTGGCGATGAGCATACCGACGGCTTTCAGAACACCCTCCTCGGCATTTGTCCAGGTGCGCTCCGACTGACATGCATCAAAAGCGATAATCCCCCAGGGTTTTCCATTGTGTTGAATGGGGGAAATAAGGAAGGAAAGTACCCCCTGAGCAATAAAAACCTCTTGTTGGTGAGGCGGCAAGAGGCGGACATGGGTGCCGATAGGTTGCCCTTCACATAAGAGAGTGTACCAGCCCGGCATTCTTGTATCGTAATCAATATCAGCAGCAACACGTTTGGCGTTCTGAGAGGTTCCTTCGTGTAGCCATTCGTGTACCATCGTCGCATAGGGACGCCCATTGGGACCGATATAGTCTCGCCAGACGTACACACAATCAACTTGTGCAGCGGTTCCGAGTAGATGCAGAACTTTCCAAATTGTTACATTGAAATCTTGGACAGTGGTGTGTAACAGAAGTCTCGCGGCTTCATTGGATACGGCAATGAGGCGATCCCGCTGTTGCGACTCCTTTTCGGCTTGTACGATTTGTGTAACATCCTGCGCGATTCCGCTTAGTTGTAACGGCTTGCCTTCGGAATCCTGCGCTGTGACGCGTCCTAAAATGTGAAGGGTAATATATTCTCCGGTGACCGTCCGCACACGGTATCGGTTTTCGTAAGCACTTTCCCGACCTTCACGGATTGCTTGGAGGATGTGTCCGGGAATAAATTCATCTTCGGGGTGAACCAGTTTTTGCCAATCATCCAAAGAAATTGTGGTGGAAGTGTCTCCGGCAAACCCTAGCCGTGCGAAGAATCCGGTGTCAGACAGGTGGAGTTGGCGGGTGGGCGCATCCAATGACCAGAGTCCGAGACCTTCCCAGCCGAGAACTTTTTGGGTAAGTTCGTGTTCGTCTTGCAGTCTGGGTTGATTCTTCGGAGCGAACAATCCATTTGCGATATCTGTGTGACTCATGGCATTTGGGCAGATATACTCGAAACGGCATGAAACATGAAAATGGTCTTTGCACCCTTTGCGTACTTGTATATTTTACGTCAGAGAAAAACGACCAATTCGACCCCGTTTACGGCATATAGACGTAGCAGTGTAACAAGGATTGATCGAAAAACAAGTAGTACGCCCACGAGAATTGCAAAGTCAATTTTTCGTCATTGCGCTGCGTTCCATTCCGGCTTTTGTTGATCTCAATTTGCAATATCAACAACGTGCTGCCTACCGCACCACTTCGATCTCGTACCAAATCGTCTTGTACTCCGATTTCGTTTCGACGACGGCATGGTCGCCGCTAGCCGTCAAAGGAACCTCCTGACGGCGGTTGCCCGACTCGTCCAACGCCCAAGCACGCATCTTATCCGGCTTCATGTTCATCCAAAACAGATTGACGGCAACCCCTTCACACAAGACCGGCGCACGCCCCCAGCGGTTGCCCACCGTAATGCGATCACCCCCCAACGATTCAAGCACCATATCGGTATTACGCGTCTCCCCCGTAATGACAAAAAGATAACGCTCCGGTTCACCCGCTTTCTCATCGTCAAGACGTGTCAGCGTCGCCGTCATCCAACCGAGATTCGGTTTTTGACTGAATTGCAATGCTACATGATGCGATGCGAAACCACCGCCTACCATAATACCGGGTTTGACAAAGCCTGTCATAAGGAAAGCCCGCGGTGTAACAGCATAAAAATACGTGTCGTCCGCACCTTCTTGACGATACAAGCCTTGTGAACGGGTATCATTGCTTCGCCAAGCAAGTGTCCATTGTCCCGGTACGGCATTGGTATTCGTTGGAATCTCCGGCATTTCCGTAACTTTCCCGGAAACATCAATCGCCGTGCGATTGCTCAACGCCACCGTCGGACTCAATCCCAGTCCTGCAAAGCCGATGTTATATTGATGTCTGTCCCGTTTGAAAATTTCCCGCTCCTTCTCCGCAGTCAGAGGAGCGACCAGCGTCGGTGCATCAATTTCCGCATTAAACAACATCTTGCACGCAATCATGTGTGCCGTCTGTACCGTATTGCCCGACGTGTCGAAGAAACTCGTAATCCT
>Ga0099364_10004303_pt1 | contig 21636 bp, 17 predicted proteins | sample TergutTh196P3_FD_73070 | JGI IMG/M metagenome (GOLD analysis project Ga0099364, IMG submission 73070) | Microcerotermes parvus P3 segment gut microbial communities from Pointe-Noire, Republic of the Congo - Th196 P3 | ecosystem: Host-associated > Arthropoda: Insects > Digestive system > Gut ... | reverse complement strand
ATATTTTCGATGATGTCGCCAATACGATTGCCAAGTTTGGAAACACTCCTGCTAGCTTTTCTTGCAATGCGTTCTGTTTTTTGCATCCGCCGGTCAAAGGCGGCATCGCGTTCCTTCTTTTCACGGGCATACTCGGCTTTTTCACGGGCATATTCGGCATCGCGTTCTTTCTTTTCACGGGCATACTCGGCATCGCGTTCTTTCTTTTCACGGGCATACTCGGCGGCTTGCTCTTTCGTTGCACGACTGATTTCTCGAATCATTTCTAAAACGCCTTCATAAGTCAACGGTTGCTCTGACATTGCTCTGCTCCTAATCGTTAGAGTACGTCCCATTGTACCACATAATCATTTAGCCAGTACTCCGGCGGGTGTGTAAATGTGTAAATCTTTCCAAGCGTTCGTGAGTGTATCATGGAATTAGCGGCTTATCCTGCTCTTGTTTCGTGTAGTGCTTGAATTGTTTGATAACGTTCTGGAAAATACAAGTCCCGAAATATGACCAATGCAATGCGATTGCGAGTGTTTTCATATGTCCGAACACGATACAGAATCGACGCCCAAGAGCGAAAATGTATTGGGTTTGACAAGCATTTGCTCACCGTTGTAACAGAAAATGCACGGGAAAACGGGAACGTGATTTTCAAGTTGCGGTTTCCAAACTCGGAACGCAGGGAGAGCCATACAATCAACGATTGAGGAAATAATAAATGAACAGATTGTTTAGGGACAAGTCATTATTGCTGTGCCGTTGCATATAACGTCAAACCCAATCATTGGACTTTTCTTCGGGCAGCCCTTCGATCTGTACGTCCTTCTCCCGACGCAGTTGCCCGACGAAATGCTGCGGAACACGACAGTGAATTACCGTCGAAGTTTCGTCATACTTCGATGACAACACCTCCCCTTCCCTTGCCAGCAGAGCCTCCAAACGACCATTGCCTATCGAAAAAGTCAACGTCAAATCGAGAAACTCCTTGCTCAACGTTTCGCTGACCCTCGCCGTCAAAATATCGAGACCGGCACCGCTCTTCGCACTGATCGCCACAGCATTCGGATACTTTTCCAAAAGTATCGCCAAAGCCTCGGACGACTCCAACGTATCAGTTTTATTCAAAACTAACAACGTATCCTTTTCCCGAATACCCAAGTCGGTCAAGACATCATAGACCGACGCAATCTGTTCGTGAACATCCGTACTCGACGCATCGGCAACGTGCAACAGCAAGTCCGCCTGGTTCACTTCTTCAAGCGTCGCACGAAAGCTGGCAACGAGATGGTGCGGCAGATTTTTGATAAAGCCGACCGTATCGCTTAGGAGCACGGGTCCCCAGCCGGGCAGACTCCAGCGGCGTGTTCGGGTGTCGAGCGTCGCAAAGAGTTGATCCTTCACGTAGACATCGGAATCGGTCAGCCGATTGAGCAAGGTACTTTTTCCGGCGTTGGTATAACCGACGAGCGAAAGAGTTCTGGACTTCTTTCGGGCGGCGACTTCCCGCCTGCGGCGGTTGTGAATGTGTTGCAGTTCCGATTTGAGATCGAGAATCCGCTTTTGGGCTAACCGGCGGTCGACTTCGAGTTGTTTTTCGCCGGGACCGCGCAGACCGACACCGCCGACCGCCTGCCGCTCGAGATGCGTCCACATACGCTTGAGCCGCGGCATCGAGTATTCGAGTTGCGCAAGTTCCACCGCAAGCCGGGCTTCCATCGTTTGCGCTCTGGAAGCAAAAATATCGAGAATCAATTCGGTACGGTCAATGACTTTGACCTTTAATTCCTGTTCGAGATTTTTGGTTTGGCTCGGTGCCAAATTGTTATCGAAGATAACGAGGTCGGCATCGGTCGCCTCGACCAGTTCTTTGAGTTCGGCGAGTTTTCCGCTGCCGATGTAGGTTGCTCCTTCGGGTTTGTAGCGGCGTTGGATGATACGACCGGCTTCGCGTACTCCGGCGGCTTCGGCGAGACCGGCGAGTTCTGACAGTGGTGAGAGGTTTTTTCCTTCTCCTTCGAGGTAAACGCCGACGAGGATTGCCGACTCCCGGGCAACGCTTTCGGTGCGGGTAAGGGTATCAACGGATACGGATAGACTTGATGACATAAATATCTGACACGTAAAAATGATAGGGACGGAACGTCAAACGTCCGACCAGCGCGGTCGTCGATTGTCGAGAGAATGTAAAAGAGGTGTTTTAGATGAACATCCGTCTGCGTCTATGATTTTAAGCGGGTCAAAACAACGTCCGGTATTGTATCACGTTTTTGTGAATCGGCAAGGGGGGATTGGCGAGAGTGGTGACTACTGACTACGGGAGGGTAAAAATCTAGTGGGTATTTGAAACACAAGCCGGAATGTATTGCCGTTAAAGGGGGAAGTGTAATGACGAAAGTGGGTAGGAAACTTTCCGGCAAAAGCCTTATTCCAACGTCCAGCCGTCGGGAATCTCCGCTTTTTTCTGAACGCAAACGACGCCGTCCCTGATCATACCGTAAGGCTTTTCTTCGCCGTCGACAACACCTTGCCGATTGACAATCTGCACCCGCTTACCGATATGACAATCTTTGTCAATAATCGCATGTTCGATTTCGGTATTCTCACCAATGCCGATCGGCGGAATGCCCCGACGTATTTGGTCGGCAATCTCCGTCTCCGTTTCGTAATAATCCGCTCCCATAATGATCGAGTTTCGGATCCTCACCCCCTTGCCGATTTGACACCGCAAGCCGATGATACTGTTTTCGATGACCGTTCCCTCGCCGATAGTACAGCCGTCGGCAACGAGACTTTCACGTACCGTTGCACCATCCATCCGAGTCGGCGGCAGAAATCGAGGGGCGGTAAAGGTCGTCCAATCGGAATGCCAGAGCGAAAACGGCGGCTCCGCCTTGGTCATCGCAAGGTTGGCATCGAAGAACGCTTTAATCGTTCCAATGTCCTCCCAATATCCGTCGAAAAGATGGACTTGTACCTTTTGAGTACGTATCGCCGCCGGAAACACCTCTTTACCAAAGTCGGCGTAATTGGTCTTTTCGAGAGCGTCAAGAAGCACCTGCTTTTTGAAAAGATAGATGCCCATACTCGCCAGAAACTCTCTGCCTTGAGAACGGATACCGCGTTCATCAATCCAGGCGGGGTCGGTTCGGACGTGTTCCAATTCCGTATCGGTCTGCGGCTTTTCGAGAAATCCGACGACTCTGCCGGCGTCGTCCAGCCGCATAATACCAAGAGCCGACGCTTGTTCTTTATAGACCGGCACCGCCGAAATCGTAACATCGGCGCCAGACTGAAGATGCGTTTTCAGCATTTTCTTATAATTCATCCGGTAGAGTTGATCGCCGGAGAGAATAAGGACATGTTCGATGTGCCGCTGCTCGATATAATCGAAGTTTTGCCGCACCGCATCGGCGGTTCCTTGGTACCACTTGTCTCCTGCCATCGTTTGTTGTGCCGCCAACACTTCGACGAATCCGCCGTGCAAGTAATCAAAATGGAACGTGTGAAGATGGTTATGCAGACTTGCAGAATTGAACTGTGTTAAAACATAGATTTGGTCGATACCGCTGTTGATACAATTCGAGAGCGGAATGTCGATTAAACGGTATTTTCCTCCGATGGGCACCGCCGGTTTCGCACGAAATTTAGTGAGCGGATAGAGACGTGTGCCTCGTCCGCCGCCGAGAATCATTGCAATGACATCTTTCATAGTACGCCTCCAAAAACAAGGCAAAAACCTTTCCGCATTATAACAAACTATTGAAAAATTGCTAGTCGGGGGCGGTAACGAGGTGTGTCCACAGAGTGTGTAAAAATAAAGAGGGTGCAGCACAAGAGCGGGGGACATTAGCCCTCCGTTGGGTTGCGAAGTGTGTCGGTTTTCCATCGGGGGGCTAACGCCCCCCGCTCGCTTATGTTGCTCGCTTATGTTGTGAGACCACATAAACTTTGACACGCCCCAATGACGGAGGGGCTGTCTAATGGGTATATCACTTTTCGGCGGAAGCCTAACGTAACGTCGAAACACTCACACGAGCCGCTTTCGCCGCTTGGTAAATCGCCGAATCAAACATCTCGCCCGTAAAAGCAGTTACCAACACACGATACTTCGTCGAAGCCGACAAACCCGAAATCGTTACCGTCTTCAACGTGTTTCCCTTCTTGTCCGGCAATGTATCAGTTACTTCACCAATACCCAACTCCGACAACGCCTCCGCAGAAAGAGCATTACCCTTGGCATCCAGCACCACGATGTGGTATCTTTCGTCCACACCGCCGGTAGAAGCCTTCCACGTCAGTGTAACGGAATCGAAAGTCGTTGCCTTCTTCACTGCTTTCAAACTCTTGACGGCATTGTACTTCGGTAACTTGACCGATACCTTGGTAACAGTGGACTTGCCCTTACTGTTCACACTCGCATCATTCGCATTCAGAGCGGTAACAGTAAACGTGTACTTCATGCCGGGATTCAAACCGCTAATGGTCGTACTGGTTCCCACAACGGTCGTAATCACTTTGCCGTTAAGAGAAATCTCATACGCAGCGGCTTGAGCATTCTTGGCATTCCAACTCAACGTTACACTGCCGACAGGAAGTCCCTTCGTAGTCTTTTTCACTTTGGGCTTCACCGCAGCAGAAACATTGACCGTCGCCGCCGCTTCCGCTTGAGTCAACGTCGCAACAGACTCTTTTTGATTCGCCGCAGCCGCCAGAGAATCGGCATACTCGCCCGAACCAACGGCTTTGACCTGTACGAAATACTCCTGTCCCTCTTCCAAACTGGTAAGAACACAATCGGTACCGTCTGTAACACTTTGCGAACCTTTGTTTTGCGTGAAGTCTGCGTCGGTGGCGTATTCAATCATGTAACCGGCAGCCATCGGTACACTGTCCCAAGTGACGTGCAACATCGACTTTGACAGTCCGCCCGCCTGAACATTGCCCGGCGGAAGAAGACGCGTTGCTTGCGTCAATTCCGATACAGTGGACGACCAGCCGGAATCCGCATACATACCGCTGCCGGTTGCCATGACACGGAAATAGTACGTCTCGTTGGCTTCAAGGGTTCCCAGCGAAGCCCAAGTGCTGGCGTTGCCGACGATCGAAACGGTCAAGGCTCCTGTAAAAGTGCTGTTCGTTGCATACTCGACCACGTATCCGGCGGCATTGGGAACAGTCTCCCAAGTTACAATGACTTCGCCGTCTTCGACGTGAATCACTTTGTCTATCGCTGGGGCAGCAAGCGTAATCTTTTCGGTCATCGCGGAAAGCACGTTGGAAGCACCGGAATCGCGGTAATCGGTATCGTTTCCAGCGGCGACGACTCGGACGTAATACGTCTGGTTCGCAGCCAAGTTTTCCAGTGTTGTTGACGTACCGTTAACCTCTTTGGTTAAAAGGTTTTGCGTAAAGGCGGCGTTAGTTGCATACTGGACGGTATATCCCCACTGTGCGTTTTGTACGGAATTCCATGAAACGTTGATGCTGCTGCTTCCGGCGGCGGTAACGCTGTTGAGTACCGGACTTGCTAATTGGGGCAGTACAATGTTGACCGACTCGACTTCCGACCAATCGGACTCGCTGTAATTGTTGATGCCGACTGCCATGACACGGAAGTAGTATGCACCGGCATCAAGTACGCCTAGCGAAATCCATGTGCTGGTCAGCGGAGTGGTTTGTGCATCGGCAAATGTATCGGCTGTGGAATACTCGAAGACGTAACTGCCGGCGTTGAGAACGGTTGACCACGTTACAATGATTTCACCGCCGCTCAATGTGAGAACATTGATAATCTCCGGGGTGGACATGGATTTCAGCGTTACAGTTTTATCGACAGTTAGGGATCGACTCGGCGAAGTGTTGTAGCTGTATGTACAATAACTTCCTTTATCTATTCGGAATGCCGTCTCAAAATCGGCTGCTAAAGGGGTGCCGACTAAATTTAACACTGTCAGTTGGTTGTTGTAACAAGACAGCGTTGTCAGCGCAGTATTATTGGACACGTTCAATTCGGTCAGTTGGGTGTCACCGCACTCCAGCGTTGTCAGTGCGGTATTATTTGACACGTCCAATTCGGTCAGTTGGGTGTCACCGCAATACAGCGATGTCAGTGCGGTATTATTTGACACGTCCAATTCGGTCAGTTGGGTGTCACCGCAATACAGCGATGTCAGTGCTGTATTGTTTGACACGTTCAATTCGGTCAGTTGGTTGAGATGGCAAGACAGCAATGTCAGTGCTGTATTATTGGACACGTCCAATTCGGTCAGTTGGTTGAGATAGCAAGACAGATATGTCAGTGCTGTATTATTGGACACGTCCAATTTGGTCAGTTGGTTGCCGCCGCAATCCAGCGTTGTCAGTGCGGTGAGTCCCAACACATCCAATTCGGTCAGTTGGTTGTTATAGCAATTCAGCGTTGTCAGTGCAGTGAGTCCCAACACGTCCAATTCGGTCAGTTGGTTGTTATGGCAATTCAGTGTTGTCAGTGCGGAGAGTCCCAACACGTCCAATTCGGTCAGTTGGTTGTTATAGCAATTCAGCATTGTCAGTGCGGTGAGTCCCGACACGTCCAATTCGGGTAGTTGGTTGAGATAGCAAGACAGATATGTCAGTGCTGTATTATTGGACACGTCCAATTTGGTCAGTTGGTTGACGGCGCAATCCAGCGTTGTCAGTGCTGTGCAGCCGGACGTGTCCAATTCGGTCAGTTGGTTGTTATAGCAATCCAGTCTTGTCAGTGCGGTGAGTCCCGACACGTCCAATTTTCCGGTAAGCCCCCCATATATTACCCAGATTCTCGTAATCTGTCCGTCAGAATTCCACGTAAAATTGCCATCCAGACATCCGCGTGCGATGAGGTCGTTATAGACGGCGAGATCGCGGGCATGGGCATTGAACGGAGCGGCAGCGGCGAGAATGGGCGCATTGGCGAAAGAGCCGGCGACTGCGTCGCCGCTGACTTCGACATACGGCGGCACAGCCGCCGGCTCTGATAGGTCGAAGTCGAGTACGTTGACCGAGAGCATTTCTCGTGATTCGAGTTCTTCGATTCGGCAGGTTCGGCGATTGCGGCATTTTTTAGCGACCGCACTTGTGCGGGGAGCGTGCGTCGAATGAATTCGATCGCTAAATGATTGCGTGATGTTACCGAAAATGCGGGCGAAGTCGATGTTGTTCATGATGGTTCTCCGAAAAAGGGTTAGGGTTAAAAAGTTACGTCAGCAGAGCCGCAATCGTAAGATTGCGCTCTTTCATTCATACAGCCCCGGCAGGTAAAAGTTCACACAAAACAGAGCCCGTATCGGTAGATACGGCGAGATAACGAAAATTCCGTATCTACCGATACGGGCTCTGTTTGCTCTTTGATAATTTTTTTCGCCAGGCTCTGTGTTTTCGACGCAATCTAACGATTGCGGCTCTGTTAATGTTTTGTCGAAAAAATGAAACTGCCGAGCCTCGGCAACAAGACCACGCAAGAGAGGAGCGTGGTGCGTTCAATAGATAGGTTTCCTCCCGTGTTCCAATACGGTGCGCCATTGCGTATTACATGCGCTGAAGACTTCCCATTGTACCTGCGCAGACGCTCCCAGACGGGAGCACGCCGCTGATTCAGGTACATTGATTATCTTCACCCGGCGTTGCCGGTTGGAACGTGAAGGCAATCAATCCATATTAGCACTTTTCAAGAAAAGCGGCTAAAACTAACGCTTTTCAGGCGAGGCGGCTAATACGGCTATCGAATTGCTGACGAACTCTAAATTCATTTGCTCCGGTACGGAACCGGAGCGGTATTTCAGTTTATGGCTTCATTGTATCCGATTTTTGCCGATTCGCAATAGGGGGCGCGAAAGCAGGGTGTGTAAAAAATTGTGGGCATTTTCAGCATTGCGCATGCGAGCGGGCAAGTGAGAAAGCGAGCGGGGGGCGTTAGCCCCCCGATGGATGTTCAACACGTTTCGTACCCCGACGGGGGGCTAACGCCCCCCGCTCGCTTGCGCAATGTTCCAAAGACCAACTAATTTTTTATACACCCTCCTGAAAATACAAAAAAAGAGGCTATTTTTAGAGGTTTCCTAGAGCAAGAACTATCTGCCGACTGTCCAACCGCGCCTCGCGTCATACGCCCAGCCGGGCGACCAATAGTGATAGACCGAAGCCTCGTTATCCTGTCGAAAACCCATTTTTTCACAAAGGGCGATGGCGGGAGTGTTGTCTTTCTGTGTAGTAATGGCATGGTTTGGTATGCCAAGCGAACTGCACCAAAATTCACACGCTTTGATAAGCTGTGTACCGATTCCCTGTCGACGATACTCCGTTTCTACCGCTAGCATTCCGATGCGTCCTTCTTTTTCCATTTGTCCTGTCTCTGGATCGATCTGTTTAGCACTGCGAATCGTTGCCAAACCGAGGTGCTTTCCATTGTCGTGCCAGGTCCAGATGCTGTCTGCCAATTCTTTTGAAACAGCAAAATTGATCCAAGTCAAAAAGAGCTGCTCATAATGCGGTGCCAGTTCGGGGTCTTGTTTGAAGTGCGACATTGTGCCGGACTGTATCGCTAACCGTTCGAGTGCGGGTGAACAAAAGGTAGACGTGTAAGCTTTGACATGTGCATCCGCTGCGTCGGCGTCTTTTGACACTTCTTTTTTGAGGAACAGTCTTCGGGCGTAACAGGGACAGTTACTGTCGAGCAGAGTGAGTGAGTCGGGACCTTCGCCGAAGATATTTACGTATAGGAGTCGAAACTTATCTCGCGCATTTAGGAGTGTTGTTTCTAGCTGTTTTTTTTCATAATTGCCGGGCAGTTCAAGATTCCCGACGGGAAAGCCGAAAAACCGAGAGTCCCACTGGGCTTGGTCAATTGGATAAGTCATTGGTCTAATGGAGTCAAGGTGCAATGTTAAATTCGACGTTGCCGATTCATTCTAACTGGAAATCGTCTGAAAGTAAAGAGAGGCAAAAAACGGTTAACGGGTGTGCCCATATTTACAACCCTGGCGGTAAAAAAGTTCACAGAGCCCGTGGCACAAGCCAGGAACGTTTCTAACTGACGTTACGGGGCAGTGAACATTTTTTTCCGCCAACCCTGTAATATAACAGCAATAGCACCCCGCTCACATTCTCCAGACGGAAAAAATTGTGGAAAAATTACCCTAAAAAATCGTTTTTTTTACCCCCCTAGTGGAATACTTGCCCAATCTGTGATATAATGGCAACATGTTTGAAGAGAAAAAACTCATTATGGGAGAATTCAGCCGAACGGTCGATGATCGATACAGGTTGACGCTGCCCGATGAGTTCAAGGAAGTTTTCAAGCCAGAGGAAGGAAAATGCGTAATAGTCAAGGAAGGACCAGGACATCTATCGCTCTGGGAAGAAAGTGTTTGGCAACAACAACACGGTAAACGGATCGAAATGGTTCGGCAACGCTATGAAACTGGATACTTGGCTGAAAACATGCTTGATCTCCAACGGCTCGGACGATTACTCTCGGTACGATACCGGCATATTCAACTAGCAGAACGAGGAAGACTATTGTTACCCGAAGGCTTTCGGGAATTCCTCCCTATCGAACCGAAACAGGAAGTCATGGTCATTGGAGCCTATTTTTGTATTGAAATTTGGCATCCTCAAAAATGGATTTCGTATGCGGAGGGAGACATTCCGCATTTTGGCAACTTAATGGAGAGTCTGTTAAATAAAACAGTTTGAACAATCGTACAGTTTGATACAACCGTCTGAGGTTCTTTCGGCGTATTTGTTTTACCCCCCGGTCGTCACCCGGATGCGGAATGCAAGTTTATCGTAAACGGATACGAAAGAAAATGGGGAGAGACATTTTCTTGAACCGAAACGCTTCAGGCGGTTTTTTTCTGTATTAGATTTTGTACCGGGAAATAGTGAGAGCTTTCCGAACAAGTCTAGCGTACGTCAAACAGCTCCGTGGTCATATCGGGCAAGGTTACAATGGCAACGCTGGGACAAGGTACTCTAATGAATGCTCCCGGATTGAGTAGCAATGTCGAACTCCGCACCTGTAAGTCGGCGGCGTGAGTATGCCCGTAACAGAGCAGATCCCAGTTACCGCTTTCTAATTCCCACTCAAACTTATCAGAATCATCGCCGTGCATAAAGGCTATCCTTTTGCCGGAAATTTCAATCGAACCGAAAGAGCCGTGAAAAAGATTGCCTGTTTTTTCGACGGCGCAACGCAGTACATCCGAATCCTTGTCCATATTTCCGAGGATGAAATGCGTTTTAATTCCTCTGAATGCATTGACAACCGCCTCGTTTCCGATGTCTCCGCAGTGGATGACCGTTTGGACGTTCTGTTCTCTAAAAAGCAGCACCGCCCGGATCGTTTCGTTCTGCTGTCCGTGCGTGTCGCTAATAATACCGAGTTTTGTGATCGTCGTCATAGGGAGAAACTACCAATCGATTTTACAGCCGGATATTGTACTCAATTATTTGCGGAAAAGCGAGGCAGGATAGCCATCTATAGTCGTGTTGACAAATAGTATTTCTTTTGTACTAGCAAGTGAAACTATCAAGGGATGATATCCCCATTGTCCATTATAGGATATGTCCATTCCTTGCTTGCATTCTCCAGTAGTAGGTGCAAGTGTACCATCGAGATCGACGACGGCTTCTTCAAAGAATGATGTTGGTTGGCGTTGCCAGATGTTTAGACGTACGTTGTTAATAGCATCTTGTAGTTGGTCGATTTTTTCTTTTGTATACAAGATTGCGATTTTGTTCGCCGCACAAGTGTGGCGGCTAAAAATTGCGGCTCCGCTTTTCAAACAACTCCACTCGCCGCAGAAGCACATCGAACACATACAAGAACGCCGCCAGCGACAACAGCCAAGTCCAAAGCGGAAACGCCTGCGGCGACACAGTCGCCGGCTCGCGTTGCCAACTTGCAACCTCCGTTGCACCAATGTTATACTTGCCGCCGGTCAACTCCGCTAACTGACGCAACAACGTTTCATTCGTCGGACGAATACGTAACTCGTCCGGGTAACGAGACGGCAATGGTGCCGCAATCGTAGTATCACGCAATCTTACGATGGCGGCTCTGCTAACGTTAACAATATCGCCAACGTCTTGCGGTATCTCAACCTCATATCTGCCCGGTGCCGTCTGGTGAAACGACCACTCCTCCATCGACAAGTCGGGAAGAATAATCGTTGCCGTTGCCGATGCGTCGTTGATGTAATGCCCCGTTTTGTCCATTGAGTCCAATGTTATTTTGATGCGCTCCGCAAGTGGAGCGGCTAACTGTTCGATTTCCATGGTGAAACCGCGCTCCGATGTCTGACGCATCGTGTTGCGAATAACCTGCGCCCAAAATCTGCCGTAATGCTCCCAACCAACCCACTCCGCACCCCAACGGCTCTTCGCATCAGAAGTGAACGCAACCGTTTGTCCCAAACCGAACCGCCACCACAATAACAACGGATCGCCCGACTCCGTCGCAAGGATAAATTGCGCCGTCGGCTTCGGAGTCGTCATCACATACCCCAAGAGCGGCGGAGCAGTGTTCATATCAATCTGCCGCAACACCGTCGTTGCCGTAACTTGTATCGGCACGAAGGGCATTTCCTGAATGGCAGATTGACTGGCTTCAATCGTTTCCTTCGCGAAAATCTGCGGTATCGCCTGCGGGTCATCACTGGAATAGTGGCGACCGCGACCGATGTCGGCAATCATTCGGAGCAATTCGTTATCCGCTTCGCCGACTCCCACTGTCGAAACAGTAATCTGTTCCCTTGCAAGTTGCCGAGTAATGCCTTCAAAATCGCCCGGCGCACTGTAACCGTCGGTCAGCAAAATCACATGCTTTAACCGTGCCGGTATCCGCCGCAGTTGCTCGTATGCCGCTGCGAGAGCAGGATAAATGTTCGTCCCACCGGCAGCTTCTATCGTGGAAATTGCCGAGAGCATCGACGTAGTCGAAGCGGTACTCTGCATCGGCACAATCACGTATGCCTCATTGTCAAATGCAATGACTGCCGCAAAATCTTGTGGTGTAAGGAGTTCGACGGCGGCTTTGGCGGCATCCTTGGCGAGTTCTATTCGTTGTCCTCCCATCGAGCCGGAGCGGTCGATCACGAGACACATCGCCAGCGAAGGTTTTTCCTGCTCCTGTTTGTAATCGCATTGTACCGGCAGGATTTCTTCGATTGCCGTCTTATGATAGCCGCCGAGTCCGAAAGATTGCTCACTGCCGAACATAATGAGCCCACCGCCGAGTTCACTGACGTAAAGCCGCAACAGTTCCATCTGACTATTCGACATCGCCGTCGCCGGTACATCGGAAAGGATGACGACTTCAAAATTGTTTAGGTCTTCCAATGTTTTCGGCACTCCTTCCGGCGGTCGGACTTCCGGCGTGATTTCCTGTTCCCGCAGTGCCGAAGTCAAGTCCCGAAGCGTTCGCGGTTCGCTGTCGATGATCAACACCCGCGGTTTACCGTCGGTAAAAATGATGCCCGTGAGCCGATTGTTATCGAGAATCGTGTCCTGACGGGCATTAACCGTTACGGTAAATTCCTGCTGCCGCTGATTGTCCATTGTTTGTTGAAAGCGGAAAACGTTTTCGCCGATTTGCAACGGTCTGGTTTCTTCGAGTAATTTATAGGGACCTTTGTAGATGGTGATGATTCCTTCGGTTTCGACATTGCTTTGAATGACGACATCGAGATAAAAGGGTTCGCCTTGCCTGACGTAGTGAGGCATTGTGAAGTCGGCGATTTGCACTTCTGGCTCGCTGGAACTCGGCAACGGAATCGTGGAAACGATCGCGTTGTTCACAGAGCCCGTTGCGGTAGCAACGGAAAGCACATCCCCGTGCGTTTCATTCCCATCGCTGATGACGACCAGATGGGGAAAGTATCCCGACGGTACTCTTGCCAGAGCGGGATTGAACGCACCGGCGATGTCGGTCGAGTTTTCCGTACCGAAGGAGACGATGCCGCCAAATCGGTTTGCGGGAATCGCTTGCCGAAATTGTTCGATGAGTTGGTCTCGTTGTTCGGCGGCGTGGGAATCGATGCTTCGGCTGTGGTCGGCAAGCAATACGATCATCGTTTGCTGTGATGGGAGAATGAGTGTGAGTCCTGCGAGAGCGAGGATGAGTAGAGTGAGGATGGTCGTCCGAATGGCAAGGGAGATGAGTCGTTGTCTTTTGGAAAAATCGACGAGGGAGTAGCGATACGCTCCGACGAGCAGAGTGATGAGGAGCAGGGCTAACAGGTAAAAGGGATGTGTGAGTTCGAGGGACATAGGGTTAATATGTTAGCCGCTCCGCCTGCGGAGCGTATGGGCTATTCAAATAGATCGGAATGCGTACCTGTACCAGCAGCCAAAAGGATAAGAGTATCTTGTACAATCTGATAGATGAGTAACCAATCCGGTTCTATATGACATTCGCGATAACCTTGCATTTCTCCTTTGAGCGGATGATCACTGTACTTTTCGGGCATAGGTAACTCTGAAGCAAGTATATCAAGCACGGCAGTCAGTTTTGACATGTCTTTGCCTCGCTTTTGCATACGTTTCACATCACGCTTCATCTTGGTGGTATAAACAATATCGAGCATCGTCAGACCTCCAAGAGCGAGTGCATTGCCTCTTCCGCGGCAGCAAATGGTCCATACAGATTGCGTCCCAATCGGACATCTTCCATTGCTTCTCGGAGTTCGGCATTGGGCTGCCGATTACTCATTTGCTTTACTGCAAAGGGAATACCATCATTCTCAAGGGCGGCGGCGAGGAACATTCTGACAGCAGTTGACGTGTCCAAACCTAGAGAGGCAAAAAGAGCATCCGCCGCCGTTTTCAAATTGTCGTCTACAGGAATTTGAATCGTAGCCATTGTGCATATCTAGCAATGTGCGTCCATGAAGGTATTATACTCTATTCTTTCGGCGTTGGCAAGGTACGTCAGCAGAGCCGAAATCGTAAGATGGCGATGTGCGGGACTCCTCGTAACACGTTCATTTGATAGACCATTCCATCAACACGACTTTTATGTTGTGAACGAAGACGTTGAGCATCTGTAATACTTCTCCGTCTTCATCGAGAATCTGTTTGGACGTTTTTCCGTCGACGGCGGCGGTCAAGGTTGTCTCTTTTAAGAGTTGTGTCAGAAACTCGGCGAAGGCATCTTGGAGTTCGTTCAAGGATATTTTGGCGAGGAGTCGGGAGAAAGTGGTTCGGTTCGGCGGTTCTTTTTCTTTGAATCCGAGTGGCGTTTTCAGTGTTTTCCAGTGATTTTTTGCCCATCGTCTGATGTGGGAGAGATAGTTTTGTCCGGCGAGCAGTCCGAGAAATGTGAGTGCGAGTATTCCGGCGCAGGGAAGATAGGTTCCGTGTTTGGAGCGTGGATCGTAACTTGATTGAACACTTCGGCGAGATGGCTAAGATTGTTCTGCATAAAAACCTCCGTGATGGATGTGTACGTTATCTTAGTCGTTTCTCACGGCGATTTTTTGGGAAAAATCCTAAAAATTCTAAAAAATTAATCTTGCACGCCTACTGGGGTAGTTTACAAATTTTTACAAAAGAGTACATTGTTTCTGTGTTGTCGGCGGGCGATTTGACTGCCGAATTTACTGACACTTTTTGACGCTTTTTTGTAATTCCGATTCGGCAAAGACACAGAATTCATCGGATAATACCGTACTTTGGCGTGCAACGATGTAAAGCCTTGTAAACGGTTCGTATTTTCCTAAAACCTTTGGTATCAAGGAGTTTAGGAAAAATTAACCGCAAAAACGGCAGTCCGTTGACAAGTTTGCTCCGTGAGGTAGATATGGCCCCCCCGCCACTACGCAACACCCCTCCAAAGGAGGGGAATAAAGAAGACAACCAAGCAAACCTGTCAATGGACTGATAGTAATCGCCGGTTTGGAGGAGTTGCGATACCGTAAAATGCCAACAATTGCGCTTTTTCTCTGTGAATCTTTGTGTTCTTTGTACCTTAGTGGTTCGAAAAGGATTAACTACAGAGACACAAAGGACACAAAGGAAACACGAAGGGGAAATGGTAAATTATTGCCGTGCCGCAGTAAAGAATTCTTTTTGAGTGCTGCGTTTTCGGCTTCGAGTCCGTTGATGCGTTGTTGTAGTTGTTCGATGCGAGCTGACTGCTCCAGTGCCAGTTGCTTCCGATCCGTGAGGCGAGATTATACCATAATTTCTGTTTTCTACCAACAGCAGCAATTTCAATAGCAATTTCAGAAAATTCGACGGAGTTTCGTGAACGGTTACAAAAGTTTTGACACACCCCGGTCTATTGCAATTGCCGTTCCATTATGATATAGTGGCGAACTACCTTTTATCCTCCCTTAAAAAACATTCATGAAATCAATCACCACCTTCGTATCGGGACTTTTATTGTCCGCCCTTCTTTTGCTACCGACTGCGGTTCGGGCGGCAGAACTGAAACCATTTCTCACCGTAAAGGTTTCCAGTATCAACACACTCGTCGGCGTCGCCGAAAAAATCGCTACAATGGCGGACCTCGCTAACGAGCCGAGATTCCGGGAAATGGTCAACACCGTTAAAGATGTTCGCGGAATCAATCTCAACGGCGACTTCGGTATCGCCGCCGCCGTTGCAGAAGACGGTTCACTTAACTTGATATTGGTACTGCCAATCACCGACCTTTGGAAAGCGGAAATTCCAGCAGCACCCGAAATGTTCGACTTCATCCGCCCCTTCCTCGCCCGAAGAAGCGCGGAAAGAACCGACATCAATTCCCCGATGGGAACATACGCCGCCCTGCAAAAACAGGATTATCTGGTCATCGTTCCCGAAGGCATCGCCGACCAAGTACCCGCAGACGCTCGGTCACTCTTTGCCGACCTCGAAAAATACACCATCGGCATAAGACTCGACCTCGAAAAGGTCAAATTTGAAACGCTTGAAGCAAACATTTTCGGACCGATGCTCTTCATGGCGATGATGCAAGACCCCAATGTGGGAGAGCAACTCGAAAACGTAATCGAACTCTACCGCGAGCTTTACAAAGAATTTTCGATGGTATCTTACGGTATTTCGTTCAATCCGCAAACTGCCGATACCGAACTTGCGTACTCGATTGCTCTGCGAGATGGCTCCGATATGGCAAAAGCCATGACGGGATACAAGCGGCAGCCGACGATTTTCGGCGGATTCCGAGGTACTCCGGCAAACACCGTCCTTTCGATGGGCGACGCCGCTTCGTGGGAAGGAAAAGTTAACTTCGAAGACAACGCCATGTTGACGCAAGCGATGAAACAATACGAAGCAATCTTCGATGGTATCATCGAACAAATCGAAATGGACGACGAAACCGGCGAAGCGGGTAAAATTGCAAAGGATATAATCGAAACGCTTAAAAAAATCTATGCTGCCGAAGCGAACAGAGGGGCATCGGATAGTGCGTTTTCGTTCAACACGGACGGCGTACTGCTCGCTGCGATGGACACCGTCTCGCTGGCGGAAATCCAAAAACTTGCCGGTGCAGCGGTGGGATTCATCCTCCAAAAAAAACCTAACATTATAGGACTGGCAGAGATAGCCCAAGGCTATGTCAGTGTTGAAGAATTCTCGGTGTCTAGAGTCAAACTTCCCATCGTTGAGACGATGGAATTGTTTGCTGGTCCCGCTCCCCGCGACATGCCGGCAGCGTTGAGGGCGTTAAATCTCTGCGTATTCTGGGCAGTCAAAGAAGGGGATAAACAGGCGGTCGCCGTTGCGGCGGGACTGGACTTTGACAAAACGGAACAAGCCTTAAAGGCAGCGTTGGAGCAAACGAAAACGACCGCACCGGTGCAAAAACCGAAAGGCGTGCTTTCCGTTCAGGGGCTGGGCAAGTTCTTGCAGCAGACCGTCCTGCCGATTGCTGAAAAAGCCGATGCAAACAATGCGGAAGGATTGGGAACAGCCAAAAAGGTTTTTGCCGTTCTAGCAGGAGCGGAAGCCGATGCGGTTGTAACGATAGACGGCGAAGTTACGGCGAAGCGGATGGACTTCGGCTATCGTGTTTCCGGCAAAGCGATCCAGGCGGTTGTTGAAGCGGTCAAGGCGGCTGGTTCGGGTTTTTAGATTGAAGCGAAGTTATACTGCCGACGGGTAAAAATTGGACGTTTTGCCTTGTGGAACCTTTGTGCCCCTTGTGCTCTTTGTGGTTAAAAATAAAGGATCAACCACAAGGGGCACAAAGAACACAAGGATTCACAAAGGAGAATGGAGAATAACGTCCATTTTCACACCGTTTGCAGTATAGCCGTCCTGCCAGCGGAATGTACTGTATGTTCTGCGCCCTGCACGCGGGGCGGCTAGAATTGGTTCTCAACCACAATGCGTTTTTTCTCTTTCAAAAAAATTGTTTCCCCTTTTTGTCAATGGACGGCGTTTCTAGTATTGATACCGGTACTGGAACTCTTTCTCTTGTTGCACTTTCTCGGTACGTGGTTCACACTGACGAGTATGTTCGTCAGCGGTATGCTCGGAATGACTATTGCTTATCGGAGGTTATTGTATTATTGGGGAGAATTTACGGAGCAGTTGAATCGCGGTGAAGTGCCGTCGTTGCCGTTCTTGCACGGCTTACTGATTTTGTTTGCACTATCATTGATGATTCTGCCGGGCATTTTGACCAGTCTTGTAGGATTGTTTCTGTTCTTTCCGTTGGCGCGTGCTTTTTTCGTATCCTATTTTCTGCTCCAGATGGAAGCCCAGCGGTTCCAAAAACAAAGGAGTAAAACGTCAAGTCCGCCGGAAGTCATCGATGTGTAGTTCAGGGAATCTCTAATAAGGATCCCACCAGAAACTATACAGCCAACGGTGTGAAAATGGACGTTATTCTTCTTTGTGCTCTTTGTGTCCTTTGTGGTTGATCCTTTATTTTAACCACAAAGAGCACAAGGGACACAAAGAAGAATAACATCGGCTACTATCTACTCTTCCTTTTCCGGCTCTTCAGCGGCTGCTTCTGCTGCCTCAGCGGCTTCTTCTTCCTGCTTCGCTTGTAATTCCTTAATTTTCTCAAGCGTACGCTTTTCTTGCTCTTCCTGCTCACGCCGTGCTTTTTCGGCTTCCTCTTTGGCTTTTACAGCCGCAAGCTTTTCCTTTTCCGCTTCGGCTTTTGCCTTATCTGCATCTGCTCTCGCTTTCTCTGCGTCTGTTTTTGCTTTATCAGCGGCGGCTTTCATTTCCTCGGCGGCTCTGCGAGACTTCACCAGTTCAGACTCCGCAACGGCGGCTTCATTGAGAGCTTTTTCCGCTTCCTTTTTAGCTTGCTCCGCCTCTTGTTTTGCCCTTTCAAACGCCTGCTTTGCCGTTTCAACTTCACGCCGTGCATTCTCCAATGCCGTTTTTTCTTGTGCTAATTTGTCCAATTGGGCTTTCACTTCAGCGTCTTTTTCCGAAACGGCAGCGAATTGTGCATCCGCTTCTGCCTGCTGTTCGGCGGCTCGGCTTTGTGCTTGAAGTGCCAGACGCATCTGATGGCGAGCCGACTTCATCGCCCGAGTCTCAATACCGAGACAGCCGAGCAAGCCTCGTTGCTGCACATATTGGGCATGTGCGGACTCAACAGCCGCAAAAGTAACGAGGAGCAAAGTTGTTAGAATTATCACTCGTTTCATAGAAATTTCCCTTTTTTGAATGGATACCATCCCCTTTATCGGCATGATAACAAAAAAAGTAAAATAAACAAGATGGGATAAATGAAAATTATAGGTAATTTACCGCCGGCACAGTAATCTTGCAACAGCCGCAATTTCTGTAACAATGATAAACTATGTGGCGGATCGTCTTTTATCCTATCTTCGGCAGTTACACTCTCGTCCTCCTATGTGCGGCAGGGCTCGTTGCCGTTGTACTAATAAGCCGACCAACAAGCGAACAATTTCCCCAAAACGGACAACGCATTCTACTCACACTCCGACTACTCGCACTACTGCTGCTCATCCTCGGAATGCTCCGCCCCACACTCGTTCACACTGTTACACAACGACTCTCCGCCGTCGTCAATATCATGCTCGACCAATCACAAAGCATGACAAGAAACGACGAAATCGGAGGAAAGTCCCGATTCAACGCCGCAAAAGATTCACTACAACAAGCCGCACCACAACTCCGACGACTGCAACGACAAGCCGAAGTCAAAGCGTTTACATTCGATCACTCTTTGACACCTCTCGACCTACGGGAAGGAAACTTTTTCGACCTGCCGGACATTCCTCGAGGAATGGAAACTGCCATCGGTTATACTCTCGATACGATCCGAGAGCAATCTGCCGGAAAACGCGTCTTGGCAACCATTATGCTCTCCGACGGCGGTCAGAGAACGCGACCGGCACGTGATATTCTGCCGCAAGATGCCGCCGCCCGATTGCGCGATACAGGAATCCCCCTTTATACCATTCCGCTCGGTCAAGCCGGTCTCGACGGTAATGCCCGAGACGTCGCCGTTGTTTCAACGCAGGCAAACGAAAGAGTGTTCGTCAAAAACAATTTGCTCGTCGTCGGGACGATTCGCATTGTCGGCTTTATCGACCAAGCCATTCCGGTGCAACTGCTCTTTGAAACGGAAGAGGGTAAGCAGGAAATCGTTGCCGACACGACGGTTCAGGCAAGGGAAGACGGACAGGAAGTTCGCTTCAGTCTTTCTTACGCTCCGCAGTCGGTCGGCTTGTTCAAATACACTGTCCGAGTACCGCCGCAGGAACGAGAAACGACCGACCGAAACAACGACCAGAGTGGTTTCGTACAAGTCATCGAAGGGGGACTCAATATATTATTCATTCAGGGAGCCCGGAACTTTGAACAGGGACCGCTTCGGCAATCGCTCAATGCCTCGCCCGATATCAATGTACAATATCTGCGTATTACCAAGCCGGGAGACCTCGCTCTTGCTCTTCGGGAAAATCCTCCTTTTACCGTGTTCATTCTCGATGATATCGATTCGACGATGTTCACACCGCCGGAGTTACGGACGCTGACCGATCAGGTTCGCGGCGGTTCGGGTTTGATAATGCTGGGCGGACTCAATGCTTTCGGTGCCGGCGGTTATGCCGATACGCCGATTGCTGAAGTTTCCCCTGTCGTTCTTCGCCGGGCGGAGCGACAACCGTTGAATGCGCCGATTCGTGATGATATTCATTGGTCTTCCGCTCATCCGATTCAGATGCTTTTGACTCCTCAAGGAGTCCGGCACTATGTCATGCAATTCGATGCGGATCCCCAAGTGAACGTCCGGCGTTGGTCGCAGTTGCCGCCGCTTCTTGGGGCGAATAAATTTCAGCAGATTAAGCCGGGTGCAGTCCCTCTGGCGGGAGGTCCCAATGGGCAAATTTTGCTGGTGTCGCAGTTGTTCGGCAACGGTCGGGTATTGGCTTTTGCGGGTGATTCGACTTATCGTTGGCGGTTGGCGGGGTTTGTGGAAGAGCATCAGACGTTTTGGCGGCAGGTCGTTTTATGGCTTGCTAAAATGGAGGGCGGCGGAAGCGGAAATGCTTGGATTGTTGTCGAAAACACCCGTTTGTTTCCCGGCGATACGGCAAAGTTTCAAGTCTTTCTCCGTTCGGAGTCGGGCGAAGATATGCGGGGCTTTCCTGCGACGGCGACGGTGCTGAAATCGGACAATACTTCGGAGGCGGTGCCGTTGGTCTTGGAAAACGGCGTTCCGACGGGTTCGTTCCGCTCGACCGATTTTTCTGGTGATTATACGATTCAAGCGGAGGCGGTATTGGATGGGGAATCTAAACAAGCGACGGCTCGTTTTATGGTGCAGGATCGGAATTTGGAGTTAGACAATCCGATTGCGTATCCGAAGTTGCTGTCGGACATTGCGACGATTACTGGCGGCAGGAGTGTTCCGCCGGAGCGGTTGGGTGCGTTGCTTGACGAGTTGATTCAGCAGTCGGACGATTTGGTCGAAAAGCGGGAAACGAAACGGACGCTCTTCGATTCGTGGTATTTGCTTCTGGCTTTTATTTCGATACTGGCGGTTGAGTGGTTACTGCGAAAGTGCTGGGGACTGGCGTGAAAGCGGAGTAGCAAGCGTGGGTGTGTAAAAAACAAAGTGGGTGTAGTGCAGCGAGCGGGGGGCGTTAGCCCCCCGTTGAGTTGCGAAGCGTGTTGGTTCTCCATCGGGGGGCTGACGCCCTCCGCTCGCTTGCGCAATGTTGAAGATACCAACAAATTTTTGACACGCCCCCGTAACGTCAGTTAGGGAGTCCCTAATTGACATTACGGGCTCTGTGTTTTTCTTTGCCTTGCGGTTGAAAAAGATTAACCGCAAGGGACGCAAAGGATTGCTCGACGAAATAAGGGTATATGAGTTTCTGGTAAAAACCTAATTGCTTCCCGCTACTCTGACCCGGACGGCATCGCCGACATCAATCGTTGCTTGTCCGCCTTTCGAGGTTACTTCGATTTCATGCAGTGTCTCCGCCGCCTTGCTGTACTTATCCTCGACCAAATTGTATCGCGTCGAAGAAACGACGGCATCCTCGCCGTACTCATCCTTTCCCATGACAATATCATCTTCAATGCTCTTTCGGACGATGATCTTGTAGTTTCCTGCCGGCGCACCGGGATAACCGTAAGTCATTAGGGTTGCCTTGCCGCTTTCATCGGTCGTTG
>Ga0099364_10004302_pt1 | contig 21636 bp, 15 predicted proteins | sample TergutTh196P3_FD_73070 | JGI IMG/M metagenome (GOLD analysis project Ga0099364, IMG submission 73070) | Microcerotermes parvus P3 segment gut microbial communities from Pointe-Noire, Republic of the Congo - Th196 P3 | ecosystem: Host-associated > Arthropoda: Insects > Digestive system > Gut ... | reverse complement strand
GGGAAACGAATAGCATGGTCGATGAGAAGAGGCGAACGGTACAACCATTACTATAACACAACCAGACATGCTCCGGGTTATAAATACAAAAAAAGTCATGTTGGGGAGTTTGGCACCACAGGAACTTCGGATAACAGCGACCATATCCTTATCCGTTGGGGCGAAATGTTAATTTCCTATGCAGAAGCGATTTATGAACGGAATGGGAGTATTTCTGACGCTCAATTGGACGAAACCGTAAATGCGCTACGCGCCCGAGCGGGATTTGACGCAAAACTGAGCAACGCATTCGTTGCTACTAACGGTTTGAATATGCTTGAAGAAATCCGTCGCGAACGAACAGTGGAACTGATGCTTGAATGTCGTAGGTACAATGATATCATCCGCTGGAAAATAGCCGAGGAAGTGTTACCTAAAGCGCTTGTAGGAATTAAACTCTTTGTAGTTGAAACGATAGAGCCGCCCACTCAAGTAATGATAGACGGGGCTTGCACAAATGCTTCAGGTTACCATGACGGCGTATTTGTGTATCCTGCTGAAAACATGTGGGTGTGGGAACGAGCGTCATACCGCACTTTCAGACCCGAAAGAGATTATTACTATCCGATACCTACCAACGAAATAAATAAATCGGAGGGTAATATTGTTCAAAACCCAGGTTGGAGAGAAGATTAATGAGTTGTTATCATCTAAAATGGAAAATATGAAAAATATAGTTAATTATGTATGTACAGCATTATTTTTGCTGTCTGTTGCAGGTTGCAATCCGTATGAGACATGGCCGGATGGGCTTCCTGAATTGGAAAATGTGTATTATGTTTCCAATGTAAAAACTGGAAACGGGACGGAGCAAGATCTCCAGCATGAAATTGCTGCCGACGGCACTGCCACCTTCATGAAAAGGATACATTACAATCCGGCTCCACCGGCAGGGACTCCTCTTTTCGAATGGATTGAATCAGACGAAAAAAATGTTACCTGTCCAATGGACATTCGATTCATTAGCGAGTTTGTACGTTCGTATGACGTAACCACCTATTTCTGGATTGAAACTCGGAGCGGTGGTTTAACTGACGGTACAGACTTTACCGTGCATTTGGGAAATGGGCGACTTACGCCAAACGCTGAAGGAGCATACTCGCTAACATGGCCAAAGGCGGAAAAAGCGCAACAGAGCGTAAGAATCAGACGACTTACGACAACTGTCGGCGAAATAAGGTTGATGTTCCTGTATCGCCCAAGGATAAACTTTACTTCCCCCGCAAACGAAAGTATTGATATGCCCGACAGAGACGATCTTGAATCAACACTATTAAACAACAAAACAAGCGATTATACAGTTCGCGGTTTTTGGCACGATTACAGATTTCCGGTAATTGTGAGGTTTCAATAGTATCCTGAACACGATGAATAAGAGAGCGCTGCCAAAAGGCGGCGTTCTTTTTTAAGTTTTTTAAGTTTTTTGCTTATATTTGCATTTTTTAACCATTTAACTTTTTAATTCCAATACAATGAAAATCATTATCAAAGTTTTATTTACTATTTCGGTTCTTTGCACGTTTGGCTGTTCCGGAAAAGATTTCCGGCAATCCATCACCCAATACGGTATTACATGGGAATTTGATCGCCCTGTCCAGTGCGGACAGTTTGTCAATGGAGACTGGTGGATCGTTGGTCCGGCAACTATTGTCAACATCACCCCGACGCCCGGAGCCGTTGTCGGACAGACAGAGAACATCCGTTTAAACCGATGGAACGATACCAGTTTGAAGCCCGACACCACGATGCGTAACGGATCGATGATCGTATTGAGGGCGGGTCGCAGGCACGGGTACGATTCACGCCAAAGTTCTTACGATAAAAATCTTTCCGTTGTGTTGCCGTTACCACTTGAACCCGGTACATCGTTAATTTCCACCATCAGCAATACGGAAATGCCGGTGGATAATTTCTGTAAGGACATCCTGTGGGAAAACGAATTTCAATCGCAAATCGTATTGAAAACGGCAGCGGTATTGACTTGTTTACCAGCAGCGCCTCCTGCCGACGCTTTTCGACCTCCGTATGCCGGAACCGACAAGCCGATTTTTCGCGCAAAGGACATTCGTTGGGATTTGCTTCCCGCATTAAAACCGGTAGGAGAAGTTCCTTCATGGGAACAAATGGAACGTTATTTTCAGCGTCCCTGGCTCGACCATCTGATCAGTTGGGCGCAACAGGAATTGGTGCCTAACGAAAATCAACCCAACTACGGTCGAGAATATTCGCGTTTGGTTTCCCTGGCAAGTTTGATGTTGAGCTTGGATGTTCCCAATGCGCAAAAGGAAAAACTAGGCGTCGGATTGATTCAGTTGGGAATTGATTTGTACGGCGTAGCCATGAACGGAGGCAACTGGAACGAAGGCGGCGGACATTCGAGCGGGCGGAAATGGCCCATACTTTTTGCCGGAATGATGTTGCAGAATGATCAGTTTTTCAAATTACCCGAAACTGTCTTTTTTCAGGAAGATGCGCAAACATACTACGGAACGGGATGGTTTGGGCAAACGGCGCTCTGGCAAATGATCCAGCATCATGGTTGGCGAACGCCTTACGAAGAAAAGATGCCGCAGGACTGGGAACAGTGGGACAGAACGTCCGAATCATACCGCGTGTGCTGTAACGCCGTGTCGTGGGTGGGTACGGCTCTGGTAGCGAGATACATGAAAGCGATAGCGCTTTGGGGTCACGACGCCTATTTCGATTATGTAGACCGCTGGATGCGCGAAGACGATCCGTATGAGGATGCGCGTGCGGCAGGAAATCGCCCAAGACCCAACGGCGAAACCAATACATTCGACCCTTTTGTCACCGCCATGTGGAAAGCATACCGGCAAAACGCTCCCGAACAAGCCATGTCGGGCGTTCGACTGAAATGGGTGGTGAAGGACAATAGAGACGCATGGGAACCCAATGAACATTAAAATGAATAAAATATACCAAAATGAACAAAATTGTTTTCTACAGTTTACTGATTTTTTTACTTCCATTATCCTGTAAAAATGGAAATGTCCCTAGCGTTTATAAGGGGCACGATTTACCGCGACTACGCGGTGCGATGGTTCAACCGAACACTTTCAAGTTGAATGATCTTCAGGTTCTTGCCGGAGCATGGAATGCGAATCATATCCGTTGGCAGTTGATATGGAACGGCTTTCCGAATGGACCGGCTGACAGGGCTAGTGTCGAAGAGTACGCCGCCTGGATTGACCAGCAGTGCAAACAACTTGATGAAATGTTGCCCCATCTCGAACAGTATGGCGTTCGGGTGGCTTTGGACTTGCATACGCCGCCGGGAGGCAGAATGCCGCATGATCAAGGCGCCGACATGCGCCTGTTTCGGGAAAAAGAATTTCAGGATGCCTTCATTGCAACATGGCAAAAAATAGCGCAAAAATACAAAGACGTTAAAGCCATCTGGTGTTACGACATCCTTAACGAACCCGTTGAAGGGAACAGGTCGGAAGATGTTTTGAACTGGCGCGAACTGGCGCTCAAAACATCGAAAGAAATTCGGAAAATTGATCCCGACAAGGCAATCGTCATAGAACCGTCGCCATGGGGTTCGCCGGAATCGCTGGAAGGGTTCGAACCCTTCGACCCGAAAGAAGTTCCAAACGTTGTGTACAGCGTACATATGTATGCCCCGTTTTTATTTACGCATCAAAGGGTGTATGACTGGGTAGCAGATTCTTTGGATTATCCCGGAATCATTGATGGCGAATACTGGGACAAGGAACGAATAAGACAACATTTGCAGGTGGTCATTGATTTTGCGGAAACACATGACGTTGCGATTTATATTGGCGAATTTGGCGCCATCCGTTGGGCGCCCAATAACAGTACCTATCGTTATTTAAGAGACTGTATCGAGGTATTTGAAGAAGAAGACTGGGACTGGTCATACCATGCGTTCCGTGAATGGAGCGGCTGGAGCGTCGAACACAGTGATGACAGAAGCAACAACCGGCGAGCCGAACAACCCACCGACCGTGAATTATTGTTGCGAGAATGGTTTAATAAAAATGAAAAATAATCAAACAATGAAAAAATTTATAAACATCTTATGTATCCTGTGGTTTTTGCCCTTTTTTCTTTGGGCGCAACAGGACAGTTCGTATTGGAACCACCAGTCGTTATTGATACCCTGGCGTCCGGCGCCCGTTTCCGATCCAGGCACAATTGAATATATCGATCTGGACGGCGACGGACAGACGGAAATGACCATTCGCATGGTGGATACGCCAACGTTCAAGTACAGAAGAGGCGACGAAAATGCCGCAAAAGACCCTTACGATTACCAATTTACCAAAAAAATCGACTGGGTGGCACTTTCCTGGGATTTGGACAACGACAACCGGCAGGGCAACGAGTTTGATCTCGATATGACCATCGGTTTCAGGGGAAGAGGATTCGATTATTCCGACCAAAGACATGTATACGAAAAGTTGAGAGGTTTACCCGAAGCGGACAGTTTGATTTACGACCCGCGTTGGCGCCAGCTCACAGAGTTTTTTTACCCGAACCATGATGGGGCAAAATCCCTTATCTTTGAAAAGGGCGATTGGCAGGAATGTCAATTTGTATTTGACGAAGACGACGATTGCAATCGTTGGGAAAGAGTTGAATTTTACGATAGAAGGGGCGATATGTACAAAGTGGGTATCGCGAAAGGTGGATTGGATCAAAATCAGTCTGACGCGATAGGCGATCGCGCGGAATGGGATACCGACAATTCGGGCAATGGAAATCTGTACGTCGGCGCTTTTGACGGGCGGATTCATCTGTACGGCGCCGAATGGGGCTGTTGGAGAATAGATCAATCGGCGTATACCTATCAGGGATTCGGCGGGCTGTATGATAAATGGGAATATTTCAGAATGTCGCCCGAACCTGAAAAATTTCCTGTGGTGCGCTACACCGATACCGATGGAAATGGATTCATCGACTTGATTGAATGGGATATGGATGGAGATCAAGTATTTGAAGAGCGCGTATCGTTGCCGGAATTGGGTATTGACGATACAGCAGCCATCATCGACATTTCAAAAATGGAATATGAAGATATGACCCGTCTTTTTAAAGAAGTGGCTGAAAACATGTGGGAAAGCGCTATGGATGTAGTGAAGATTGCCGAAAAATTCAAAGTAAATACCAACTGGTATAATTTTTACAAACATCCTCATTCATTATTCGAAAGATATAGTCACGGCTGGTGGTTGAAATACTATCTTTACAAAGATTTGGTGCATCAGGCGCGCGTAGATAAAAACGAAGCGTTGGAACATCAAATTCAAAAAGCGTATTACTCCGGAAATTGGGATACGTTAAAAAATTGAAAATCAAACAAATAAAATCAAATAAATTTAATAAATCAAATAAATATGAATCGGATAAATTTTTTTATGATAGCTATGATGGTTTCGTTTGCCATTTTTTGTACTTCCTGTACGAATGATCCTGCGCCAAAACGACAAACAATACGTTTGGACGGCGATTGGATGGTTGTCAAAACTGAGGGCGAATTTCCCGTTGGTTCGTTTACATCCGTAATTCCTGTGCCGGGATTAGTGGATTTGGCTGCGCCTGCGCTCGATAGCGCCAGTACGTATTTCTTGGACGGCTGGTATTGGCACAAACGTACTTTTGATTTGGATAATATCGACTTCGAAAAAATAGAACTCAAAATCCATAAGGCAAAATTCCACACTAAAGTATATATCAATGGCAAATACGCCGGTGAAAATCTTTATTGTTTTACGCCTTCCTATTTCGATATCAAGCCGTTCTTATTGCCTGCCGGACAAAATAACGAAATAGTCATCGGCGTGGGATGTCAATCACAACTACCGGACAGTATTCCGGACGGGTATGATATTGAGAAAATCAAATACATACCCGGTATTTATGATCACGTGGAAATCACGCTGTCCAACAAGCCTTTTATCAACAATATCCAATGCGTGCCTGACATTATGAATGAAAAGTTGCGCGTAGTGGCGGAGATAGAAAGCGAATCACTCAAAGGATTCAGCATATCATATCATGTGTCGGAAGCGGCGTCGGGAAAAACCGTTGCAAGTAAAAAAATCACGCCAAAGACCAGCTTGGAAGACGGTTTTGTGAAGGTGGATTTTGAAATAAACATGAAAGGCGCAAAATTATGGACTCCCGAATCGCCATTTTTGTACGAATTGACATTAAATACCGGCGCAGATGATCAGCGCGTAAAATTCGGAATGCGCTCGTTTCGTTTCGATCCGGAAAAAAAATTGGCGCTATTGAACGAAAAACCTTATTACCTGCGAGGAACGAATGTTTGTATTTTCCGTTTTTTTGAAGACCCCGATCGCGGTAGTTTGCCGTGGGACAAACAATGGCCCGTAACATTGCACGAGCGTTTCAAAGATATGAACTGGAGCGTGATGCGTTATTGCATTGGCTTCCCGCCCGAACGCTGGTACGATATATGCGACAGTATTGGCTTCATGCTGCAGGACGAATTTCCTTACTGGTTGACCAAACCAACTGTAAAGGCGGCGCATATTGCCGAAGAATATCGCCGATGGATGCGCGAACGATGGAATCACCCAAGCGTGGTCATTTGGGACGCGCAAAACGAAACAGAAACCGAAGAGACCGGAATAGCCATCAATGCGGTTCGGAATCTTGATCTTTCCAACCGCCCGTGGGAAAACGGCTGGGCGGCGCCTATGGAACACTCAGACCCTATTGAAGCGCACCCTTATCTGTATGGAAGGTATACCGGACGTAATGCCAGAGAACCGGAAGAAGGGTACAGGAAAAATTTTTTCAGCGTCATCCGGCGTCCGGGTAATGACGCCCAAGACCGTATCAACAGGAGAAACAGGGGAACAGATCGCCCGAACGTAACGTATAACAATCCTGTGATCATCAACGAATACGGTTATATTTGGCTGAATCGCGACGGGTCAACCACTACCCTTACCGACAATATATACATCAACCTCTGGGACAGCGACCAATTGACTGCCGAACAACGTTTGGAAATATATGCCCGTCGGTTGGCTGAATTAACAGAATATTGGCGCGCTCACCGAAGAGCAATCGGAATACTGCATTTCTGCGGCTTGGCTTATTCCCGTCCCGATGAACCTCGCGGGCAAACTTCCGATAATTTTACCGACATCAAAAATTTGACCTTCCAACCGGCGTTTTACCAATATGTGAAACCCGCGTTTGCTCCTGTCGGTTTGATGATCGACTTATGGGAAAAGGAATATGCCGGCGGAGATAAAATAAATGTTCCGGTATTTGTGATCAATGATTTGGAACAACCGTTCAACCATGAAATACAATTGAGCTTTATACTCGATGGGCAAACCGTATCCACCTACAAAAAAGAGGTAAATGCAGCGCCATACGAAGTATTGACCGTTCCTTTTGAAGTTGAAATACCGGACAAAGCCGGAACTTACCTGATGAAAGGCGAATATACGCTGAACAATGAAAATGTGTACAGTTTAAGAGACATTCCCGTAAAATAATTCAATAAAAATAACCATTAAAACATGACCCATCATGAAAGTATTCATGCAAATTGAAAAACCCTTATTTCCAAGGGCGCTTGTTGTGGTAATCCTTGCGCTGTTCTTCACGGTATCGGAAGCGTTACCCCAACAGAAAACCATTTCGATAACCGATTTTGGTTATCAACCCGGAAGCCGCAGAAATGTGGTTCCGGCAGTTAAAGAGGCGTTAAAACAATGCGTCGGCGATGAACCCGTTACATTGGTTTTTCCTAATGGACGGTATGATTTCTGGCAGGATTTTTATGCAACGGACAGGTATACCATTGGCATACCCATGAATGGGCTAAAAAATGTAGTTATTGACGGCGACGGCTCCGAATTTGTCTTTCATGGCAATATGCAGGCAGTGAACATGACTCGATGTGAAAATATTGTACTGAAAAATTTCACTGTCGACTGGGATTTTCCTTTCCAGATTCAGGGTACATACCTGAACGCCACCGACGAATACATAGAAATTGAATTTGACCTCAATCAATACCGTTATCTGATTGAAGACAACAAGTTTTTCTTAGTCGGCGAAGGATGGAAAGCTGCCCCTGACCCAGAGGGCTATTTTCTTTTGTATGATAGAGACACGAAAGAAATTTTGTATAGGACACGCGATTACAATAATAGCCAGCTGTTTATAGGGAAAGCCGAAGAAATGGCGCCGGGAATCGTTCGTTTTTATGGCGCCCCGACCATCAAACCTCCCAAAGGGACTTATACGAATATCATGGCGGGTCGGTATATGACCGTAGGAATCAGCATGTCCAACAGTAAAGACGTTTATTTGAAGGACATCGTCATATATCATGCGTTAAGTCATGGGGTGATGGGTTCGCGGTGTGAAAATATCACCATGGACAACACGAGTGTGAAGATCAATGACAAAAAGGGACGAGTATTCAGCGTAATAGCCGACGCCTCGCATTTCGCGAATTGCAAAGGTTTGATCAAAGTGATCAATTGCGCCCATACAGGAGCAATGGACGATTTCATCAATATGCGTGGCGGATATACCCGGATAGATTCGATCATAGATAACCATACGGTCATTACCTCGCGCGACAGATGGGTTGCAGAACCCGACGAAGAAATTTGGTTTCTTGATCCCGCTTACTGCCAAAGATCCGAAGCATATGTCGTCCAATCCGTTGAAAGATTACAAGGAAGAGGTTCAAAGATCACATTTGCCTCTTTACCAAAAAACGTAAAAGCAGGCGATTATATGGAAAACAAAACCTGGACTGCCGCTCTGGAACTTCGGAATTGCAGTATTCTCAAACAACACAGGGCAAGAGGAATATTAGTGACCACCCCGCAGAAAGTAATCATTGAAGATAATTATTTCAGAACAGCCGGAGCCGGAATAGTGATTGAAGGGGATATGAGTTATTGGTTTGAATCGGGCGCCAATACTGACGTCAGTATTCGGAATAATGTTTTTGACAATTGTTTGACTTCCGCCCGCAGACCTGAAGATCAATGGGCATGGGGCGAAGCCGTCATTTGCATCACGCCAAGACCGCAAGATGATATCATTCTCGACGAACCCTATCACAAAAATATCCGCATCGAAAATAATATCTTCAAAACGTTTGATGTGCCTTTATTACATGCCCGATTCGTTAGAGGCTTGACGTTCAAAAATAATGAAATTATTCGAACATACGATTTCCAACCCTATTTATGGATGTGGCAAAAATCATCTTTCCTTTTGGACGGATGTCGCGAAGTAGTCATCACTGGAAACAAGATTCACAATGAATATGTTACCCGAACGATTGAAACGTACCACATGAAAAAATCCGATATAAAATCCGAAGGATTTAGTTTAAATTTTTAATTTTTAATTTTTTTTCCTGATTTGAAAAAAAAGACTACTTTTGCATTCTTTTAGTTTACGATTCAGGGAATACATGACGAACATTCAGGATATAACTGATAATACGCTGTTTCGGGTCATTACCGAGAGCGGCGATGTACATTGGAACTTTCTTGCTTTGAAGGTTATTATTTCGCGTTTGAAACTGAAATTACGCATGGCGAACGACAGTTCAGAGGCGTTGCAGGAGTGTTATGTCGAACTGCGCGAATTGTTCCGCAGGAGCGGCAATATCCCCAGCGCAAAAGAAGATATGCGAATCGTTGTGGAACGGTTTGGTAACAACGTAAAACGGACAGTATGAGCAAGGATGAACGCATGAAACAATTGGAAGACGAACTTCGTCTGTTGAAGGCAGAAAGCGATGAAAAATATCGGCTTGTTTTTGAAAACACTAAGGAGACTTTCTTTGTACAGGATTTCGAGAAAAACGAATATACGTTTATTGGCGGCGCAACCTATGAATTGTTCGGTTATACCAACGATGAAATGAAGCAACTGTTGGAGCAGCATGGAATTTTGGATATGCTTGTGCCACAATATGTTGAGAAAGCGAATCGTCTATCTTTGGAACATGCAAAAAATTATTACGAGACAGAACAACTTCCAAGGTATCAATACGAAGCGCAAATGTATCGCCGCGACGGCTCTGTTTTTTGGGTGGAAGTTTCCATGCGCCTGATAGCCGACGCCAACGGAATACTTACGCGGGCGCTCGGCGTGGTCAGCAATATCGACGAACGTAAAAAAGCCGAATCCGAAATAGCCAGATACCGCGAAAAACTTGAACTTCTGGTCAAGGAACGCACCGATGAACTCGCCGCTACCAACGAGGAATTGCATGCTACCTCCGAAGAACTTACCGCCACCAACGAAGAACTCGCCGCCACCAACGAAGAAATGACGGCTACCAACGAACTGCTCACCGTTGCCAACGAAGAATTGAACCGCTACCGGACGCACCTCGAAGAAATCGTCAACCAAAGAACCCTCAAAGTCATTAAAGACAAAAACATCATAGAAACGCTGATCAACAGCGTGGACAACGCTTCGTTGATACGGCTGCAACTTGACCCTGCGGAAGTGGCGCCCGGCAAATTATCCTCAGATGAAATATGGGGAAAATACTTGCGTTTAGTTTACGCAAAAACCAACTGGAATATTCCCGGCGTATTTGAAATGAACGGGATGAAAACCATGCAGGATGTGCTACGGATTTTCTATTATTACCGACCCGAAGATATTGCCAGATTCCGCACGCTCATGCACGAAGCCTTGCGCAGCCTCTCAAGTTTCAATATGGAAACCTGCCTTATCCTTCCCGGAAACGATACGCAATGGCATCACCTTGCTGTGCGCCCCTTCATTGACGACGAACTCATCGTATTCGATTTATTCTTCTTCGACATCACCAAACACAAAAAAATAGAAATAGCGCTGGCTGCAAGCGAAAGAAAACAGCGATTTGTCTTCGACAACACTAAGGAAGTCTTCTGGATAGCCGATTTAGAAACCACCTTATTAACTTATGTGGGCGGCAACTGTTTAGAAACGTTCGGAAACGTAAGCGACGCATATGTTGGCATGTCGTTCTACGAATGTTTCCTGCCCGAAGTCAGAGGCAAAATTGAAACGTTGTTCAATAATCAAGTCGAAGAATACTACAAAACGGGGGTGCAGCATTTTCAGGTGATTGAACAGCACTACGATAAAAACGGAGTACTGATTTGGATGGAATCTACCTTTCAATTAGTGCCTGACGAAAACGGAAAGATCACGCAAATAGTAGGCGTTGAAAAAGATATAGACGCGCGAATACAATTGGAAGTCGAATTAGCCAATTATCGGGAAAAACTCGAACATTTAGTGAAAGAGCGCACCGACGAACTCATCGCAACCAATGAAGAACTATCCGCAACCAACGAAGAACTCGCCTCCATCAACGATGAACTGTACAACAAAAACAATCAGTTGGCTGACGAAGTAATCATTCGTATGGAAATGATGAAACGTTTGGAAGACAACGAAAGAAAACTGAGAAACTTCATCGAACAGTCGCACGCGGGCATCCTCATTTTGGACAACGACGGACATATCACCGAATGGAACAGAGAGCTGGCGCGGCTTACGGGTATCCCGCGCGAAGAAGCGCTCGGCGAATATTGCTGGATCATATTTCGGGATATTATGCCCGAAGAAGCAGTCGGCAAAATTCAGCATATGATACAATCATACAGCGAAGGAGAGGCGCTGAGCGAAGAAAATATGGAAATACTGATCCGTCACGGAAAATTTGAATATCAAGTCATCCTGACCTCCTTTATCATCGAGCAGGAAGGCAAATTCAACATAGGAATGATCTGTCGCGATGTTTCCGAGCAAAAATTAGCCGACATCGAATTGGAAAAATACCGAACACAACTCGAATTTATGGTGGAACAGAAAACTAAAGAATTGGTTGACGCTAAAGAAAAAGCCGAAGAATCCGACAGGCTCAAATCGGCATTTTTAGCCAACATGTCGCATGAAATTCGCACCCCGCTCAACGGTATTGTAGGTTTCCTCCAGTTTATTGACGACAACAACCTTCCGCCCATTCGCCGTAAGGAATACATTAAAGTAATCCACAACAACAGCAGACAACTGGCAAAATTGATCGACGACATCATCGACGTATCCAAAATAGAAGCCAGACAAATGACCATCTTCCCCGTTTCAGTGCATCTGAACGAACTGATGAACGAGTTCAGAATCTTCTTCGAGACCAACCTCCAAACCATCGGCAAAGAACACATCAAGTTGGTGCTTGACAACAGCGGCTTTATCGACAACTGCGTCATCAATGTCGATTCGCTGCGTCTGCGTCAGGTCTTCAACAACCTGATAGGGAACGCCGCCAAATTTACCCAGAAGGGATACATCCGTTTCGGGTACAGGCAATCAGCGCCCGACCGCCTCGAATTTGTTGTTGAAGACACCGGCATCGGATTGGCGCCCGACCAGCAGGAAATTATTTTTGAACGTTTCCGGCAAGCCGACATCAGCACCGGACTGCAATACGGAGGCACCGGACTTGGATTAACCATTTCGCGCAGCCTCGTGCAAATGATGGGAGGGGAAATGTGGGTCGAATCAACCGAAGGCGACGGAGCGACGTTCTACTTTACGATTCCCTATATGCCTGTAGCGCCCGAAGACGCGCAAATTTCATCATCGTTTTTTCAAAATGAACAAAATATGTAATTTATTTTAATATCTTTGCATTTTCAAAATTTAAGACACACATGACACAAGGATTATTCACCCCTCAAGAAGTATCAGACATGATACTTGCCGGCGACAATCTGTTGCTGGCGGGCGATGCCAAACTTCTAACGCAGTTGCCCGCAGGTAATTGGATCGGTGGAAGTACGCCCTTTTTTATCTTGCATCCCGAAAACAGAACCACATCGTTTGAAAAAATTTTCGTCAATCAATTGCCTGACTTTGTGACCAAAGTGGAAATCAAGGAATACGACGAAACCAACATCCACAATATCTTCAACGATGGACCAGAAAATGGTTTTACGGCGCTCATCATGCCGTCTTATTCGCCGGTGGCTGTGACTTATTCGCTCAACGCCTCCAATTACGAAAATTTTGCGGCGCGCCCCATTTGCGGATGGTTGACCGGACTGCCCCTGGAAATTATAATGACCGAAAAGTCGTATACCGTATCAGGTAGCGCTCCCGGCGTTCTTTCAGGAAAAGGAGTAGCCATGCACATCACCCTGCCTGAAAACAAATACGCTGAAATTCATATCTTTAACCCGTACAAACAAGGCGACGGCGACAGCATCTTGTTTGAAGAAAGCGGTATGATGATCAAAGACGCCCTCATCAACGGCGTGAAACGTAATTTTGCCGAATACCTGCGCGAAATAAAATACGATATGCTCATGCCGTTAATAGCCAACTATTCGGGCGCAATGATCAATAATGTGATTTGTGCCATAGACGGAATAGAAGTGCCGATGTCGGCGCCGATAGTCAAAGATATGGACTATAGGCTTGGAGTGGTTGATGACAACATCACCGAACCCACGCTGATGAGCGACAAAATTATTTTTTCGGTAACCTGTATCGGCAATTTCCTGCAACCGCAAATTTGCGAGCAATACCTGAAAAAAATGAACGGACCGGTAGTCTTTGGCGAAATAGCCTATCAACAGATCGGACAAACTACAGTATATGTTACCGTAGATGATGTAACCATTAATACGAAAAAATCATGAAAAAAATAATAGAAACCATTGACAGAATACCGGATGAAAAATTGATACACGTAATTCGTAATTCCAATGATTTTACGTGGAATTTCTTTGCGCTGAAAATTATTCTTACCCGGCTCAACATGAAAATAACCATGCATCAAGGCGATAAATTGATCTTCTCGGAATGTTGCGGCGAATTGCGCAATTTGTTGAAAAAAAGTTCCAATGTCCCCAACTCGCAGGAAGATTTGAAAAAAATACTTGCCTTTGCATAAACATCAAATCATATGACACTACAAGAACTTTTCGACCGCAGTTGTATTCAATACGCCGATCGTTCCGCTGTTTCCTTTGTGAACGGAACGCCGCTGACATACGCCGATTTGCAACAGCAGGTAGAAGAAACCGCTGTTTTGCTTGGGCGTATGAACATTCGTAAGGGCGACCGCGTTGCTATCCTCAGCGGGAACATGCCCAATTGGTGTGTCACTTTTTTTGCCATCGTCAAGATGGGCGCGGTGGTAGTACCTATTTTGCCCGATTTTCACCCCGACGAGGTATTAAATATCTTGGATCATTCGGGCGCTAAGGCGATTTTTGTTTCTCAAAAATTGAGCGTCAACCTTGAAAATCTGCAAAGCGAAATCTTGACCCATCAAATCGCTATTGAAGATTTTTCCGTCATATCAGGCGCACTGTCGCAGCAACCGCTCTCCATGCCCGAAACAGTCGCCGAATCGGATACGGCGTCTATCATTTATACGTCGGGTACCACAGGACGCTCGAAAGGCGTTATGTTGAGCCATCGCAATATTTCGCTCAACGCCGAAATGTGTTTGCAATTTCATGATGTGGACAAAGACGATGTCTTTCTATCCATCCTGCCGCTGTCGCACGCATACGAAAACACCATCTCTTTCATCCTGCCCATCATGCAAGGCTCGTCTATCTATTATGTAGATAAACCGCCTTCGGCAAGCGTATTGGTTCCCGCGCTGGCGCAAGTAAAACCTACGCTGATGCTGAGCGTGCCCCTGGTGATTGAAAAGATATACCGTAATCAGGTTCAGGCAAAATTTACGGCATCCAAACTGTTGAAAATCTTGTACGGATATGTGGCGCCATTCCGGAAATTGGTGCATTACCTTGCGGGAATAAAACTGCGCAAAACTTTTGGCGGACGTTTGGAATTTTTCGGCATTGGCGGCGCAAAACTCGACCCCACAGTGGAACGCTTCCTGCGCGAAGCCCGTTTTCCCTACGCTATCGGCTATGGGCTTACAGAAACTTCGCCCGTGCTTGCCGGCTCTAGCCCGGCTAAAGTTTGTCGGCAAGGAATAGGCACAATATTAGACGGCGTACAGGTCGTCATCAGCAATCCCGACCCGAGAACCGGCGTTGGCGAAGTGCTTGCCAAAGGCGAAACAGTGATGCAGGGCTATTACCGCGATCCCGAACTTACCCGTAGCGTCTTTACCGACGACGGATGGTTCAGAACAGGCGATCTCGGCTTTTTCGACAAACGTAAGCGGCTGTACCTCAAAGGACGATTGAAAACAATGATTCTGGGCGCTAGCGGCGAAAATATATACCCCGAAGATATTGAATCGGTAATCAATAATTTTCGAGGCGTCATCGAATCGCTGGTATTGGAACAAAAGGGAAAACTTGTGGCTATGGTTTGCCTCAATATGGAAGAATTAGAAAAAACCATGCAACAAATGCGCACCAATACCATACAATATATCAACGATAAAAAGGACGAATGGAACAAACAGAAAGACGAGTTGTACAAGCAAACAGAAGAGTTGAACAGGCAAGTAGAAATCTTTATCGAAGAATTGAAAGTCCATGTGAACCACCATGTCAATCGCTTTTCGCAAATACACTCGGTGATTGTTGTGCCGACGCCTTTTGAGAAAACGCCCACCATGAAAATTAAAAGATACCTGTACAATTAAATATGCATGACCTGAATACCATAACCGTACAAAATAACCATCATTAAAAATATTTGTAAATGACGTTAAAAGAACTTTTGGATCGCAGTTGCGAACAGTATGCCGACCGTCTCGCCATTTCCTTTGTCAGCGGAACACCCATGACCTATACCGAAATGAAGCGCGAAATTGACAAAACCACCGAATTACTTTGCCGGATGAGCATCCGCAAAGGCGACCGCGTAGTGATTCTGAGCAACAATATGCCCAACTGGTGCATAGCCTATTTTGCCATCACCACTATGGGCGCAATAGCAGTCCCTATCCTACCCGACTTTCATCCCGCCGAAGTGCAAAACATCATTGAGCACTCGGGCAGCAAAGCCATTTTTGTGTCGCAAAAATTGCGGGAAAAAATTGAAGGGATACCAAGCGAAACGGTGACCCACAAAATCTCTATCGAAGACTTTTCGATGATTTCGGGCAAGTTGGCTGACGCGCCTGTCGTAACGCCCGAACTGCCCGCCGATTCGGATACGGCGGCTATCCTGTACACCTCAGGTACGTCAGGACGCTCGAAAGGCGTGATGCTGAGCCATCGCAACATCACCTTCGACGCCGAGCAGTGTCTGCACATACAGGATGTGAATCTGAACGACGTCTTCCTCTCTATCCTGCCATTGGCGCACTCCTACGAAAACACGATTTCATTTATCCTGCCCATCATGCAAGGCTCGTCCATCTATTATTTGGAAAAGCCGCCAACGGCAAGCGTATTGGTTCCTGCGCTGAAAAAGATCAGACCCACTACCATGCTGAGCGTTCCGTTGGTGATCGAAAAGATATACCGCAATCAGGTTCAGGCGAAATTTACGTCGTCGAAACCTGTAAAGATACTGTACGAAAACGTTGCGCCCTTCCGAAAACTGATGCATTACCTTGCGGGAAAAAAACTGTACAAGACTTTTGGCGGACGGATACGTTTCTTCGGCATCGGCGGAGCAAAAGTGGACGCCACTGTGGAACGCTTCCTCCGCGAAGCCCGTTTTCCATACGCCATCGGATATGGGCTGACGGAAACAGCCCCGATGATTGCAGGTTCCAATCCGTCTCAAACGTTTTTTCAGGGTATAGGCAAAGCAATGCCCGAAGTGCAGGTGAAAATAGACAACCCCGATCCGCGTTCAGGCGTCGGCGAAATATTAGTCAAAGGCGAAAACGTGATGCAGGGCTATTACCGCGACCCTGAGCTGACCCAAAACGCCTTTACCGACGACGGATGGTTCCGCACGGGCGATCTCGGATGCTTCGACAAACTGAAACGGCTCTGCCACAAAGGCAGACTGAAAAACCTGATTCTGGGCGCCAGCGGCGAAAATATTTATCCCGAAGATATTGAATCGGTGATCAATAATGTACGCGGCGTATTGGAATCGTTAGTTTTGGAGCAAAAGGGTAAATTAGTGGCAATGGTGTGCCTCAACCGAGAAGAAATGGAAAAGAGCTACCACCAGATGCGCGCACATACCCTTCAATATTTCAGCGACAAAAAGGAAGAATGGAACAAACAAAAGGAAGAATGGGACAAACATGTGGATGCTTACGTGAAAGAACTGAAAGAATACGTCAACCAGCATGTCAACCGCTTTTCGCAGATACACTCAGTCATCGTTGTACCTGAACCTTTTGAAAAAACGCCGACCATGAAGATCAAGCGGTATATGTACTGTTGATTTCCCACGCCGGTTTGAGGTTTGAATTGCCCCATTTACGCAATTAAGATCAAAAAAAGGCGAAAAAGTGAAAAAAATTTGTGGATTCAACAAACGGTAGTATCTTTGCCGTGTTTTTTTGAGTTGCGCTTTTGTATCATTTAATTAGTAAATAATGATTTACGGATGTAAAATTGGGGGATTTCAGAAGGGAGTTGGAGCGGAAAACTACTCCAAGCCGCCAAACGTTATATGCAATCTTGCGGAATTGCGTAACATCAACAGTAAAAAACAATTAACAATGACTTGTGAAAAAATATTTGCCGTTTGCGACGATAATGGAAAATAATTTGTGTCTTTGCACGTTTAATTTAATAATTAATATTTTGCAATATGAATAATTTCGCTCAATACAAAGAGGATTTTGACAGAAATCAAAAAAGCAAAAATGAGTTTGTTTGCTTTTTGCCTGTTCATTTGTACCATGATACCAAGAAAAGTATAAAAGGAAAGTCAGGACAACCCAATGAAGAATATTACAAATGGCAATTCTTCTATGCGCTTGTACATTCTGGAATGTACTCTAAAGATTACATTGGTGTTGAGGTGCAATTTCCAAAAGGAAATGTTACCTCTAATCCTATCAGATTTGACGGAGCAATTTTTGATGACAAAAATTGGTTTGACTACTATAATAATTATCACACAAATAAAGACCAATCCGCATTGGATTGGCTACGAAAACACCTTATTACTGTAATTGAATTTAAAAAGGAAAACAGTAAAAACACAGAAACCGTTTGGAATCAGCAGTTGAAACCTGCCTTAAAAGAAAGTGAAAATGATTTTTGTTTAGGTATTTTGTATGATACAGAAAGACTATATCTTTTTAAAAAACAAAATGGATATTTCCTCAGATTAGATGAAGGTTACAATTTAAAAAAAGAACAGAGCGGAACAAAAGATTTGAGTTTGCATCTAACCGACGCTTATTATAAAATTCCATCTTATGATTTATTAATTCAAAAAATTTATCACCCTAAAATTGACAGAAGTCAAAGAACGATTGATGATTTGGAAATAATCACAGGCGTTTATAGCACACAACTTGCAGAGGGTATTTCAAATATTATGCGGACAATGGATAAAGTCAGTTTGAAAAATCAAAGAGGTTATGAAATCTTAATTCAAATTATGGCTTTGAAAATCTATGACGAAAAGCGAAGCCAAAAAGCGATATCAAACTTAGATTTTTATAAAACGGACATTGAAAAAGAGAAATTAGATTTATTGTTTTATGTAACACCTAACGAGCGAAATTACACAACACTTGCAGATGAAAATATTACTACTTTCATTGAAAGAATGAAGACTTTGTACAACGAAGCATCACAAGAATACCATTTTGTATTAAAGCGCATTGACACAGAAACCATAACTTGGAAAAAACCTGAGCATATACGCATTATTTCTGAAATTGTAGAACAATTTCAAGATTACAGTTTCGTGAAATCTCAAAAAACAGATTTGTATCAAATCGTATTTTACAAATTTGCAAGTGAGTTTTCCAAAGCAGAAAAAGGTCAGTTTATCACTCCAATCCCGTTGATTGACTTTTTAGTACAAATTGTAAATCCAAGAAGTGTCGAAAAAGTAATTGACCCAACGGCGGGGATTGCGGATTTTTTATCTGTCGCTTATGTAAATTCAAATTCAAAGTTAGATGATAAAAATATTTACGGCATTGACAATGATGAGCAAATGATTATGCTTGCTCAACTAAATATGCTACTCAATGGAGACGGAAATGCCGTTTTGAAACATAAACCAGATAAAGGCTCTATTACTTGGAAATTTGATGATAGGGATAATTTGGTAGAACTTAATCCCAAAATTCATCAATCGGGTAATTGGGACGATTGGAGAGACCAAACTTCACTTAAAAAATTTGATGTCGTTTTAACCAATCCACCTTTTGGCAAAGGGAGAAAATATGAGCCTGCTTCGCAGGCTGATAAAGACATAATCGAAATGTATGAACTTTGGCACGTTGGACGAAGTGGGAATAGCATAGACTTAGGATTGATCTTTTTGGAAAACGCATATCGTATTTTAAAAGATAATGGAAGAATTGGTATTGTTCTATCAAATTCTATTGCCTCCATAGATGAATTTGAAAATGCAAGACAATGGCTAATGGAAAAAATGCGTATTGTCGCTTGTTTTGATATGCCTGCAAATGTTTTTGCTGAAACAGGAGTAAATACAACGATTATTGTTGCTTACAAACCAAATCAAAAAGAATTAGAAAAATTACAGAAAGCCAACTATCAAATATTTATGAACGAACTTGTAAATGTTGGTTATGATGTAAAAACCGTAGATAGAGTAAAACGATTTGAGCCTGTATATAAAAGAAATTTAGAAACATTTGATATAGAGATAGACAAAGAGGGCAATCCTGTATTATTAGAAGATTTTACGGAAACCATTTCAAATTTTAGAGTATGGTGCTTAGGACAAGAAGAAACTTTAAAAGACTTATTTGTAAAAACGAAATAATTATGAAACCAATTATTACTAGATATAAAAATGCGATAGGGAGTAATTTTAAGTTATCCCCTTCATTACATAAAAAGTCAGTTGCTTCAAATAGTAACACAATGAATGTATCAGACTTTTTATATAAAGAACTTGATAGAACAGATTTAGGGTCGGAAGTAGGCTCAATAAATTATGTTTTAGGCTCTAATTATTTTTTCATAAGAACAAAAACACTGCAAGAGCATACATACTTACCGCAAATGTCGTCCGAAAGTGTCGTTAGTATTCACCCTCTTGCTTTTAAAAATTATAACCTAAAAGAAAATGATATTATACTCTCCAAAGATAGCAATATTGGAGAAGTCGCCATTTTGGATAAAGATTATCCAAACTATATGCTATCGGGAGCATTATATAAACTACCGATAGCAGAAAAAAACAAATATTATCTGTTGGCTTTTTTAAAACATCCTTTTTTTAGAAACCAATTAGATGAAATGGTGCCAAAAGGTGCTACAATAAGACACGCAGGGACAAAGTTTTTAGATTGTAAAATTCCGATTCCAAATAAAAACGAACAAGAGATAATTACTTTCGTAGAAAAAATGATTAAGTTAGTTATTAAAGTTGAAGAAGAAATTAACTCCAAATTCAATTTTATTAATAACACTATTATTGCAGAGTTAGAAAGCAATCAAAAAAAAGAAGCAGTTTTTAATTTCAGTCAACCCTCTTTTAAAGAAATCAAATCAAATAAAAGATTAGATACAGGTATATATTCAGAAACTTTTGCCAGTATAGATTTTTTAATCCGTAATTATGCAAATGGATTTTATCATATTGATGAAAGTAAATTAAAAAGTGGCAATACTCCCGAACTGAGACATATTGGAACAGACCAAAATTTAAAATACCGTTGGGTTACGCCTACTAATTGTTCCGATATTGGCTATTTGTTGTTTGACGAACGGATAAATATGCTTGCGGACAACAACATCAATCAAAATGCGATGTTGTTAGTGAATAGAACATCAAAAGGCGGAAGGGGCGAATATGTTGGAATAGCAACATATTATGATTTAAATGTTTACGGGCAAGGACATCACAATCAAGGAATATATCGAGTTTTTGACTACACAGACGAAGAACTTATCTTTATGACTTGCTTTATGAACAATCCGATTATGAGAAAATATTGTTCTTGTATGTGTGTGGGGTCTAAAATGAAAGAACTTCGTGCTAATCAATTTTTACTTATTCCGTTTCCCAATTTCAAAGAAAAAATCAGGCAAAAAATTGTCCAAGCCTACAATAATACTGACGATTTGAGTAAAGAACAAAGTAGCCCATTCACTAATACAAGTAAATATTTGGACAACGCAGGAATTGTGCAGTTAGAGACATTGATGAGAAAACTAAAATTAAAACTAAATGGCACATTAGACAAAATAGTAAATGACGAAGAAATTTTTATTGACTATACAATTTAAAAAAAATAAAACGGCTGCATATAACTGGCGGTTTGGTTGTGCTACGAAGAGAGGAACATGACAATTTCTCTTAGAATTGTGATAGTTACATACAGTTAATTAGAAATTGTATTGCCGCTTTGAACATCAGCCAATTTGCAATTGGTAAAAGAAATATGATGGTGAAGATATACAGCATTTCTCTTTTCAAAGACAATCGGCTCTCAAAACGGTG
>Ga0099364_10004301_pt1 | contig 21638 bp, 16 predicted proteins | sample TergutTh196P3_FD_73070 | JGI IMG/M metagenome (GOLD analysis project Ga0099364, IMG submission 73070) | Microcerotermes parvus P3 segment gut microbial communities from Pointe-Noire, Republic of the Congo - Th196 P3 | ecosystem: Host-associated > Arthropoda: Insects > Digestive system > Gut ... | reverse complement strand
TAACGCAACGATTCTCTCGGAGCGAAAGCGTGTCGGACGGTGAATTGACACTCTCGAACGCGCGGATTTAACGCGCGGAGTTCTCTCGGAGCGAAAGCGTGTCGGGCGTTGAATCGACAGCTCTCACTTTCGCGGGAATAAATCTCTCGGAGCGAAAGCGTGTCGGGCGGTGAATTGACACTCTCGAACGCGCGGATTTAACGCTCGGAATTTCTCTCGGAGCGAAAGCGTGTCGGGCGTTGAATCGACAGCTCTCACATACGCGGGAATAAATCCCTCGGAGCGAAAGCGGGCCGAAACTTTTTTTCTAATTGACAACTTTTCTTTAAATAGATATACTAGTGCTAGAACAACCGTTTGCGCAAACTTCAAGAGGAAAAAAAATGGATAACCTGATACTCAACATCATTCACCGCCCAGAAATGGTGCCCGAATACGCGGAAAAACTGACCGGGCACGGCAAAGAAGAAGATATCGGCCGCAAGGCCCTGCTAACAGAATCGCTTGATATCTTCAAGCTCCAGCAAGAAACCGCCCACAAAAACGGCTTAAAAACCACGATCCAGATGACCTATGCCAGCCTGTTTAATGAGGAAGCGGTAGCACTTGCCAAAGAACATCACGAGAAATACGGCGATGAAATTGCGATGGGCCTTTTGGGCCTGCCCTGCACAGAATTTCGGGAAAAGTACAAAACCAAGGACTTTTGTATCTGGATGTTTTCAATGGAAGACAAAAAGTCGATTATCGATGACCTGTTTGAAAAATTCCATGGCATTTTTGGCTTTTACCCTGAATCAACAGGCTCTTATTATATGGACGCGGAACTAATCAACTATATCAAAGAAAAATATCCGTCCGTCAAATGCGCGATTGCAACTTGCTGGGAAGAAGGCCCAAAGGCTTACCATACCTGCAATAATTCATGGTATACCTTATTTGACGGCGGGCCATGGAATCCGTGGATTCCCTCGAAGCAGAACGTCCACGCCCCGGCGGCAAACGAAGCGGAAGATTCCGGGATTGTTGCGATTCCCCATCTTTCGCGTGACCTGCTTGCCTGTTATGACGGGAATGGGTCGAATTTTGGCACCCACCCCCAAAACGTCTTGCGCGGCATGATTTATCAGGACGGCGAATATCCCTACCTGTTTAACCTAATCGACCAATACCGCCATCTGGCAAAATACAATAATGGTTACGCTTACAATATGATGTTTGTCGGCCCAGGCTGGCTAAACAAGATGGGCCGCTGGGAAGCGCCTTTTAAGCTGCTTAAAAAATCTTACGAGGACGGGATGGCTTATTACGGCGAGCTAAAAAAAGCGGGCAAATTAACCGACATGACAATGAGCGAATTTGCCAGCCATTTCCGGACGAAGAAAACTTACACCGAACCGGAATGCGCCTTATGGAAAGATATTTTATATGGCTCGGAAAAACAGCTTTTCTGGTATACTGACCCTTATATGCGGGCCTGCATAAACATGGACCAGGGCGGGGCATTGGTTGACCTTCGCCCCTATGCGGCAAAGCTCATCTGGGAAGTCGGGATTGGCACAAAGCACGTCCAAGATGCGTCTTATCCCTTTTTAATCCAAGAAAAATACCGCGCCGGGTACTTTACCCACTATGCCGGAGAGGGGACGATCCGGAGTGCCAAATTAATCTATCAAGGTGAAGAAGTTGATTTATGCCTATGCCGGACGAAAGCGGTATTTTCAGAGGAAGAAATTTTAGGCACAAAGACAAAAAACCGTATTTTGACCCTTGCGCCAATGGAAATTGAATTTTACCAATTGACCCTTACTTTGGAAACGCGGATTATTTTTTCCGAAGACAGCGGAGAAATCCGGTACGAGCGGACAATCACCAAAATGAGCGACCCTGACGCCGTTGTTGAAATAAACGAATATATTGTTGCTTGTTATGGGACAACGGAATATCCCGAAGACATGACCGCAATTACCCTGTCCCTAAAGGGTGCGGCCGAATCCACAGAAATTTCTTACAACTACAAATGCCGCGAAGAAGAAATGAAAGGGGCCAAATTGGCCGCGGCAGTCATTCCGCCGATTGAGACCTTGGTGTCATTTAGGAGCGACCGCGAGGACGCAGTTGGCTACATAAAAGAAGGCTATGCTTTCTCGCCGATGTTTACCCTTGGCTTCAAGGCAGCAATGAAAGAAAAGGAGGCGCTTAACACATGGCTCAAGCTGGAAAAGGCAAACTAAATTACCGCTGCCCCTCATGTTTTATGCGGGACTTGGATATTGATATGTTTTTTGATAAAGAAAAAGAGGAATATTATTGCTTAAGATGTGAATATACCGGAAATGAGGCCGATGTTTTAGAAAAAAACCAGATGGCACGTTTCCGCTACCGTGACATTCTTAGGCGGATTACGGATTTCGATTGAGTAATTTGAGGGAAATATGCCAGCAAAAACAGGAAATAGAAGCGTCACGCTTGATGACATCGCCGCCAGCCTTGGCCTTTCCAAAACGACAATTTCCCGCGTCATTTCCGGGAAAGGGCGGATTGGTGATGAGACCAGGGCAAGGGTTTTAGCCTATATCGGCGAAAATGGTTACCGGCCGAACATTATCGCAAAGAGCTTGGCAGAATCAAAGACATACAATATCTGTGTTGTGCTTCCGAATGATTTGAATCTTGCCGATATGCCATTTTTCCAGAATATTCAGCTTGGCATATGCGAATGCTTGCTGGAACAAAATTATGATGTAATCCTGACCACCATCGACAATAACTTAGGCGGCCAGCTTGCAATCAATAACTTGGCGCGGATTATTTCCAATCGCAAAGTGGACGCGGTTTTATTGACTCGTACAGTCAATGAAGACCCGGCGATTACATATTTAAAGAATCAAAAAATACCGTTTGTTGCGATTGGGAGCTACCCTGATGAAACCGTATACCAAATCGATGAGGATCACCAAAACGGAAGCCGTGACCTTGTCACAAAGCTGCTCTTAAAGGGTTTTAAAAGGTTAGCGCTTTTCGGCGGAAATCCAGCCTATATCGTTACCGAAACCCGCAAAAAGGGCTTTTTTGATGCTTATGCCAATCATGGAATCACGCATCCGCCCCAGCTTTATTTTGCCAATCTGCTTACCGAAGATGAAATCGAAAAAGCAATCCTTAAATCCCTTGCCGAAAAAGCAGATTGCATAGTTTGCATGGACGACAATATTTGCGAGATTACTTTGCGCAAGCTTAAAGACCTAAAAATTAACGTCCCCAAGGACATAAAAATTGCTTCGCTTTTTGGCAGCGCATTCTTAGATGGGCGTACACCAAGCATAACCTGCATTGAGTTTAATACCAAGCAATTAGGGAAGCGGGCCGGAGAGACAATTCTGGCTATTATAGATGGGAAAGAGGCGTTAAAGAAGACGTTGCTTAATTATAGCATTAGGCTGAATGAATCAACAGAAGTTGAGCCTTAGAAATCCTCTAAGCCCTGTCATTGCGGCCTCCGAGCAGCAATCTCTCCATGCCGTTTGAGAAATTCTGCGCGTTTTTCCGCGCGTTTGAGAGCTGTCGATTCACCGCCCGACCCGCTTTCGCTCCGAGAGAAACGTTGCGTTACATAATGCGGTAAAATACACCGCATAAGTAACGACGTTTCTCAAGGGTCGGTCTTATGAATCGCACTCTCCATCGCACGATGAAGGGTTGGTGATAGTCTGACTTCACAGTTTCGCATATAGAAGTCTCCAAGTCGTGTCATTGCGGATTTGTTCCGCAATCCCGCTAGACTTGACTAGATTGTAGATGTGCATGAGCAAAAATTTTTCACGTCCTGCCCTTTGAGGCAAGAAATCAAAAAATGCTCAATTGAGGAGCAAATTATGGCCGAAAATTGGGCATTTTGCTTTTGATTTCGCAGTGGAAATTTATTTGCTCATGTACTTTACAACTTAAGAGATTGCGGAACAAGTCCGCAATGACACGTGGGGAGACCACGGAGCAAGTCCGCAATGACACTCGCGGAACACCCAAAATCCCAGCAATTTCCACCCACGATGTTGCCACGATTGTTGCCACGATTTTTGGCATGAATTAGGGATTGACAACATAGGTTCGTAGTGCTACAATATATACCAGAACAACCGATTGCGCAAAAGCGCAAAAAAAGTTAGGGAGGTTATTATGAAGAAAAAAGTTTTATCAGTTTTATTGGCAGTTACATTAGTAGCAAGCCTGTTAGCCGGTTGCGGCAGTTCAAACGAACCGGCAGCCCCGGCTCCGGCCCCGGCAGAAGCTCCGGCGGGTGATACATCTACGCCAAGCGATCCTGCACCAGTTGATACCGCAGCACTCGAAGATGTCAACCTTGTTGTATGGGCTAGCGAAATCGAAGAAGACCAGATCATGACCCGCGCAATGATTGATGAATTTATTGCTGCAAATGCAGATATGGTCAATCTGACTGTTGATTTAGGCGGAGTCAGCGAATCACTTGTTAAAGACCAGCTTTTAACAGACATTACCGCTGGTGCTGATGTATTCGTCTTTGCTGATGACCAAGTAAGCGACTTAGTCATGGCTGGCGCATTACAGGAAGTCTTAATCAATACCGCTGACATCATTGCAAACAATGCCGCTGGCGCAGTTGGCGCAGCTTCAGTTGACGGAACGCTTTATGCTTATCCGATGACTGCTGACAACGGTTACTTCATGTTCTACAATTCTGAGTACTTTACCGAAGATGATGTCAAATCATTAGACCGCATGATGGATGTTGCCGCCGAAGCCGGAAAGCAAGTCACAATGGAAATGCACGGCGCATGGTACAACTTCTCATTCTTTAAAGGTGCTGGTTTTACCGCCGTCATGAATGAAGACGGAACAAACTTCTGTGACTGGAACGCTCCGGGCGGAACTGATGTTGTCCAGGCAATGCTTGATATCGCTGCCCATCCTGGTTTCATTTCCTTAGGTGATGCAGAATTCCAGACCGGAATCGCTGACGGTTCACTTATTGCCGGCGTTAACGGACCTTGGAATGCTGGCGCAGCAGCTACCGCATGGGGTGATAACTATGCCGCTGCCAAACTTCCGACCTTTACTGTCAATGGCGAACAAGTCCAAATGGGCGGCTTTGCTGGATTCAAATTAGTTGGCGTTAACGCATTTTCCGCAAATACTGGCTGGGCAATGCTTCTTGCCGAATGGCTGACCAACTATGACAACCAAGTCCGTCGTTTTGAAGTCAGAAGACAAGGCCCTTCAAACATTGCCGCCGCTTCTTCAGAAGCCGTCATGTCTGACCCGGCCCTTTCTGCCCTGGCAGCCCAGATGCCTTATTCAGTCGCACAGGTCATCGGCGGAAACTATTGGTCTCCGGCCGGAACTCTTGGCGAAATCATTGTTCAAGGCAATCCGGACAATATCGACTTACAGACCCTGCTTGATGCCGCAGTTGAAGGCATTACTGCTCCGCTTCAATAATATTTAGCAATCATACACCTGGGTGCGAAAAGTCGCACCTGGGTGTTTTTTGCCCCAACTAAGACCCAAAGTTTGCAAGTTTTGGAAAGGCATGGTTATTTTTATGGAAAACATTAAAAAGGCACTATTAGGCTTTTTCGGCTTCTTTGGCGGAGTCGGCCGGGATTTCATTAAGGGTGATATTTTTGTCAAACTTTCCGCCCTGATTATGGGGATTGGATTTATCCGCCGCCGCCAATATGTAAAGGGGATTCTGGTTACCTTATTCCAATTAGTTATTATCGTGTTTATTTTTTCTTTTGCAATTCCCAATCTATCAAAGTTCCCAACGCTTGGAACAGTTAAATTTGAAGCGGTTTTCAATTTAGAAACGATGAGAAATGAAGTTAATGACTTTGATCATTCTTTCAAAATACTTATATACAGCCTGGCCGCGATTGTTGTGCTTATCGCAGCGGCATTCTTTTGGCTTCAAAATATCCGGAATGTCAGAAAGTCAGAGGTACTAAGCCGCGAGGGCAAATCTTTACCCTCGTTCCTTGATGAAGTAAGGGAGCTTCGTGATAAACGTTTCCACGTCGTCTTGCTTAGCCTTCCTTGCCTTGGCATTATCCTTTTTACTATAATTCCCTTGCTGGTCATGATTTTAGTCGCCTTTACCAATTACGACCAGCAAAATATGCCGCCGGCCGCCCTGATTGACTGGGTTGGCTTTGCGAATTTTAAAACCTTGTTTGCAAACACAGCAACCAGCGCATTTGGTTATGCTTTTATCAAAGTTCTGTCATGGACGCTGACTTGGGCGGTGCTTGCGACTGCTACTTGCTATATCGGCGGAGTGATGGTTTCCTTATTGATTAATAGCGCAAAAACCAAATTCAAATCACTGTGGCGGACAATGCTGGTGGTCTCAATCGCTGTGCCGCAGTTCGTTTCGCTGCTTGTTGTCCGCAACTTTTTTGCCAATACCGGAATCGTGAATACATATTTATCCCAATGGGGAGTGACTGACTTCCTAAAGGATATTGGCCTTGTCGCGTCCCATATTGATTATGTCCCATTCCTTACCAATCCGCAATGGACGAAATTCATGATCGTGACGATTAATGTCTGGGTCGGAGTGCCGTATCTTATGCTGATCGCAACCGGGATTCTGATGAATATTCCGCAGGAATTATATGAAAGCGCAAGGATTGACGGCGCGAATCCGTTCCGTTCATTTATCCATATTACAATGCCTTATATGCTGTTTGTGACAGCCCCATTCCTAGTTACATCGGTCGTCCAAAACATCAATAACTTCAATATCATCTACCTATTAACGCAGGACGTATATATAACAACCGACCAGACGCTGGCGAATGTTAACGCAAAGGAAATTGATCTTTTGGTGACATGGCTATATCGGCTGACGCAGGAATATTACAACTACAAGATGTCGTCGGTCATTGGCATCATGGTCTTTATCGTTTGTGCCATCATTACGCTGTGGGCTTTCAATCTCGTCCTAAAAACTAATAAGGAGGACAAATTCCAATTATGAGAAAAATTACTTTTAAGAAAGGGCTGTCCTTTACCGCCCGGCATTTATTCCTATTAGTTCTTTGCTTGATTTGGCTGATTCCTATTTTTTGGCTGGTCCTCAATTCGTTTTCCGTTTTCCAAGGCGTAAATATCCGCCGTTTTTATCCGGAGGAATGGACGCTGGAAAATTACCGCTGGTTATTATTTAGCGGCGGTGACTCGATTGCCCAGTTTACCGTCTGGTTCAGGAATACGCTGACAATTGCGGTTTTCACCTGCCTAATTTCTAGCTCATTTGTCTTAATGGTCAGTTATGCGATGAGCAGGATGCGCTTTAACGGGCGGAGGGGGTTAATGAATATCGGTGTGCTTTTAGGCTTGTTCCCCGGTTTCCTTTCCATGATTGCCGTTTATTTTATCCTCCAGACTTTTAACCTGACCAACAACCATTGGGGGCTGATCATGGTTTATTCAGGCGGCGCTGGCTTGGGTTATTTGATTGCCAAGGGCTTTTTTGACACGATCTCGGAGACCCTTAGCGAATCGGCACGGATTGAGGGGGCGACTGAATCCCAAGTATTCCTTCATGTCATCGTCCCGCTGGCAAAGCCGATTATTGTTTATACCGTTATTGCTTCGTTCCTTGTCCCATGGATGGATTTCATCTTTGCCCGGATTATTCTCAATTCCGGCCTTTCAAAAGACTGGACAGTTGCAATCGGGTTATACAATATGCTTGACCGTTCCTCGATTAATACATACTTTGCCCGCTTCTGCGCCGGGGGAGTATTAGTTTCGATCCCGATTTCGGTCTTATTTGTCATCATGCAGAAATTTTATGTCGAAGGCATTACATCTGGTGCTGTTAAAGGTTAGATTCAAACTAGCCTATTAGTTCCGAATCATAAGGGTGACGCTTAAGCGCGTCACCTTTATGCTGATAAAGAAGAAAATAAAGGAGAGACGCAATGGATTTTATTAAAGGAATGGATATTTCAACTTGGCTTGAGTTAGAAAAGCTTGGCGCAAAATATTATGACGGGGGCAAAGAAGAAGACCTTTTATCAATCCTAAAGTCATACGGCACAAATTCCGTGCGTCTTAGATTGTGGAATGACCCTTATAGCGAGGACAAAAAGCCATATGGCGCAGGGACTAACGACCTTTTAACAACCATCACCTTGGCCAAGCGGGCTTTGCATAAAGGGATGGGCTTTTTGCTTGATTTACATTATAGTGATTTTTGGGCTGACCCCGGCAAACAATTCGTGCCTAAGGCTTGGCGCGGGTTAGATGCCGCCGGGCTCGAAAAAGCAATTTACGATTTTACAAAGGAAACACTAGAATCGCTCAAAAAAGCGGACGCTTTTCCGACAATGATTCAAGTCGGCAATGAGCTTTCTAACGGTTTGCTTTTTCCGCTGGGCCGCTACCCCGACTATGACACTATCGCCCGCTTCGTAAATGCCGGAATCCGGGCGGTACGTTTTGTTGACAGGAACTTGCCGATTATGCTCCACCTTGATAATGGGGGCAAAAACGAGCTTTACCGGGACTGGTTTGACAATTATCTTAAGCGCGGTGAAGATTTTGAAGTGATCGGGCTTTCCTATTATCCTTTTTGGCATGGAACAATCGAGGGGCTTAGTGACAATATGGCTGATGTCGCAAAGCGGTATGGCAAAGATTTGATTCTGGCCGAGGTCTCAATGGGCTTTACGATGGAAGATTACCAGAATTATGAGGGCCTTGCCCGCGAAGAACGTAAAGGTTATGCAACAAGGCAAGCCCTTGTGGACAAGATTAAATACCCGATGACGAAAGAGGGGCAAGCTGATTTCATGCAGGATATTATGGCACGGATTGCCCGCGTTCCTGGGGGAAAAGGGCTTGGTTTTTATTACTGGGAACCGGGCTGGCTTCCGGTCAAAGGCTCAGGCTGGGCGACTGAAGCGTCCCTAGAATATATTGAAGATGTTGGGCCTTGCGGCAATGAATGGGCCAATCAGGCATTATTTGATTACCATGGCAATGCCCTGCCGTCCCTTAAAACGATTAGGGATTTTAAGAGGTAAATTATTCGTTTTGCAAATAAGTGTTTCTAACGGCCTAAAGTTTACAGGTTTTTTTTGGAAAGGCATGGTGATTAATATAATGAAAATCAAATGGTTTTTAGTTTTTAGCTTAATAGCAATGATGACGATTCTTGCTTCATGTGGCAAGGCAGAAAATGAGGAATCAAATGTGCCAGCCGAGCAGCCAGCAGGACAACCAGCAGCGCAGCCCATTGCGCAGCCCGCTGGCCCTTATGATTCCGAAATTCACGTAAAAAAAGTTGAGGGCCTTCACGAGGATTTTATCACAGGTGCTGACATCAGTTCCTTTATTAGCCAGATTGAAAGCGGAGTTGCTTATTATGATTGGGATGGGAATCCGCTTGATGAGCAAGGTTTTTTTGACCTGCTCGCATACGCTGGCCTTAATTATGTCCGCCTTAGGGTCTGGAATGACCCTTATGATCAAAACGGCCGCGGTTACGGCGGGGGGAATAATGACGTTGAAAAGACCATCCGCATGGGACAGTGGGCAACTAATGCCGGAATGAAAGTACTGGTTAACTTTCATTACTCTGATTTTTGGGCTGATCCGGGAAAACAATTCGCTCCCAAAAATTGGGAAAATTTGGCAATTGATGATAAAGCCGCCGCCCTTTTTGATTTTACGGAAGATACTTTAAGGAAGCTCCTTAATGCCGGAGTTGATGTCGGAATGGTGCAAGTTGGCAATGAAACGAACCATGGATTCAGCGGTGAAAGAGCTTGGGGCAATATGGCCAAGCTTTACCATAGCGGCTGCGATGCCGCCAGAAAAGTAGCCAATGAGTTTGAAAAAGATATTTTAATCGCCGTCCATTTCACCGATCCGAACCGGACCGATGGTTTTATTGAATATGCCAAGGCAATGGACAGGTACAAAATAGACTATGATGTTTTTGCCGCTTCATATTATCCTTTCTGGCATGGTGATTTGGAAAATTTATCTTTTGTCCTTTTAGAAATAGCCCAAATGTTTGACAAAAAAGTTTTGGTCACAGAAACATCATATGCTTATACTTTTGCGGATGGTGATGGGCATTCCAATTCAATCGGTGACGAGACTCCGGGCATAAAATATTTTTATCCGGTTTCTGTCCAAGGGCAAGCAGACGCGATCCGCGATATCGTAAATACTGTTGCTTTAGTTGGCGAAGCCGGGCTGGGGGTCATCTACTGGGAGCCGGCTTGGATTCCGGTGGGAATTTATAACGGCGAGGCAGAAGTGCTTAGCACCAATTTGGAAAAATGGGAAGAGTTCGGTTCTGGCTGGGCAAGCAGCTTTGCCGCCGATTATGACCCATTAGATGCCGGGATCTGGTACGGCGGTTCGTCTTGGGACAATCAAGCGATGTTTGATTTTGCCGGGAAGCCGTTAGCGTCATTAAACATATGGAAATATGTAAGGCATGGTGCAGTTGCCCCTCTCAAAATCGAAATGGTAAAGGAAGCGGAAGTAAAAGTAAATCCCGGCGAGGAGCCAATTCTTCCCGCAAGCGTTTCCGTTCTTTATAATGATTCAAGCACTAGCGATGTTAATGTAGTTTGGGACGAAACCCAAGTCGGGCAAGCTGTCCTTCAAGGAATGGGGATATATTATATTGATGGGACAATCGAAGTTGAGGGCGTTAATTTTAACGCAATTTGCCGCCTTGACATAAGCCCGATTAATTATGTGCCGAACCCCAGTTTTGAAGAAAATGACATCTCAATGTGGACGATATCAAACCCCGCTGTTGCCGGGATTCGGCACGAGCCCAATAACGCAAGAAGCGGTGAGTATTGTCTTCATTTCTGGAGCGAGGATATTGTAGAATTTTCGGCGGAGCAGACTATCGGCGGGCTGGCTTCCGGTTATTATACTTACAGTACCAATTTGCAAGGCGGTGACGCTGGAAGCGCGGCCGAGTTTTTTATCTATGCGATTGTTGACGGTGAGCGGTTTGAGGAGCCCTCTTTTGTGACTGGCTGGCAGGAGTGGCAGACCCCGGAAATTTCCGGCCTTTACGTTGCCGAGGACGGCGGCAGCATTACGATTGGGGTTTCGGTCAGATGTGCGGCCCGCGGCTGGGGCAGCTTTGATGATTTCTTGCTTTATAAGTGAGGGTAGGGCCGCGACCTACTCTTTGACCCCGGTCATGGTGGACTTGCCCTGCGTCATTGCGGCCTCCGAGCCGCAATCTCGTAGCTGGATATCTACACGGTACATGAGCAAATAAATTCCCACGTCTGTTTCCGCGTATCGAGAGCTGTCGATGGGGCGCCCGACCCGCTTTCGCTCCGAGAGAAACATTGCGTTACGTAAATTCGCAAAAGACGCGAATTAAGTAACGATGTTTCTCAAGGGTCGGAGCTTTTGAATCGCACTCTCTCTTTCGCGGATTTACGTGGATTGCTTTGTGGTAAATTCCTATTTTATAAACACCGAACTAAAGTTCGTGGAATATTGCTCGCGATTTTTTTTATTTGCTCCTCAATTGAGCATTTTACACCTCTTGCATTTCACAAGCGTAGCTTGTGAAACTGCTTAAATAAAAAGTGGAAATTTTAATTTCCACACTATGATGTTCTTGTCCCAAAGGGCAGGGCGTAGAAAATTTTTGCTCATGTACCCTACAATCTAGTCAAGTCTAGCGGGATTGCAGAACAAGTCCGCAATGACACGCCCAAGCCCTTTATCGTGCGATAGAGAGTGCGATTCATAAGACCGACCCTTGAGAAATGTCGTTACTTATGCGGTGTACTTTACCGCATTATGTAACGTAACATTTCTCTCGGAGCGAAAGCTGGTCGGACGGTGAATCGACACTCTCGAACGCGCGGATTTAACGCGCGAATTTATGTAACGCAACGATTCTCTCGGAGCGAAAGCGGGTCGGACGATGAATCGACACTCTCAAACGCGCGGATTTAACGCGCGGAGCTACAAGATTGCGGCTCGGAGGCCGCAATGACCACGAGACAAGGCCGCAATGACCACGAGACAAGGCCGCAATGGCCACGAGACAAGGCCTCAATGACCACGGGTCAAGCCCGCAATGACCATGGGTCAAGCCCGCAATGACAATGATGGGTAAATATCAAGTTACCCTTGTGCTATAGCCCATACTTTGGTAAAATATAGAACATACACAAAACTTACACCTACGCAGATTTCTTAAACAATGGGAGAAACAATGAACAAACTCAGCAACAAACTATATAAACTGATGGACTGGCCCAAAATCGAAGCCATCATTTATTCCGAGGAAAACCGCCCCCATGATATCCTCGGCCCCCACGCAACAGGAAACGCAACCCTGCTCCAGACATTTAAGCCCAAAGCGCAAAAAGTCGTCGCGGCAATCAAAGACCTAAAAGACCCTTACAAACTGGCGACTTACAATATGTCACTGGCTGATGAAGAAGGTTTTTTCGCTTGCTTAATTCCGGGCAAAAATATAAACCACTATACACTAATAATCACTGATGAAAATGATAAAGAAACAGAAATCCATGATGCCTATGCTTTTACGCCGGATTTCCTGACCGAACGCGATTTAAGCAAATTTAGGGCCGGAATCAACTATACCATCTATGAAAAAATGGGTGCCCACCCCCGGACGATAAACGGAGTTATGGGGACGAATTTTGCCGTCTGGGCCCCCAATGCCTTAAGGGTAAGCGTTGTGGGCGATTTTAATGACTGGGATGGCCGCATTCATCAAATGTCCCAACTAGATAAAGAGGGAATCTTTGAAATTTTTATCCCCGGAGTTTGTGCCAACGACTTGTACAAATTTGAAATTAAATCTCCCGGCGGCTTTATCACCTTAAAAGCTGACCCTTATGCCTTTGGTTCGCAGCTTCGCCCCGAAACCGCTTCCATCGTCCGCGACCTTAAAAAATTTGCTTGGGATGACAAAGAATGGCTGTCGATTAGGGCGAGTCGGCAAAGCAAAGAAGCCCCGATTAATATCTACGAATTGCATTTAGGGTCATTTAAGCGCAACAGCGATTTAAATAACAGGTGTTATTTAAATTACCGCGAACTTGCCCCTCTAATAATAGAATATGTCAAAAAAATGCGCTATACCCATATTCAGCTAATGCCGATCATGGAACACTATGATGATGATTCATTGGGTTACCGGATCACGGGCTTTTACGCCCCGACGGCACGTTATGGCGATGCCGAGGATTTTATGTATTTTGTCAACGAAATGCACCTAAATAATATCGGAGTCCTCCTTGACTGGCCAGCCTCATCTTTTCCTAATGATTATTTTGCCCTTGCCAATTTTGATTCAACCTGCTTATATGAACATCTTGACCCCAGGCAGGGTATTAATCCCCAAAACGGCTCGTTATTTTTTAATTATGGCCGCCCCGAAGTTTCCAATTTCCTCATTGCCAATGCGCTTTACTGGGTTGAGAAATTCCATCTTGACGGGCTGAAAATCAGCGAAATGAACGCAATGCTTTATCTTGACTACCGGAAAAGTGCGGGTGAGTGGATTGCCAATATGTATGGCGGCAACGAAAACTTAGAAGCTGTTGAAATGCTCAAACACCTTAACGCCGTCATCAAAAAGCGTAACCCCGGCATTTTAACAATTGCTGATGAAACGTTATCTTGGCCGATGGTGACAGGAAGCCTAAAAGAGGGCGGTTTAGGGTTTTCGTTCAAATGGAATAACGGCTGGCGCAGTGATTATTTGCGCTACATTGATTTTGACCCATATTTCCGCGCCCACCACCATCCTGAACTGACTTTTAGCATGATTTATGCTTATAGTGAAAAATTCATGCTGGCTTTTTCCCATCAAGAAGTGACGGACGGCAAATCCGGGATGATTGGGAAAATGCCCGGCCGGATCAAGGACAAATTCGCCAATTTGCGTTTGACATATGCTTATCAAATCATGCACCCCGGCAAAAAACTGCTTTTTATGGGCCAGGATTTGGCGGAATTTCGCGAATTTGAAGAAAAGCGTGAAATCCAATGGGCATTGCTTGAGCATGAAGAGCATAAACAGCTAAATCTTTTAATGCAGGAATTAAATGATTTTTACCGCTTGAATCCGGCTTTATTTTGCTTGGACGACAATCCGGCCGGATTTTGCTGGCTTAACTGCATTTCCGCCGAAAAATGTATGCTTTCCTTTATGCGCTTAAGCAAAAAAGAAGAAGAGCGGCTTTTTGTCATTGCGAACTTTGCCAATATCAAGCAAGATTTTGAAATCGGCGTTCCCTTAGAGGGCAAATACCGCGAGGTTTTTAATACTGATGAAAGCCGTTTTGGCGGCAGCGGCAGGACAAATAACATCGCAATCGAAGCAAAAGAAAAAGAAGCTGATGATTTTCCCTATTCTTTTACAATGACTTCCGCCCCCCTTTCACTCCAGGTTTTTAAATATGAGCCTTATACCGAAGAAGAGCAGGAAATTTTGTTAAAGAAAAAAGAAGCCCAGATAAAAAAACGCCTGGCGGAAGAAATTGCGGCCGCCAAAAGAAAAGCGCAGCAAGAACTTAGCAAAGCAGGAAAGCCAAAAACTAAAGGTGGATAATGGAAATTAATTTAAGTGCATGGCAGCGTTATCTAAATGAAATACCGGATAAAGCCCTTGAGCTAGGCGGCCGGGTGGTGCTTGCGCTGGTGGTTTTCTTGATTGGGATGCAATTTATCCGCTTAATCCGCACCGTCATAAAAAAAGCCCTGCGCCGGAGCCATGCCGAAAAAGGCTTGGTCCAGTTCCTTGATTCTTTTATCAAAACCACCCTTTATCTGGTTTTAATCGCCATGATATTAAGGGGTTTTGGCCTTGACGCAACAAGCGTAGCCGCCCTTATCGGCACGGTTGGGGTCGCGATCGGCCTTGCAGTACAAGGAAGCCTTTCAAATCTGGCGGGCGGAGTTTTGATTATTTTGTTAAAGCCATTCAAAGTCGGTGATTATATCAAAGAAGACAGGTTCGGCAATGAAGGGACGGTTAATGAGATTGACCTTATTTATACCAAGCTTTTAACGCTTGATAACCGGGAAATCATTCTGCCGAACGGGACTTTAGCTAATGCAAGCATGACCAATGTCACCGCCAATCCAATCCGCCGCCTTGATATATCCGTGACAGTTTCTGTTGAGACTGATGTTTTAAAGGCAAAAACTCTTCTTACGGAGGTGCTTGAAGCCGAACAGGCAATTATTAAGGAAAAAGATTATTTTGCCTATGTTAATGAACTGATTTATGGCGGGGTCGTGCTTGGCATCCGGTGCTGGGTAAATTCCGCTGACTTATTCAAAACAAAGTGCAGCTTAAACGAAAACATCAAAATTGCCTTTGATAAGGCCGGGATTGTGCTGGCGAGGAGAAAACCACTTGCCATAGATGATAAATAACGCTATAATAATTAAGGCTGGCAATCAATCCAATATCCATGCTTCCGTGGCTCAGTTGGCAGAGCGACGCATTCGTAATGCGTAGGCCGCCGGTTCGAATCCGGCCGGAAGCTTTTTTATTAGCTAATACTAGGGCTAAGGGGATTTGAAGGGAATAAGCAATGAGTGAAAATCACGGCGAAAAAACAATGCAACCGCCCATCAGTGAGTATGCAAAATACCTAAAAAACTTAGTTCCGGTGGATATCCAAAAGCATTTCGCGCTTAAGCCGATTTTTAAGGAGCTTAACAGCGAGGAAGAAATAAGAAATGCCATCATTGCGTTCAGGGATTTTTTAGTCTTATTTTGTGACGGCTTAATTAAAGACGGACATTTATATGCCAAGCCGAAAAAGACGAATAACCCGACCGATTATCCTTTTTTGCACAACATGACAAACCTCCTTGTTGACATCGGCTATTATGGCAAGCTTTCTGAAAACGGTAATTCATTATTAATAGTAGAAATACCTTTATGCTCCGCCCCGAAGCCGAAAATTTCCGCCCCGGCTTTAGGCGAGTGTTTACGTTTTTTAAGCAGCTTGGGATTTTCTTTTGCCAATCTTGACTTAAATTCAAAAAAGCTTGAGCTTCCCAAAATCCTGCCTTTTGAAGTTTCATTTCCGGATAATCCGGCCTTATTGCTGGGCTTAAAAGTCATGTCGGTTGCGGATATGGAACTTCGTGAATCGAGAAGATATTGGAACGACCATTATCTGCTGGGGTTAAATTACAGGCTTATTTTGGCACAGGCGCCGGACGAACTTATGCTCCTTAGGAATTTTCTTAACCCTTTGCCCGGAAAAGTTAAGGAATTTGCCCTTGATTTGCATGACCACTTTACTAAAATGGGCTTAACCTGTGCCTTTAGCCGCCGTTCCGATGTCCATTTTGCATATTCCCTTGTCAGAAAAAGCAATCAGAATTTATCCGAGCAGGATATATACCAAAAAAGGATTTGGGAGTTTTCTTCTTCAATGAAGCATGGATATTGCTTAGTCATAAGGGCAAGAAAGACAGAGAAATATTCCGCTGTCATCGAAAATTTCCCCTTGCCCCTTAAAGCGATCATCAAAAGGGGTTATGGCTGTGACAGGAAGCTTTGGGGGGAGCGTTGCCAGGGCAGCTGCCAAGGGTTTCGTTTGCCTTTAAATATTGAATTGCTTGAAATGAAAGAAGAAATAAAAGTATGGCTTGACAATGAAGTGAAATTTTCCAAGTAATTTTCCTCTTGACACGCAGAAAAAATACTGATACAATGATGATATCAAAATGATATCAAATTTTTATGCCATCGGAGGAAATTAAAATGCCAGAGAACACAAAACTTATTCAAGAAGAAAAGAAATGTAGTGCTTTGCCCGGAATGCCATGCTTGATCCTTAACTCACTTGTAATCCTTGCCTTTATTGTCCTGTTCATCATGTCGATTATTGCCCTGACTAAAAATGGAACTGACATCTTAGCAATTGCGGCCGTTACCGTTTCATCAATTTATGCCTTTGCTGTCGGGCCGATTTTGTATGCCGGCTTAAAGGTGCTAGGCCCAAATGAAGCCTTGGTACTGACTTTCTTTGGGAAATATTACGGCACTTTAAAAGGGCCTGGCTTTTATCAGGTAAACCCATTTTGTATCTCGATCAACCCGGCCGCGGAAACCGCTGCTTACAGCACCAATTTTGGCGCGCAGGAAAAACCGGCCAAAGTTAATCTTGGTGATGTTTCAATTGATTTGGGCGGTTATGGGAAATCGAAGAAAATTTCCTTAAAGCAAATGACCTTAAACAACGATATGCAAAAAATCAATGACAAGCAGGGAAATCCCATTATCATTGGCATTGTTGTTGTCTGGAGAGTTACAAATACCGCAAAAGCAGCTTTTAATGTCAATAATTACAAAGAATTCCTTTCAATCCAATGCGATTCCGCTTTGCGAAATATTATCCGGCTTTACCCTTATGACATTGCCGGAAGCGATGCCGAGGACGGCAATGAGACATCACTTCGCGGAAGCAGTGAAGAAGTAGCCAACAAGCTCAAAGAAGAAATGCAAAAGAAAGTGGAAATCGCCGGGCTTGAAATCACCGAAGCACGGATTACCAACCTTTCTTACGCGCCGGAAATCGCGGCGGCAATGCTTCAAAGGCAACAGGCTTCGGCGGTTGTTGATGCCCGCACGATGATTGTTGACGGGGCAGTCGGAATGGTGGAAATGGCCCTGGCCCGCTTAAGCGACTCAAATATTGTCAATCTTGATGAAGAAAGAAAGGCCGCAATGGTATCAAATTTATTAGTTGTCCTTTGCGGAAACCGTGACGCACAGCCGATCGTAAATAGTGGCTCATTGTACTAATGCAGGGGCAATATGAATAATAAGGACATAAAAGAAAATACCAAAAAGCAAGTTCCGCTTAGGCTTAACCCATCGTTATGGCAAGATTTAAATGCGTGGGCAGAAGACGATTTCCGCTCGCTTAACGGCCAGATTGAATATTTGCTGACAGAATGCGTAAAAAAACGTAAAAAAGGCAGCGGGAAATAAGCAAAGGCCCACCTAGTGGGTCTTTTTGGCTCACTAGGTGAGCCTTTTCCCCCTTTTTTAGCTTAAGAAAACGTTTTCGCAATATTTGATTGACAGAACAGCAAAGTAAAGCCATACTTAACCTAGGTTCTAAATACGTTATGACGAGGTGATTTAAATGGTTAAGTGTTGGGAAGAGGGAGTTTATGCTGATGGAAGCAGTTTTTATGTCTCGAATCAAAATCCGGATTTTGGTGACGAAGTAAGCTTTAAGCTACGCGTTTATTCGGATTCCGGAATTGAAAGAGTTTTATTTTTAACCTTAATAAATGGCGAGGAAAAAGCCTGGCCGATGGCTTATTCCCATTCTAAGCACCACTTTGATTATTTCACCGTGACTTTCAAAATCATCCACCCGGTCACAAAATACCATTACATAATCATAAAAGATGATTTGGTTTGGTTTTACAATCAAAGGGGGGTTACTGCCCATAATCCGCTTAAGCAATGGGACTTTGCGCTGATAACCAACAACACTTTCCCCGAATGGGTAAAAGACGCGGTTTTTTACCAAATTTTTCCAGACCGCTTTTATAATGGGGACAAAGAAAATGATGTCAGGAGTGGCGAATTTGAATTTAGGGGCTTCACATCAAAAGCCAAAAACTGGCATGAAGAGCCGTCCTTATATTGCCATGATGGGAACATTGATTTTTTTGGCGGCGATCTGGACGGAATCAGGGAGAAAATTGATTATTTGCTTGATTTAGGGATAAATGCGATTTACCTTAACCCTATTTTCACCGCTTACAGCAACCATAAATATGATTGCATTGACTATTTTCATGTTGATGAGCATTTCGGCGGCGATGAAGCCTTGATTAGGCTGATTGACGCGCTTCATATGAATGGAATCAAATTAATTATCGATATTTCAATAAACCATGTTGGCAGGCGGCACCCATGGCTTAAGGAAAAGCCGGAATTTTTCTTTTATGATGAAAACGGAAATGCCGAGGGCTGGAATGGCTTTAGAGATTTGCCGACCCTCAATTATAACGCAGGAGAGCTAAAAGACATTATTTACAAATCCGAAAATTCGGTCCTTAAAAAATGGATTTCACCGCCCTTTAATGCTGATGGATGGCGTTTTGACGTTGGCCAAAGCACAGGGGTTATGAACGATTCAAAACTTGATTTTAAGCTTTGGCAGGAAATAAGGCAAGAGCTTAAGAAAGCGAAACCGGATGTCTATTTGTTCGCGGAACACTGGGATGACTGTGTTGATTATCTTAAAGGTGATATGTGGGATGGCTGCATGAATTATTATGGAGCAACAAGGGCAATCCGGAAATTCTTTGGCGATGCCGACAAATTTCTTGACCACAAAACTTTTGATGTCCCGATGAACAGGAGCGGTCATATTTTGGCTCAAGAAATTACGGAATTTTACAGCTTGATTCCGGAGTCTGTCCGCTTTTTTTTGCTTAATTTGTTAAGCAGCCACGATTATCCCCGGATAAATATGGGCTTATCAAGGGAAGCGGTCTTGCTTTCGGTTTTATTCCAGTTTGTCTTGCCCGGCACGCCTTGCATATATTATGGCGATGAAATAGATTTAGAGGGTTATGCCGAAGAGGATTCGGGCTTCCGCTTTCCAATGAAGTGGGATAAAGAAGCAAAAGGCCATGAAATCTATGAATGGCATAAATCCTTAATTAGCTACCGGAAAAAATCAGAAGCGTTAAAAAGAGGCGGCTTCCGTTTTGTTCATGCCGGAAAAGACGTGTTTGCACTAGCGCGGTTTACCGAAAGCACCTGCGAAAGCACTTGCGAAAGCACCTGCGAGAGCAATTGCGTTTTATTTGTCTGTGCTGCGGAAAGGCAAGCGGCAGAATGCAATATTCCAATGGAATGCGATATTCAATTGGATTTGATTGGATATTACGAAACCTGCACTTTGATTAAAAAGGTAGGAAACACAAGCTTTACCTTTGCCAATAATGCGCTTAGTTTAAGTTTCGAAAGTACAGCCGGGGTGCTGCTGGAGTTAAAATAGATAGGAATTGCTTAGGTCGCCGCAGGGCGGCCTTTTTCACCTAACTCTCCATACCCGCTCAAGCAGCTGGATTCTTCATAATTAATATTTATTTGACAAAAATCCACAATATATGCTATTATTAAATTGAGATAATTTATTTAATCTTATTTATTTTAGTCACCATGAAACTATATCTTGAATATAATTGCAAAAACAACCTAAATCCTATGCTTGCAAGTAAATCATGAATATGATAAACTTATATATTATCACTTGACAGGAGGTATAAATGGAGACTTTAATGAAGAAAGATTTAATGGGAAGGCTTGAAGATTGCAATGATGAAAACTTAATTGATGGTATTCTTGATGAGATCGGGTTCGTTGTAGATATTACAAAGCGTAATGCTTATTTGATGGACTACATGGGCGTAAAGGGTGCTTTCAGCTCCAATGTAGATGTTTATAGCGATATTGAACTTCAATACAGCATGACAAAAGAAGCTTTTGTCGATGGTGACTGGAAATATATGAGCGGAAGGAAATTTAAATGACTCAAGAAGAAAAGTCTTATGTTGCTCCACTTTCTAAAAAGCAAGTCGATGTAATCACGGATTCTATAATTGATAAATCAAACAAGGATGGATATCTTGACCACACTATCAGGGCAGTGGAAGATTATGTAATTGATAAAAGGAGTAATGATAATTTTTATCGTATATCAAAAAATGTGAATAGAAATCCACGCTTCAAAGCAGGCCAAGGCTGGGTTTTTATTTATGAGTATGGGGCATCGATTAAATATGCGCCAAGCTCACAAGGCACGGATAAACGTTTTGCGATAGCTCATGAACTCGGACATATCATGTTGCATTACAAACATGATGCCGAGAATGGAAACAGCATCTTCATAAACGACCCAGTAAAGGAAACACAGGCTTCTTATTTTGCGAAAAAGATTCTTAACAATAGGAAAGACTTAATTTCAAGGAGCAATGGATTGTTGCCATTATATGATAATGATATAAGTAAATATTGCTCTTCGTATGACATTAACTTATTAAACTGAAAACCACAATAAAATTTTAACAAAATCCCTTGCGATTCTTGCTTAGGTCGCCGCAGGGCGGCCTTTTTCACCTAACTCTCCACACCCGCTCAAGCAGCTGGATAATCTGGTAAAGCCCCACCGCGATGAAGCAGAGAATGATAATCGAAGTAATGACCATGCTAAGCTTAAAGACCTGCGAGCCATAAATAATCAAATAACCCAGCCCGCGCCTGGCAGCAAGGAACTCACCGATAATGACCCCGACCAGGGCAAGGCCGATGTTTACTTTCATTGTGCTGAAAATCACCGGGACGGAAGCTGGCAGGACAACTTTAAGAAAAGCGTCTTTTTTATTTCCGCCCAGCGTTTTGATTAGCTTTAATTTTTCCGGGTCAACTTGCTTAAATCCAGTATAAAGGCTGATTACCGAACCAAAAACAGCCACCGAGATGCCAGCGACAACAATCGTTTTAAGGCCTGTTCCCAACCAGACAATAAAAAGCGGGGCTAATG
>Ga0099364_10004300_pt1 | contig 21640 bp, 25 predicted proteins | sample TergutTh196P3_FD_73070 | JGI IMG/M metagenome (GOLD analysis project Ga0099364, IMG submission 73070) | Microcerotermes parvus P3 segment gut microbial communities from Pointe-Noire, Republic of the Congo - Th196 P3 | ecosystem: Host-associated > Arthropoda: Insects > Digestive system > Gut ... | reverse complement strand
TATTTTACCCAAACACCGAAAACAAATTGACTGTTTTGTACATTTTCGTGAGTTTTCATAGTAATTTCGCCGTAATTTTGCCTGATTGAGCACCATCACCACCCACCAACCCGGAATAGGAATAGAGCCAAAACAAATTGACTGTTTTATGCATTTTCGTGAGTTTTCTGGTAATTTCGCCGTAATTTTGCCTGATTGAGCACCATCGCCACCAACCAACCCGGAAACGGAATAGAGCCAAAAGTATTAACGCTGGCTCTCTCGACCATTCCTGACCAGTTCGTTGCTGTTGTATTCCAGGCACCGCTGGCGGTTCCCGTCCAGTGGAGATTGGTGTTGGTATTTGCCGCCACTGCTTTGAGGAGTAATTGCGATTACGCCGCATTGGTTGTCAGGACATTATACAACGTGCCGGCGGTCGAGCGGACAAAGGGAGTGGCAAGTGTACCATTGACGTACAGATTTCCTGCGACTGTAAAAGTGCCGTTTGTTTGAGCGAGGACAATGGATTGCCCGTTGGTGAGCGGAGTTGTCGGCGAAGTTACGTAAACATTGCTCCCCACTATGGTCAGCCCCGGCGTGTTAGTATTGAGTGATAATAACGCTGTACCACCGGCAACGGCATTGGTTGTATTGAACCGTAACTGACTACCGGTTCGTAAATCAAACGCCGCCGCTGTCATTGAACTGCCGGTATCGAAGGTCAGCGTGGCACTGTTTGCTAATGTGAATGTCCCGTTGCCAAGGTTGAGTTGGGCAGCGGTGCCACTGCCATTGCCGAGGTGGAATGTTCCCTGTTCGACGGAAAAACCGGCTCCGGTAAGTACGTTATTCCCGGCAAGCCGCCATGTTCCTGTTCCGGTTTTAGTGATCTCGATATTCGCATATTCCCCGCCGCCGCGCATGGGGTCTTGCATATCGAGAAGACCAGTACCTATGGTGTTGATATTAAGTTGGTAATTGAAGATGATCGACCATTCTTCTCCTTGAACAAAGTAGATGGAATTATTTCCCGATGAGTCAGTGTTTCCTGAAAAAACGGAAGTTTTTCCAGTAGCGACTGTGTTTCCGTCAAGGGGGGCTTCTGGATGATTTTTCATTTTTTAGTTCCTTTCGCTGTTTGTTTTTTGCTCTTGCCAACCAGTGTTCGTCTTGACCATGACATTGAGTATGGTAATCAATTTTCTCATCACGGCAACGATCACGACCTTGAACGACTTGCCCTTTTCTCTCAATCTTTCGTAAAACATCTTGAGCGGCGAACAATACTTGATCGCATTCAAAGCCGCCATATATAACGCCGCTCGAACATACGTCCGACCACCGCGAATACGTCTCGTTCCCAATTTTTTCCGCTGTCCTGACAGCGCGGTGCCGTTCCCACCAACGCCGCCACCTCACGACGATTGAGAGAACCCAACTCCGACAAGCCCGCAATCAACGCCTGGCTGCTCTTCTCGCCCACGCCCGGCACCGACTGAATAATCTTGTCCTTCTCGCTCCAATCATGATTGGCATCGATCATCTTTTTGATGCTCGCGTCCAAGAGAGCAATCTGTTTGTCGAAGGCGGCGATGACTTTTTCGATGCTCTTCTTGATGGTCTTTTGGGCGGTCTGTTGCAACCGATTTTTCTCTTGCGTCCGCATCGTGATTAACTGTTGTCTTCTTGTAACGAGATCGTTTATGTCCCTTATTTCTTGGGACGTAATCGGTCTGACGGTTAGGCATTGGAGTTGGGCGATGCGTGCGAGTATCCTTGCATCGACGGCATCTGTTTTGGTGAGTTCCCCGAGTCCTTTTGCGAGGTCTCTTGCTTGTCTTGGATTGGCGAATCCGATGGCGAATCCGTTGGCGGCGAGTGCTGCAACGAGATTTCTTTCGAGTTTTCCGGTGGCTTCAAGGACGATCTGTTGGGGATCGATTTTTTTGAAGCGTTTGACAAGTTGCTTGATTCCTTCGGCGGAGTTTGGTACAGTGAGTTGTTCGTTGGTAGGGAGGATGTGCAGTACGAGTTCTTCTTTTGCGACATCGATGCCGACGAATGTATTTTCGTTCTTTTCCTTGTTTGTCGAGTGGGTTGTCAAGTTTTGGTTCATAATGATTTCCTTTCTTGCTTATTCGGGCTTTTTGCCCTGGCGACTGTTCGGACTTGGAATGAATGTGGTGTAAGGATCCAGCTACCGACCGGGTTTGTACCCTTGATACGGGCGATCTCTTACACCGTTTTTTCCTTTCCCTTCATGAAGGGAAAGGAAAAACTCACTTTACGTGATGTTACCAACTTTGCCCTAAGAGCAAGTCTTTAACTGGAAACTCTGTTTTTCGAGGGTTTATGGATTTTTCGTTCGTTGTGGTTTCGGAACCGCATTTTCGGCGGGCACGGGCAATGGATATTTCGCGATTTGTGGCCACCCCCGTGAATGGCATCGTTTTTTTATGTCTCCATAACATCAAAAACAGTAATTAATTACAGTTAAAGACTTGCTCTAAATGGCAAATGGTTATCATAAAAGATACGAAGACGAAAATTAAGATGGGCGAGTTTTCTCGCGGTGATCGTTTACGTTGTTTCGAGGCGGTGAAGGCGTTGGATTATAATATGATTCCGAATGGGACTTTGATTCCTTTCGGCATTTTGGAGGTCAAGCAAAAACAGTTTAATGTGGTCTATGGCAACTCGCGTGAGACGAGCGATTTTATCGTTGATGGTTTGCGTTATTGGTGGCGGTATAATAAGCATCGTTACAGGGCAAGCACGAAAACAGAAAGATACCCACAAAAGTTGGACACACCCTACGGCGGATTTGGCTGGAATCTACCCTTGTTTTTCTCTGCATTTTGGCTAAAATTCGCGATGCACTGCCATGGCGGAAGAGATAAGGATGGAGAATGAGTATGGATACTTTCGACAAATTGAAATTATTGTCCGACGCATCGCAATACGATCTTGCCTGTGCTTGCGGAACGCGCAGAGGTACGGACCACCGCGTTCGCGGGAAAGACGGCGGCTGGCTTTACCCGGTATCATTGCCCAGCGGCGGATATTCGATCATGCTCAAAACGCTCATTTCCAACGTGTGTGTCAACGATTGCGCTTATTGCCCTTTCCGTGCTGCTCGTGATGTTCCGAGATGTACGATCACGCCACACGAAATGGCAAAATTGTTTATCGAATTTCAGCGCAGAGAAAAACTGATAGGCGTGTTTTTGAGCAGCGGGGTCGTGGGATCGCCGGACGGAACAATGGAATTGCTAAACGGCACTGCCGAAATCTTGCGTCGTAAATATGCCTATCGCGGATACATCCACTTAAAAATCATTCCCGGTGCAAGCGATGCTGCCATAGAGCATGCCGTTTCGCTTGCCAGTGCGGTCTCTGTGAACATCGAAGTTCCCGGCGAAAAACACTTTACCACATTGTCGCAACAGAAAGATTATATCAAAGACATCATCCATCCGATGCGGCACATCGCCCGAATGACCGGTAGAGGTATGAAACATTCAAACGTCAGACAGACCACGCAATTCATCGTGGGGGCGGCAGACGAAAAAGATAGCGAAGTGATAAAATATACCTACGAACTCTACAAAAGACTCAACCTTGATAGGGTTTACTTTTCTGCTTATCAGCGCGGATTGGGTTGTGAAAAGATTCCCGGTGAGCAGCGTGAAACGATGAATCCCGAAGATGGATTTGTTCGGGAACACCGCTTGTATCAAGTCGATTTCCTCTTCCGTCAATATGGATTTTGTGCGGATGACATTACTTTCGACGAGAATGGATGCCTCTTTACTGATCGTGATCCCAAACTTGTTTGGGCAGAAAGTCATCCTGAAAAATTTCCTATTGATGTCAACAAGGCGGATAAAAATACATTGCTGCGTGTTCCGGGAATAGGTCCCACCACTGCACGGCGCATCCTCGAAATGCGGAAACAGGGTGGGAGACTATCGGCAGACACACTGCCAGTGAAAGGTAAGCGGCTTGCATTGGCGGAAAAATATTTGAAGTATGGAGGGTGAGTTGGACAGCATGCCGAACAGCTTCGTTGCTTTATACCGTTTGTAGCATCGACTCAAATTTTCCAAAAAAGGATCATTTGAATGCAATCAAGCATTGTTCGCCTCTCAAGTCATTTTACGAAAAGTTGCGTGCAAAGGGCAAGTCGTTCAAGGTCGCGATCGTTGCCGTCATGAGAAAATTGATTACGATACTCAATGTCATGGTCAAGACGAACACTTGCTGGCAAAAGCAAAAAACGAACAACGAAAGGAACTAAAATACGAAAAAATCACCCAGAAGCCCCCCTTGACCGAAACACAGTCGCTACTGGATTTATCTCTCTGATTCCGCTACCGCACCTCCCCCCATGTCACGTTTGACCCATTTTTGTCAAAACGGGATGCCAAGCCTCCGGATTCAATCCAGACTCTCCGGCTACCGGCGGCACTCCCGGCTTGCATTGCAAAAAACCGATCTTGCACATCCGCTGTCCCCCACCCCCTTCACTTCGCCCTGATTTCGGATACAATCACACTACTGCGTAGGTGTTGTGGAGGCAAGATGACCAAGCAAAAGACACACAAAGGGATCAAAAAGCGTTTTCGGGTAACTGCTACCGGTAAAGCAATGCACCGGCACAGCGGGACAAGCCATTTGGCATATCGAATCACGAAAAAGCGGCGGCGGCAATTGCGCGGGACGACGGTCGTTGCCAAAGCCGAAACAACAAAAATCGTCGATGCCCTGAGACCAGCGAAATAACGGCAACGACAAGAGATGATTCGGGTTTCAACGTTTCGATCGCGGGATCGAAAGACCTAGATTTCGTCGGAAGTTAGAAAGAAAAGGGAAAAAATTATGAGAACGCCAAGTGGAGCAGCGCGTCGGCAGTCGAAGCGCCGTCTGTTCAAACGTGTAAAAGGTTTTCGGGGAGGACGCAGTAAGTTACTCCGAACCGTCAAGGAGACTATTGTCCGGGCGAATTGCTATGCTACTCGGGATCGTCGCGTACGCAAAAGGGAATTTCGGGCACTCTGGATTGTCCGTATCAATGCCGCAGTCCGGCAATTGGGACTCCGCTATAGCGAATTTATCGCCGGATTAAAGAAAGCCCAAATCGAACTGGACCGCAAAACACTCGCCGAAATGGCGGTCAACGATGCTCCCGCCTTCGCCAAAGTGGTCGAAGTCGTCAAAGCCGCACTCAAAGCGTAGAGACATTCAGCGATCCTGTCCTGTTTGCTCTTTATCATTTATGCCCGATGTTATTGAACTCCTCAAAAAGGTCAGGCAGGTCGAGATCGTCGCTCGCCGGACGGTCAACGAACTTTTTGCGGGACAGTACAAAAGCGTCTTCCGAGGACGCGGAATGGAGTTTAGCGAAGTCCGGGAGTATCAGCCCGGCGATGATATTCGAGCCATTGATTGGAACGTCACGGCACGAGTTGGAAAACCTTTCATCAAACGGTTCAACGAAGAGCGGGAACTGACGATTCTCTTTCTCGTTGATGTCTCCAAGTCGGGCATTTTCGGTTCGCAGCGATCCAAAATTGAAACCGCCATCGAAACGGCAGCGACACTGATGTTTTCTGCCCTGAAAAACAACGACAAGGTCGGTCTCATCACGTTTGCTGATAAAGTGCTTCATTTTTATCGTCCGCGAAAAGGGAAATCCAACGTGTTGCATCTGCTTCGAGAGTTGCTCGCCGTGGAACCAACGGGAGAACACACCGATCTGCTCTCGGCTTTGGAATATGTCAATCGAACGCAAAAACGACGTGCCGTCGTGTTTCTCTTGAGCGACTTTTTTGTGTCGGGACTTTTGCCTGACGAGTCGCTCTTTCGGCAACAGCAAACCAGCACACCGCAACCACAGCAAAAGATAGGCGAAATGCTTTCGGGCAGTCTGCGCCAAAACGCTTCCGTCTCTTTTCGACCAGGACTAAAGCGTTCTCAGATAAAGCACCAAACTCCTGCGGAAAAGGCGTTGTCCGTTTGTGCAAGAAAGCATGATTTGATAGCGATGATGCTGACGGATAAACGTGAGGGAATCTTTCCGTCAGTTGGTTTGATTACGTTGAAAGATGCGGAGACCGGTGAATGGCGAGAAGTCGATTGTAGCAATGCACGGGTTCGGCAAACACTCACAGAGCACTTTCAAACAGTGCATGGACATATCGAAGCCGTCTTAAAACGTTGCCGAGTTGATCAACTTTGGATCGAGTCGGGAAGCAGTTTTTTGGTCGAATTACGCAGATTTTTTCGTCAGAGAGAAAGACGGCACGGCAAATAGACCTGCTGCTGCATATACAATACCGAAGATAAAGCGTTGCATCCTTGCCCTATAAAATAGAGCGAGGCAAGACAATTTTATATACCGAGTGCCGTTGAGAATTGTCAAAACATTTGGAAGTTTTCGGCAAGTCGAGAGCGCAACTCTTCCTTGAACTTTGTCCGACAACGAAAAATCCCTTCGCCGACAAAACAAAATCCGAAAACTCAATTCCTTTTCCAGATTGGTATCGTTTTGTGTCAGCAGTTGCTACAATTTGTGTGATTTGTTGATTTAGGCAATTTAAACGCTCCGCTATATTGATAGCATCCGTGTTAGGCATTGAATCAAAGTTCAATACCTTCGTAATACTGAACGATTTTTTCGATCAACATCGGCGTTCGCGGACCTGGGATGCTTGCAAGATCATCGGTGAGCACCAAAATACGTCGGTGTCGTACTGCCGGCACACTGTTTCCGAGACTCAACCAATCGGATAAACCTTGCGTCGGGTTCGTCCCGCTGATTTGAATGTCAATGATGACATCAGGGGCTAAATGTATTACGCTTTCAGCAGAAAGCATCGGGGCAAGCAGCCCAGTGGTTTCTGCCACGTTTTCACCGCCTGCCATCGAGACCGCTTCACTCAAAAAAGAATTCGCGCCAGCAACGAAAAGGTGTTGAATCCGTCCTGTCCCCAATGATCGGTCGATGGAGATTAGCGTCCGTATCGGCTTTTTCCCTTCCCTTCTTGCTGCGTATTCGTTCAATTTGTCCAGCAGTTCTTGCCGTTTTTGGTGTGCAACTGTCAGAAAATCCGAGCCAAAGACTTCGCCGATAATGAGATAGGAATCCAGCACGCCTGAGAGCGTTCGGTGATCGACAGACAACACCGGAACGGAAAGCGATTGGCGAAGCGAAGTATTCTCGTTGGACAAAATGACCAAATCCGGTTTCAGAGACACAATTCGTTCGCGGTTGATGTCGTACAGTCCGCCGATTTTGGGGATATTTGCTGTCTCTGGGGGATATTTCGTAAAAGCGGAATCGCCGACGATTCGGTCGCCGAGTCCGATATCGAACAGTACTTCGGTAATGCTGGGCAAGGTCGAAATGATTCGCTTCGGCGGTGTGTCGGGAATGACATCGGGCGGAACCACCGAAGGGACACAGCCTAAAAAGGTGATTACGAATGGCAAAAACAAACGGTACATAGACTGGTATTGTGCTAGGGGTGTTTGCCCTACTCTTGACTTTCGGCAATTGGCATAGTGCTTCATGAGAAATCCAGAAGAACAATACAATCTCATCATGCTACAAACGTTTCTAATCTACCTACAAAAGGCGCACGCACCCTGCAACAGATCTTATGGAGCGTCCGGATTGCCGTCATCGACGAATTTTGATAGAATTAGGTGATTGTTTGACCCTTTTATCCATTCAACCTCTGAACTCATGGGACGTGTAGCCGAGTTAAGCGAAAACGATTTTGACGCTATTTTACAAGCGGAAGGTCCCGTTCTGGTCGATTTTTGGTCGCCGACCTGCGGACCTTGCAGAACTCTCGTGCCGATTTTAGAAGAACTCGCCGAAGAAAACGAAGGAGACGCAACCATCGTCAAGGTCAACACCGCTCAATCACCAGCACTAATCACGCGATTCGGCATCGACACCTTGCCGACACTCCTCTTTTTCTATCAAGGCAAAGTTGTCGAACGGATGGTCGGCGTTCAATCAAAACATAAAATCCAATCGGCATTAGACGAAATCGAGTAACTCGTTCGGTCGCCCCAAGCGGCTTTAGAACAGCAGATTAACACAAGGAGAAGAATGATGTCCGCACAAAAGGTGCCGTTAACTTACCGATGCAAGCAGCGGTGATGAACGGCGTTACATCGGAGCGGTTGCCGGAGCGGTCGTCTCGAAAGAAACCGCACAGTTTGCACACAAGATCGGCATATACGTTATCGTCCAATCGGGCGATGCCGTCGAAATCATTGAATCGCCGAAAGGGTTTGTCGCAAAAGAATGCTAAACAAGCACAGGAGAACGAAACGTATGAAAACAATTAGCACCTCATCCGCGCCGGCGGCAATCGGTCCGTATTCGCAAGGCATTGTCAGTAACGGCTTGCTGTTCACGTCGGGACAAATTCCTCTCGTGCCGGAGGACATGTCGTTCGTTGACGGAACCATTGAGGAACAAACGCAACGGGTACTCGAAAACTTGGATGCCGTGCTTGCCGCCGCGGGGACAAACTGGAATCGAGTGATCAAAGCATCCGTCTTTATGATTGACCTCGCCGACTTCGGAAAAATGAATGTTGTCTATGAGCAACACCTCGGCGATGCCCGACCGGCGCGAAGCACCGTTCAGGTGGCAGCACTTCCTCGCGGCGCAAAGGTCGAAATTGATCTGATCGCCGAAGTGTGAGAATGGGATTCTACGATGAAAACAGGGAACGTCAATGAAAGCCGGAGCGACTGGATTATTTAGCCGGTATTCCGGTTTGACTCACCGGGGGGCTAACGCCGCCCCGCTCTTGCTCGCTTGCGCTTGTGGGATGCGGTTAACCACTGAAAACACTATACTTGCGCTGATTGCCCATTGGCAACAATTCGGATTGCCGAAGTATGTGCAATTCGATAATGACTTGGTCTTTCAAGGTTCAAGAATGAAAGATGTCATCGGAAGAGTCATTAAACTGTGCTTGTCATTGAAAGTGATACCGGTTTTCAGTACACCTTACGAGCAGGGCTTTCAAGGAAAGATAGAACGCTTCAATGGCGAGATACAACAGAAGTCCTGGCAACGTAGAAAGTTCAAAAACATCAAGGATGTACAGAAGTATTTGCTAGACTATGTACAAGCACATCGACTTGCACAGCAAGAGAAGATTCTATTGAGACTGTAAAAAAAGAGGTTGCGCAGTATCACTTTGTAATATCGGTACTCATCGGTCTTGAGGGGTTCGTTGATCCAATTTTCGTCGAAGAGTTCTTTCGGAACGAGTTCTTTTTCTCGGAGAAAGAATATCAACAGAAGCCTGACGATGATACGCAGAGCATGGTCTGGGTCGGGTTCTCTTTCGTGCAGCAGTCCTTGATATTGTTCTTCGGTCGCCCAGTAGTACCAGTTTCGGAGTTCTTGATAAAACTTTTCGGAGAGTTCGGCGCGTTTGTCTTCGTTGATATATTTTTGTTTCAGAAAGTCGAGAGCATCTTTTACGTCATCGGGAGTGCATCGGAACCATTCTCCTTCGGCGCGTTCGAATCCTCTTTCGACGAGGAGTCGATGGACATCGTGGTCGGAGACGTGCGTTTTCCGGCGAGGGCGGATTGGTCGAACACTTTTTCGTAGAGTTGGCGGGTCGCTCCGATTTGTTCTTTGATTCGCTGGTCGGAATTGCCTGCTTGTCCGACTTTGATTAAGCCGGTCTTCGTTGCGTCGTTGGGCAATGTGTAGGCGTAGATGTTCATGGCAGTCGATTATACCACAAGAGTAGCGGTTTTCGGCATTCCGATGTCGGCGCAATCGGCTTCGACCTCGACCGGTACGGCATCGATACCTAGAAGCGAAAAGGTGTTGAGTTTACTCTGTTAATTTTTAATGGGCATTTGTCCATCATTGTAGCAGAAAATGGGCGGAAAGAGAGCCGGCGACTGCGTCGTCAGTCAATTCTTCGCCTTGTTGCAACGAAACTGGAATTGTCTTAATCGGAAACAACAGTAGTTAAATTACACAGTTTTTGCCCGCATTTTCTTGACTAACCGCCATTCATGATGTATATTACCCATGTTAACAAAATTGTCGCCCCTGCCCCCCCCCGATTCTTGCCATGAGTAGTTTTTTCTATCCGGTTCTTACCGTCGCCATCGTATTGCTGGCGATCACGTTGCTGTCGATCATCGTCCTCGTCATTCGACGCTACAAACGCTGTCCGAGCAACCGAATCCTCGTCGTCTATGGAAAAAGCGGCAAAGGACAAACGTCCATCTGTATTCACGGCGGTGCCAGACTCGTCTGGCCCATCATTCAAGATTACGCCTATCTGCACCTCGAACCGATGCAGATCGAAGTCCCCCTACGCGGTGCACTGTCGATGGAAAATATCCGCGTGAACGTGCCGAGCGTCTTTACCGTCGCCATCGGAACGACACAGGAACAAATGCAAAACGCCGCCGTCCGGTTACTGGGACTCTCCCGACAGCAAATTGCCAAACAAGCGGAAGACATTATCTTCGGACAGTTGCGCCAAGTCATCGCCTCGATGCACATCGAAGAGATCAACCGCGACCGGGAATCGTTTTTGAGTAACATTACCTCTTCGCTCGAACCGGAACTTCGGAAAATCGGTCTCGTCTTGATAAACGTGAACATAACAGACATCACGGATGAGAGCGGATACATCGAAGCGATTGGACGAAAGGCAGCCTCCGAAGCGATTCAGAAGGCACGCGGCGATGTGGCGGATAATGAAAGGATGGGGGAAATCCGCGTTGCCGAAGCGGAACAGGAGAAAGCAGTGCAGGTGGCGAATGCGGTCAAGGTACAGATGATCGGAACCCGTGAGGCGGAGCGGGACAAGGAGGTCAAACTTGCCGAACTGACCCGCGATCAGGCGATCCGAGTTGCCGACTTGAAAAAGGAACAGGCGGTTGGTGAACAGACGGCTTCGTTTATCTGTGAAACGCAAGTGAAACAGTCTGAGCGGGACATGCGTATTCAAACGGCGGAGGCAAATGCGAAGGCGGTTGAAGGGGAAAACAAGTCGCAAGCGGTGATTGCCGCGTCGCAAGCCGAACTGATGGTAAGAAAAGCGGAGGCGTATCAAATCGGCGAGACGAAGAAGCGGGAAGCGGAAGCCGCCGTGATGCAGGCACAGTACGTTGCGGAAACGAAGGCAGCGCAAGCGGAAGCCGCCATGACGGAGGCGAAACAGCGGGCGGAGTTGGAAGCACCGGCGAAAGCACAAAAGGCGAAAACGATTGTGGAAGCGGAGGCGTTGGCGGAACAGCGTCGGATCGAAGCGGAGGGGGAAGCGAAGGCGATTTTTGCGAAACTTGAAGCGGAGGCGCGGGGACAATACGAAATCTTGGCAAAGAAGGGGGAGGGACTCCAACGGATTATCGAGGCGTGTGGTACTTCGGAAAAGGCGTTCCAACTGTTGATGTTGGAACACTTTGACAATTTGATAGAGGCATCGTCGCAGGCGATCAGCAACATTAAGTTTGACAAGATCATCGTTTGGGACGGCGGTGCGAGGGATGGTCAATCGGCGACGGCAAACTTTTTGCAGAACATGGCGAAGACTCTTCCGCCGATGATGCAAGTGATGAAAGAAGTCGGCGGTATCGAGTTTCCTGAAACATTGGCAACGATAGCGGGGGTTGGGAGTGAGGAGGCTGAAGAGAGGAGTCGGGCGGGAGTCCCTGATATACCCTATTAAAAAAATTGATATGGAGAAACCAATAATATACACAGTCGGACACTCGACGCATGAAGTTGATGCTTTCCTCGAATTGATAAAATCGGCAGGAATAAATTGTATCGTTGATGTCCGAAGCGTTCCCGCAAGTGCTTATACTCCGCAGTTCAATCAAGAACCATTAAAAAAAGTTCTCAATGAAAATCACATTGCCTATCTGCATCTTCCCAAAGAATTTGGTGCCCAACAAACCGATGAAAAACTGCTGGATGACGAAGGAAAGTTAGATTTTGAGAAAATGAAAGAAACAACCGCCTTCAAAAGCGGATTGGAACGAATTCGGCATGGAGCGGACAAAGGATATGTTATCGCAATCATGTGTTCCGAAAGCGAGCCGCTGGACTGTCATCGCTTTTCCCTCGTGTCGATAGGATTGGAAAATGAAGGCTTTGAAGTGAAACATCTCCTAAAAGATAAGTCCGTTAAAACGAATGATGAATTGAAACAAGAATTACTGAAAGAATATGCAAAAAAGATTCCGCAAAACAATTTATTTGAACGTGAAATTCCCTTTGAAGTACAACTCCAGGTTGCGTTGAAATTGAAAAACAGGAAAATAGGTTTTTCCCCTTCCGACGATTAGGCTTTTACCCGAAACTCATGTACCCAATCGTTCGGGTTTCAAAGATATATCGAGTTTGTTCTTCAGTCAATTTACTGCCTTCGATTCTGTTGGAATTGTAGGCAAGATTGACTTGAGCTTTATGGTACAACCCGCCCTTTCGTTTTGCATCCTTTTCCTCTTTGATGTAGGTTAGTAATTTCATGACGTTTGCTCCGATAGAGACAGATCTATTTAACTTTCATTTGTGCCATGTGCGGTCGGTCGGGATGGACGGCAAGTTTTTGGGCAATCGGATCGATGATCACGTCCATCTCCTCCAGCGGAATGGCTCCGAGCAAAACTTCGTCCGCACCGGGAAGGACAAGAGCGTTGCAACCGGCAAATCGGTTTTCAAAATGGATGTGAACGGGTCCAACGTAATCGCATCGGCGAAGGGAACCGTCCGCCAACACGACTTCTTGCCGTTTCTGAACTTCCAAGTCGAGTTGTTTCGCAATTTCATCGTTGATAGTCAATGTCATCGCACCGCTATCTACCATCGCATTGACGGTGAGTTTTTTCACATCCTCTTCGAGCATGAGTCCCTTTTTGGCAGCCGTAACTTCATATCCGTTCAACAACGTGATGACTGCGTAAACATGTCCATGTTTCTCTCCTTTTGCAAGGTAAAAGCACCTTCATTCTATCAGATTTTTATCAGTCATGAAGGCTCTCGGAGTCATTCGGTTTGACACACCCACGTCTGGTTTTTCTGCATTTCACACCCTTGAAAAAAACTCTTTCAGTTACAATCAAAGAGTGGTAGAAACAGCGAAGAAACCGAAAGTTTATATTGAGTCATCGACGGTCAGTTACCTGACAGCAAGACCCTCGAGGGATATTGTCGTCGGTGCCAGACAGAAATTGACTCACGAATGGTGGAATCGATGCGACCGTTATGAATTGTTCATCTCAAACACTGTCATTGAAGAAATCGCAGATGGCAATCCCGAAGCGGCAGAGGCAAGGTTGGAAGCAGTCAAGGGTATTGTCATTTTGCCCCTTACGGAAATGGTCGAACGCTTGACCGATGCTTTATTAGAGTCTGGGGCGGTCCCCGAAAAGTCCAAATTGGATGCGTCCCATATTGCGCACGCGGCTGTTCACGGTATGGATTTTTTGGTTACTTGGAATCAAAAACACATTGCTGCCGACAAAAAAAGGAAACAGATTGAAGCAATAATCGAAGGATTCGGCTTCATACCGCCGCAAATGTTGACTCCAGAACGACATGTGATTTTTGAAGAGACCTAATATGATTGACAAAATTGATTTGCAAAATTTTTCAGATGACGATCCGCTCATTTCGTTGCGTCGGCACCGCCGGGAAATTTCCGACCGATTCGAGACGGTCAGTGAACTGACAGCCTATTTGAAACAATTTGGCTCGGTAGAAGATGCTCTTGTTCGGGTACGTGCCAAAATTGCCGAACAGAAACAGAAACACAAAGTAGGCTAAATTCGGAAAGTAAGAGAGATTCGATTGGGGAACGCATAGTTGGGCGTATTATAACAATTAAAGAGCCGGGGATGTAGCGCAGCGCAATCCCCGGATTCCTTCTATTTTTCATTAAAAATAGCGGCGTAGTCTCTCGCCCCGTGGATGACCCGCAGGATTTGTAACGCGTCATTTTGAACGCGGTAAAAGAGCAAGTAGTTGGAAAAGCCCGAAACTTGCCACACACGCATTCCCTTCGTCAAGGGATTACGAAATTGGCAACGCTCACCGAGTTCGGGCATAGATAACAACTGCTGAACGGTTTTGTTGACTGCATCGTAAAACCTGTCCGCTGCTATTTCGCTACGCTGATCAAGATAGTCGAAAATTTCTTCGATGTCTTGATTCGCTCTTGCTTCATAACGTGCAAAGCGATTCATGTCGTCCCCCCTGCGGCTGATGTCTTTCTTGCTTCACGACGTTCCTGGGCTTTCTGCCGGATTTTGTCCCAAAACTCCGGTGTTCCTTCTATCCATGTATCGCTTTCTAATGCTTTCAGTACTTCCTGTTCGTAATAGTCCCAGATTTTTTGTTGCCGCTGGGCTTCGGCAAGTTTCTCAAAATAGGCAGCCTCATCGGCGAGTTCTTGTTCGGCAACTTGCTGTTTGACGAACTCGTCCAACGTCTGCGTTAGAATTGCAGGAACGTGGGGAGGCGGGACAGTGAGTGTGGACATTATGATTTCTTCAGAAAAATCAAACCGTCGGTATTGTACCATAAACGGACTTCGGAAAGTAAGAGGGATTCGATTTGGGATCGCATGGAGAACCATTATACACGGAATGTCGAATCGTAAGCAGAGCCGCAATTTTTAGATTGCGCAAGATAAGCGAGCCGCTTCGCTTCAACCCGACCACGTCGCACCGAATGAAGCAGAAAACCAAATACCAAAACCTGCACCGCCAATAATATCAAGCCCAAACAAAGAAACGCCGTCGGAAAACGTTTGACCTCGCCCGTCAAATAGAAATCGTAAAAAATGGGAGCCGCCAAGCCAAACGAAAGCAATGTCAGTAATACTGCAATAGTACCAAATAACAATCGGGGACGCTCGTGTCCCACCAATCCAATAATCGTGAAGAGAATCCGAAAGCCGTCCCGATAAGTTCGCAACTTGCTCGGCGACTCTTCAGGACGCACGCCATATTTCGTCGGCACTTCGGCAACAGGCAGTTGAAGTTGTAGAGCATGCACTGACATTTCCGTTTCAATTTCAAAGCCGTGCGAGTGAATCGGAAACGACTTGACAAACCGACGCGACATCACCCGATAGCCGGAAAGAATGTCATCGAAACCGTAACCGAAAAGATATTTCACAAGACTGGTCAGCATCCAGTTGCCGAACTTGTGTCCCGCCCGATAGGCTTCGGCTTCAGTTTCGACTCGGCTGCCGACGACCATATCGAGGTTTTCATCGATGAGTTTGCGGATCAATTCCGGTGCAACGGTTGGATCGTAAGTTTCGTCTCCGTCTGCCATTACGTAAATGTCGGCTTCGACATCGCTGAACATTCGCCGGACGACGTTTCCTTTGCCTCGATTGACTTCACGCCGAACAACGGCACCGGCAGCCAGTGCTAATTCGGCAGTGTTGTCTTTGGAATTGTTGTCGTAAACGTAAATGGTTGCCGTCGGCAGTGCTTCTTTGAAAGCGGCAACGACTTTGGCAATGCTGGCGGCTTCGTTATAGCAAGGAAGCAAAACGGCAATCTTGGGGTGTGTGGATGTGGTCATGGTGGTAAAAAATTATGATTCGCTTGTTCCGTACGCTTTCTTTTCGAGATAACGATGGATCGTTTGGATAATTTCGTGAAATAGTTTTGATTGCGAACAAAAATGGACTATAGCGATAAATGACGCGGCGAAAAACCAGTAGAGGTAGCGAAGCATGGGACTCGGCAAGCAAGCCCACAGTGGAGCAATGTAAAGCAATGCGGAACAAACGAGCACCGCACAGGGAAAGTGTTTCGAGGATGGCAAGAGATGCCCTGATAAAGTTAAAACAACCGCCATAAACAACAACACCGGCAACAAAACGAGAGCATTGGTGCCGCCAAAAAACCAAAGCCGGGAATACTTACAAAAGCGGTAGAACATTTGAGTTTTGAATTTGCAATAAGCCGGTAAATCCATTGTAACACGTTTAATCCAAGCATCACGCAAAGTGCGATAGTCTTGAGGATAGGATTGCGTTTGTTCTATCGAAACCAAGTTGAGTCTGGCAAAATCGGATGGATAACGGACTTCCAACATCAATGCCGTTATGAGCGCATCATGAGCATCCTTGTCCGACGGATAGATCACGAATGTGCTGCGATCCATCAGCATTTGTTTTTCCGGCGGCAGGGAGTCGGTGATTTCTCTAAACGCACGCCGTAAAAACAGTTTGCTGGAGTCAAATTTTTCCCGAAACTCTTCTTCCGTAAAATTAAATTCATTGCCGAAAGTGTCCGGTGCCGGAATATACCTTGAAGTTCGGGCATTGAGATGCCAGATGTCGGAATAGAACATTTCCGACAAAGGATAAAGGCGAACCGCTTGAATAACATTGTTGTTCACATAATGGATTGACAGTACCATTGCAAGCCACAAAGTCAGTCCGGCAGGTATGACAATTTTCAATTTTTTGGAGGGAATCGTGATTGCCATGAGCCAAACGAACAGCGGAATAGCGGCAAATATGGCGTTATAGCGCAGGGCTGTTCCGTAAAACAGAAACAGGGCGACAACAATTCCCGCGAGGATTCTCATCCTTCTGGATTTTGGAGGATTTAGACAACAACCGACGGCAATGAGGTAAGCACCGAGAAATCCGCCGTCTTTGTATGGCATCATTGTTATTCTATAGAGATCGATGTACCCCCAAAGCAACATTGCAATTACGATTCCCATGCTCCAGAGGGGTGTTCGGCTTTTCCAAAATGGAGATTTCAAACATAGAAACATGCCGATCCAAATCAGGGCGGAGTGGAAATGCCAAATCAATGGAACGACTTTGGAAGGTGTGTTTGTTCCGGTTATTGCGGTATAACCGTTTTGCAAGACTCCCCACACAGCTGCCAAGATGGGAGGATGCCAATCGCCAATGATACCTATGCGTGATTGGCAAAATTGCGTAAAGGGATCTGGGCTAATCGACCAAGACTTCAGGAAAACGGATACCAAAAAACCGCCGATGCAAAGAATATAGGGTATCCAAACAAACGAAACGGGGCTAGGCGATACTAGAAAGCGCAGTATCCGCTTGCTTGCGCTGGCTGGCTGGCTGGCTGGCTGGCTGGCTGGCTGGCTGGCTGGCGCGTGAATTCACCTCACCGTTTGATTTCACAGACAGTTTTTCGGACATGACGGAAGCTCACAACATTGTATCCGAAATCTTTGTGCCGTCAAGAGCGACAGATTGCATTTGCGAAGTGCCGAAAACTCTATTTTTCATTGAAAATCGCGGCGTAGTCTCTCGCTCCATGAATGACACGCAGGATTTGCAACGTGGGAACCTCTAATCATTAACTTCAGAGCTGCGACCGGAAGGTCGCAGTGTTTAAATTTTAGCATCGCAACCTTCCGGTTGCGGCTCTGAACTGGATTTTTAGAGAAATTGGCAACGCTAGCCGTTTTGCCTACAAAACGCAATCTAAACTCCGACTCGATTTTCCATCGGACTGCTTGCCGTTGCGTAAAGTTTTTTCGGAATCCGTCCCGCCAAGTAAGAGAGTCTGCCTGACTCACAAGCATACTTCATTGCCTCCGCCATCGCCGCCGGATTCTTCGCTTCCGCAATCGCCGTGTTGAGCAGTACGCCGTCCACGCCGAGTTCCATTGCCAACGTAACATCGCTCGCCGCTCCGACACCGGCATCGACAATCACCGGATAGTCGGGATCGCCTTCTTTGAGATATTCCATGCAAATCCGAATGGCATTGGGATTGAGGATTCCCTGTCCCGACCCGATGGGACTGCCCGCCGGCATGACCGATACAGCACCGCAGTTCTTGATACGCTTGGCGACGAGCGGATCGTCAGTGGTATAGACCAGCACTTCAAAACCGTCTTTGACCAAAATTTCGGTGGCTTTGACCGTTTCGATGGGGTCTGGCAGGAGCGTTTTGGTATCTCCGAGACATTCGAGTTTGACCCAGTTTGCTCCGGGATTTTGCATTTGTTCGAGGATTTCCCGACCGAGTCGGGCGACGCGGACTGCCTCTTCGGCACTGAAACAACCCGCCGTGTTGGGCAGAATGGTGTAGCGTTTTGTGTCGATGTAGTCGAGTAGGTTTCGTCCTTCTTTATCGACGAGCCGCTCCCGGCGGACTGCAACGGTAATGCACTCGGAGCCGGAGACTTCGAGTGCCTGCTTCATGACATCGTAGGATGTGTATTTGCCGGTGCCGACGAAGAGCCGGCTTTGGAATGTGTGCGAACCGATTTTTAACATGACATGTATTATACACGACAATAGGGCAAAAAAGAGTCGGGGATGTAACGCAGCGCAATCCCCGGACTCTTGGAATATGTTAAACCTCGCCTGCATCTACGACAACAAACGCCTCGCTTACATCTTTCGGCAGCCGCGTAGGTTTGCCTGTCGAAAGATTGACGAAAACCCAGAGTGTTTCTGCTTTGGCAATGGTTTTGCCGTCGTTGATTCGAATGAAGCGGTACATTCGCGTGGATCGGAAAGCATGCCAGTCGGCGACTCCTGTTCGAACAACCAGACTATCGTTTTCAAACGAAGGGGCGAGATATTCGATGGTATGTTTCCGTGCGAACCATGAAGCCCCGAGTTCGATGTACCGTTGCGATGTCCAACCGTTTTTTGCGGAATGTGCGATTGCCGCTTCGTTCATCCAACGCAGATAGCACAAGTTGTTTGCGTGTTCATTTTCGTCAATATCTGAGGGTAAAACCGTAATATGATGTTCGTAAATCGGAATCGGCATAGATAGTTAGCCCACTCGTCTCGAAGAGAGTGGATTGTTTGAAATACTTCTTGTAAAAAGACCATCTTACAGGGTTGGCGGGAAAAATTAGCAAAAAACAACAGAGCCCGGTGCGGTAGCACCGGAGCTTCCGCTCCGGGCTCTGTGAACTTTTTATCCGCCGGGGCTGTAACATTGTAACAAATCATCATAAAAAAACCGAGAGTCAGGTGCTGTGTCTGGGTGTGTAAAACAGTCCGTCGACACATTTGCCGATTGGTAACATTATGGCAGTTTGGTGTGTGAAAATAAAAGGACACAGATGCCCGTTGCGAATGAGACTCGCCTGTGCTACACTCAACGCCGAAGAGACATGGAGAAGGTTATGTAACGAAACATATTTGCCTCTTTGAACATTGAAGGAATAATGTCAATTAGTATTACCGGCACGTTAGTCAATGTCGTCGCCGTCTTGGCAGGAGGGGGAATCGGACTTTTGCTCAAAGGCAAGATACCGGGAAGGTTCGCAGAAAATATCATCCGTGCCATCGGACTGTGCGTTTGCATTATCGGTATCGACAAAGCACTCGGCGGAGATCTCATGCTCATGGTCTTCTCTTTAGCACTGGGTGCGTTCTTCGGCGAACTTTTGCACATAGAGGACGGCTTAAATAAAATGGGACAATGGATGCAAAAAAAAATAAGCAGCGAAGACGAAAACTCTACCTTTGCAGAAGGATTTATCGCGGCAACATTGCTGTTTTGCGTGGGAGTTATGGCGGTCGTCGGTTCTGTCGAGAGCGGACTTGGCGACCGAAATACCATCTATACCAAATCGATCCTCGATGGCATCAGTTCAATAGTGCTTGCCTCTTCGTTGGGACTTGGCGTGTTGTTTTCGGCGGCGGTTATTTTGTTTTATCAAGGCAGTATTGAAATGTTCGCAGGGTATTTGGAACCCCTATTGACACCGGCTTTGATTACACAAATTTCGGCGGTGGGGGGCATCATGATTTTGGGCATAGGGCTTAACATGACGCTGAACGTCAAAATAAAAGTGGCGAACCTTCTGCCCAGCCTGCTGATTGCCGTGGGGTATTACTATACCGCAAACGGTTTGAAAACGCTCTTTTTGCACTGACACAAGTGCAACTCTGTTTTTTCAAGAGGAATAGAGAAGAGCGATTTGTCGAAGTTTCAACGGCATTTGAAACGCTTCGTCGGTACATCTCCATGCTTGTTTTCCAAGCGACTTTCTGTCAGAATAACTCCCATGAGAACTATCATCTTTCCGCTGTTTGTTTCGCTCCTCTTCGGCACCACGCTCCTCGCTCAGTATCCGTTTGGAGAGAAAATCCAACCCTATCCGGCACCGGTCATCGACCGCAAACTCCATCAACGCTTCAACTGCGACCCAGAAGGCGCAGCACAATGGAGAGCATTGCACCAAACGCTGCTCGTACCGCTTGCCGAGTCGCTCCAAGTCGAATCCAATGGTCACGATCCCTACATCATGTTGCCGCCGATAGAGAATCCCAAAGCGGGAACCTTCGAGTTTCGTATTCGGATGAAGAACAACATGAATCCCTCCGCCGAAATCTTTTGGGCAACGACAAGAGAGCCGCATACCCAAGCGAAAAATGCGGTGCGGTTCGACTTTCTCCCCGACGGAGAATGGTACACCTACTCGGCAGAATTCACCACCGATGCCCCACTGACCGGACTCCGTTTCGATCCCGGCACGTCCGATGGCGTTGCCGAAATCGCCTGGGTCGAACTCTACGAAGCAATACGCGGCGACGTGCCGGAAAATCCGACTCCTTGGTACGATGCGAAGTGGATAGAAAACTTGGGGAAAGATTTTCCAGAAGACGAGAGACATGATCTCTGGCTAACAATGAGAACGGAAAAAATTAGGATTGACTTCGCCCACGACGGAACGGGTGCCGTTGTTTTTATGGACGATAAAGCGGTCGGCGAAATTTATCCCCTTGTGTACCGCAATCCCGACCTTCCATTGGGCGGCATCAAGCATATTCCGTTCCATCGGGAACAGTTTCCCGCTGCCGACAAAACAGGGATTATCCAAACGGGAGGCTATGGATTTACCACGACATATGTTCCATATGGCATCAGAAGGTGGATCGCATGGCTAGTCGGGGTTCGTCCCAGGGGGTATCTTGAATATGATCTTCACTCAGGCGGAACATTAAGTTTTGAACTACGAAACGACGAACTCCGCTTCGAGTTGAAAACGGACGAGTCTGTCTTCGGTCCCGTTTTCCGTCCTTACGGCGAAATGCAGTTGGCGGTGCTAAACGGAGTCGAATATCTGGAAAAGGGGGAACACTCCTCCTCGACGGCGGACATTGAAACGAAGGAGCATCTTCGCTTTGCTCCTTCGCCGATGGACATTACTTGGCAGTTCATGTCGGTCGTCACGGATAAGGTTGCCTTTGGACTCACTTGGGACGATCCGTATGTGCAACCGATTTTTGCCGTGCCGGATATTATCTTCGGCGATTCCGGGAAACATCACATGGGACTGCATGGTAAAGAACTTTCGGGTACGTTGAAGATTCTTCCGTTTGCGGAACGCCCCGCAAGCGGGGCGGCTAACACATTACTCGATGACCTCATCCTTTGGGCGTTCCAAAAGCGCGGCGGTGCGCCGGAGGTTCCGAAACGGTTCCGCAATGATGAAGAGCAACGTCTCTTGAACTTGGCGGCATTTGAAAAATCCATCATAGCGGCTCCCGACGGCAGCGGTTGGCGGCACGCCGCACTAGCCGGTGCGGAAAAACAACACTTCAACGTAATGTACGGCAGCGATTTTGTAACGTCCATTTGGCAA
>Ga0099364_10004299_pt1 | contig 21640 bp, 18 predicted proteins | sample TergutTh196P3_FD_73070 | JGI IMG/M metagenome (GOLD analysis project Ga0099364, IMG submission 73070) | Microcerotermes parvus P3 segment gut microbial communities from Pointe-Noire, Republic of the Congo - Th196 P3 | ecosystem: Host-associated > Arthropoda: Insects > Digestive system > Gut ... | reverse complement strand
TGCGTTCATCCGGCGTGAAGTCTTGCCGGAAAACAATTCCCAAAAAAAATCAATCAGAACCAGAGCACTGATGACCCCTGAAGAAGAGCAGAAGTTCATGGTTCAGTTTACGGAAGTTGGTCTGCAAGGCAAGGGGCTGGCAACATGCGAGATTCATGAGGCTCTCGAGAAACATCTGGGGAGAAAAGTGGCTTTGGCTACAGTGTATGGTCTGCTGCGCAGGAACAACTGGAGAAAACTGGATTCTGTAAAACGCTATGTGGTAGCAGGCAGTGATACTCAGAATGACATCAGAAATGAAAGATCATTTTACACAGATGTGAGTCTGGATCACTCCATTGCGACTGCTCATTCAGGATAATGCAGGTCCGTCAGGATCCTGAAGGATGCAATCGGATGAATTTTTTACTGGTTTGGCAAAGAGAACAGAATTTGCCAGAAGTACTATGCATTACCGACGAAGAAAATTTTTTCTTGACATCCTCGTCAGGCTCTAACATGACCTCAGGTGAGCGAGCGAAAAAAAGCCCTGCTCCCAACGGGCAGACAAAGGACCTGACTGACCGCAAACCGCAACATGCCAACCGGCTGCGCCAGAATGGCATCAGGAGCCAGCCGGTTAGGTGGACTGTCTCCAAAGTCGGTAGCAGTCAGTACGGTTTCCAGAATCCTTCTCTTTGGAGAAAAGGTTTTTCAAACAAAAGCACGCGTAAAACCAATGTGTTATGCTCTGGATTCAGGCTGCAGGAGTTTGTCAACAGCCTCGGAAAGTTCTCTCTGTTTGTCTTTTTCAAGTAAAAGATATTTCTTGTTCGGAACAAATTCGTCGTTGATGATGCGCCCGAAGTACTGACGCTTTTGTTCTGAACGTTTTCTCTCTTTGTTCCAGGTGCTTTTGTACTCATACACGTACATCCGCCCGCCAATGATCTGTTTTGCAACAGGCATGAGTCCTCCCAGGTAAATAAGCAGAATATAACAATGTATCTGGCTTCTGAATTTGTCAAGGTTTTTTCCTGTCGGGAACGGCTTATTTTCAGTTGCCTTCCCGATATGATACATATGTTCTGGAGGAGGTGCAGGAATTTTTCCACGAAAACCGTAGTGCCGGCTCTGGAATCAGAAGCCGGGATATATCGATATTGCACTTCAATCCTGAATCCGGGAAAATCACCCGTTCGGGTGATTTGCAGCGAAGAATCCGGTAGTGATAATAGCGGGGCTATTTTCCATGTTGTAAATACGGGCAGTTTTAGCCTTTTATCTCTGGTTCACGTACTTTCAGATGCTGGTAAAGTCAGGGGACGGGCGCTATGATTCCGATAATACATATGGGAAAGCAGGATGCCATGAATGTGCGACCATAAACGTCAGGTGACAGACAGCGCATTCCGCTATGGTCGCGACAACACCTTGTGCAAAATGATCAGGTTCTTTCCTGATAGATTCCTGCCGGGCAAGTGTCCGTAAACCCCGGGTATGGCATTCCTTCCTGAAAACAATCCTTTTTTTCAATCCGTCCTGAACAGGAAAAAACTGTAAAAAGGAAATCACTTATGTCAACACTGATCGGAAACGATATGGGTAAATGCGTCGGCTGCAACCGCTGCATCCGTACATGCCCCGTTGATGAAGCCAACGTATCCTATATCGAAAACGGGGCCACCAAAGTGCGCGTAGACCAAAGCAAGTGCATCTCCTGCGCAGCCTGCCTGCCAGTATGCTACCACGGGTCGCGATACTTCTATGACGATACGGAAAGGTTCTTTGCCGATCTGAGAAAAGGGGTCCCGATTTCCCTGTTCTTTGCACCAGCTGTCAGAGCAAATCTTGAGAACTGGGAGCGCATCCTGACCTTGCTGCGCCAGATGGGAGTAAACGCCATATACGATGTGTCCATTGGAGCAGATATATGTACCTGGGCACACATCCGCTTCATACAGAAACATGCGCCGGATTCGGTCATTACGCAACCATGCCCACCAATAGTAAATTATGTGCTGATGCACAAGCCGGAACTGATTCCCTATCTGTCACCAGTGCATTCGCCGATGCTCTGTACCGCGATCTACATGCGCAAGTACATGGGTATCAGCGACAGGCTGGCCGCCATATCCCCCTGTATTGCAAAAACGGACGAGTTCAATCAGACAGGCGGACTGGTAACCTACAACATTACTTTCGTCAAGCTTGACGAATACATTAAAAAACACCGCCTGAGCCTGCCAGGACAAAAAACCGGCTACGATCATGAAGATTCGTCGCTTGGATCCATCTATTCCATGCCAGGAGGCCTGAAAGAAAACGTGGAGCTCATGCTGGGCCATTCAGTCCGGATCGACAAGAGCGAAGGCCCCGGTGTTGTCTATCGCATGCTCAACAAGTTTGAGAAGGAAAAGAAAAGCAATTTGCCAGGCATCTTTGACGTACTCAACTGCGCAGAAGGGTGCAATCTGGGAACAGGCTGTCATCACGACAGAACTTTCTTTGAAGTGAACCAGGCAATGGATGAGGCAAGGCAGGCCGTCATCCGGAGGGACCCGAAATATTTTGATGAGCTGTATGCAAACTTTGACAGAACCCTCAGAGTCGAAGACTTTCTCAGACGCTACAGACCAATCCCCACAAAACAGATATCCTACGGGCAGGCTGATCTGGAAAATGCATTCCTCAGCCTGAACAAACAGACCTATGAAGCCCGCAATTTCAACTGCGGTGCATGCGGGTCTGATACCTGCACGGAAATGGCAGTCATGATAGCCAAAGGGATCAGTCCGCCTGAAAGCTGTATTGTCAAAGTCTTTGAGGATACGCAGAAGGATTTCAAGGAAGTCCTCAACTGGCAGGGCGGGAGCGCACAGGCGATTGCCTCCATTGGCGAGGATATCGGGCGAATCAAGCAGATGTCGGATGACATTATCTCCAGTGTCCAGAATGTGACCAATGTTGTCAATGTTTATGAAAACATGATCCAGGAAATCAATAAAATCGCCATGAGCGTGCATCTGATCAGCATGAACGCTTCCATTGAGGCAGCCAGAGCAGGTGATCAGGGCCGCTCTTTCTCGGTTGTTGCAGAGGCAATTCGTAGCCTGGCCGGCGATACCCAGTCAAGCACAAGCCAGATCATCCAGGCAACAGTCGAGATCAGGAAAGAACTCGATAGCATTACGACCCTCGTGGACACAATCGGAAGCGCTATCAATGCTTCTCACGAAAATGTGAGTGTTCTGACTACAAGCACGCAGGACCTGATTTCGAAACAGTAATCTGGTCCCATAAACCTTACATGTGGCCAGTCCGTCATGGCTTGCTGTAGTGAGGAACCGTTTCCAGGACGCCTGATTTCATCAACAGACAAACCGGTTATTCCAGCGGTTTCTTCGTGGGTTGTCGTTTTACGCAAAAGTTTGCGATCCGGCCCCTGCCTCCCTCTGGCAATACCACTACGGGCATCCGGATTTTAAGCAGGACTGGTGCAGGACAATAACAGCACAACCACAAAAAAAGCGTCTGCTGATCTGTTTCAGCAGACGCTTTTGAAGGGATTGTTCAATCCCCGGAATCAGGCACTGCCGTCGGTTTTGCCTCCACAGTACGGACAGAATGAAAAGGTTTCCGCCAGAAGTGGTCTGCCGCATCCCACATTGGGGCAGGTCGCAGGTACGGTGGTCAGTTCCACAATCAGTTCGCCCTCACGCACAGGTACCATCTGCCTGCTCACACTGTAATCGGCTGTCTTCAGCACGCGCAGGACAAGCCCGTCAATTGGCGCAACAACCGATTTTTCCTGCTTCATGATGGAAACATTGAAAAGCTCGTCCCCTTTGCTCACCATCTGACCCGGGCTGACGTAAGTCACCCACAGATCACCGTTACTCGGCGCAGCAACATGGTAAGGATTGTCCGGATCTGCGCGAGAACTGAGCTGCCGCCCTCTTTCATCGGGCTTGGTGACCTGCACTTCAGTACTCATGATTTCAGAGTCGAGTACGTAGCGGACAATGGACATGCCGTTGTCGTCTGGCGCACGTATACTCAAAAGCGACAGATGATGGGGTTTGCCCTGGGAATCCATAAAGTTCAGGTCAGTGCCCGGCTCCATTCCTTCAAACCATACATCCAGTGGCAGATTGTTGGGATTACCATAATCCAGTCTGAACTCGAACGTTCTGAGGGAGTCCGCCGGGTGATTGAGGTACAGAAGGAATTCATCTTCCGTTGGATCCCGGTACAGGTGCTCACGCAACGCCATGCGTTCGGCATCAAAGTCGACATCCGGCAGCATTTCCAGTGGCGAGCGCTCCGTGCGCGCTGCCATCTGCTTGGCCCAGTCTTCACCAAAGGCACTCTGGTAGACCCAGTCAGCCGGGAATCCCAGGGGAAGCTTGCCGTACTCACCCAGCAAAAGGCCACGGAAGGCGTCATTGCTGTCCTGGTAGATGTTCAGGCGGGCATCTTTCATTTCTCTTGACAACTTTTCCTCAGGAGTGGTTGTCACATGTTCAAGGACCGAAAGCAGATGCTGTACCCCACCATCTCCGCCACGCCTATAAGCGCCGGTTACTGCCAGAAATGCTGTGTTCCAGGTAATCTGGGAACCCGGAGTGACATCGTGGTAGTGAACGATCTGGCGGGAACCCGCCAGAAACCGCAACATCTGCGGAAGAAGGTGGATATAACCCTGCTCGAATGCGCCCTGTTGTGAAGATGAGGTGGCACCACCAGGCATTCCGTGATTAACAACGTCGTAGTCAATGCCCTGGAAGTAAGGCGGTGTGTAGCGGTCATAATAAGGCATGATCTGCTTGAGAACGAAGTTGCCCTCCCTGACCATGTGCTTGTTCAGATTGGTCTTCAAGCCCAGCTCTTCAAGGTACGCAGCAGTGGAAAGCACTTCACCCTGACCATACCAGCGCATGGCAGCGCCAATAGAGGTATCAATAATATGGACACCAGCCTTGGCAGCTTCAGCAACCGCAGGAACGAAAAGACCATCAGTGTAGTGACGATGATGGTGCAAAAGAAGTTCCGGCCACCTTTTGCGCAAGGCACTGACCAGATCCCGCATGAAGTGGGGCGGGATGTTGCCAGCCATATCTTTCAGGCCGAGAATAATGCTTCTGGCTGCTTCAAGAATGTCCACACCCAGAATCTGGGCTGTCTGGTTCAGAATTTCTTCCGTGACTCCCAGGTAATGTTCAACAGAAAAACCACGACCATAACTCAGCGAGAGCGATGGCTGGAATACAACACTGGGCGTATGCAGAATGACTTCGGCGAATGGACGCATGTTTTCAATGTGGTTCAGGAAGTCAAAGCACCGGATGATATGAAACTGCTCGCAGATCTTTTCAGCTGTCGCGTGCATGAGATTGCGTGGCTGCGGTCTGTAACCAAGCACATTGGTCGAGCGCACGAGAATCTGCTTCATCGTCTTGGGGGCTACCCGGTTCAGCTCCTGGGCTTCCACAAAAGGCGAGGTCATGTTTGCCATCAGGTTGACGTGAAAGTGCGCGCCACCTCCTGTTTCAAGCGAGAAGAAATTACAGTTGTCCAGATACGGTGCAATAATCAGATCTTCTGCCAGACGGAAACGGTTACCACTGTTGGACTGGGTATTGTCACGCATGGTGGTATCGGTAAAGTGCACATAGCCGGAATCACGGATAAAGGAAAGCAGCGCTTTTCTGTCGTTACGAGGATAAGGAGTGCTGGCCCTGTAAATGGGATCCGGAATGGGTGGTAACACCGGGTCAAACTTGGGCATACGTGGTGTTGTGCGGGAGCGGTATTCTCCCAGCTGCACAAAACGGTTGTATCCAAGCGCGGAAATGTCAGCAATAAGGCGCGCACTGCGCTCGGCCTCCGGTGCCGCATCCGAGTAATCCATCAGATCAGGGGTGTTGGCGATAAAGCGCGTATCGCACTCACCCTGACGGAACATGGCGTGCTTGATTACCTGACGATAGAATGGTACCGTTGTTTTGACGCCGGCAACCGTATATTCGTTCAGCGCCCGCTCCATGATGCCGAGCAGTTTGGTCCAGTCCTGCGCATAGGTAATGAGAAGGGCGCAGGCCGAATCGTAGTTGGACGGGAAATCATAGCCCGCGCTCATGTTCGAGTCAATCCGGACACCAGGGCCACCAGGCGAGATGTATCGGCTGACCAGTCCGGAGTTGGGCGAAAAGCCTTTCTGCGGATCCTCGCAGTTGATGCGTACCTGCATGGAATGCAAAAGCGGAACCGTCTTTTCTTCGCTAAAGCGCAGACGCGAGCCAAAGGCAACAGCAATCTGCTCTTCGACCAGGTCGATACCATAGCGACACTCGGTGATACCATGTTCGACCTGCAGACGGGTGTTGACTTCAATCAGGTAGGGCTCTCCTTCTGCGGAGACCAGAAACTCGACCGTGGCCAGAGAGTGATAGTTGACAGCCCGGACCAGTCTGCGTGAATACTCCTTGAGTCTTTCACGCAATTCGGGTGTGATCATGACCCACGGGGAGGGGGTGATCTCAACGAGCTTCTGGTTGTTTCTCTGCAAACTGCAGTCGCGTTCGTCAAAGGCAAAGACATTGCCGTATTTGTCGGCAACAACCTGGATTTCGATGTGGCGCACATGAGAGAGAAATTTCTCGACAAAAAGGCGCGGATTGCCAAATGACGCCTGCGCCATGGCTGACGCTTTGAAAAAAGCATCCTCCATCGCTGCCTGGTCGTGGACTTCAAAAATGCCGCGTCCGCCACCGCCGCCTTCTGCTTTGAGCATGATGGGCAGGCCAAGTTCCTCGGCTACTCTTCTCGCTTCGGGAATATCAACGGCTCCGTCCGAACCCGGGACAATAGGTATATTGAGCTTTCGGGCAAGTTTACGCACCTGCACCTTGTTTCCCAGAAGCCGCATTGGCTCTTCTTCCGCACCAATGAAGGTAATGCCAGCGTCTTTGCATAAACGGGGAAAGTTTTCGCTTTCAGATGCAAACCCCCAGCCGGGGTGTATGCCGACAACGCCACGCTGCTGCGCAAGTTTGACAATGCGCTCGACATCAAGATAGGCCCGCGGGTCTTCGCCCAGGAGCATCAGTTCCTGGGCGGCACCAGCAGCGGGTGCTGTTTTATCAATGTCCGTTGCGGTCATAATGGCAATGCCATCAAAGCTTTCACGGATCGAACGACAGATGCGCCGGGCAGGGATACCCCGATTGGCAACCAAAACAGGCTTTCCTCTCAGTTCTTCAACAACTTGCTCAAAGGATTTTCCGACCATGCCTTTTTCCTCTTAACTTCCAAAATAACAAACCGCGCATTAAAACAGCGCGGCATTAAAATGTCGCATTGCGGAGTGATCAGGTCCTGGCAAGATTTCCGCTTAAACGTTCATGAATCCTGCCGTCTGCCTGCTCAATGAGCAGTCCTCCGGCAGGACTTACACCTCTGAGTATGCCACGGAGTGCACTGCCGCCCGCATCAGACAGTGTGACGGACTGGTCCTTCCAGGCAAGGAAGCGGTCCGCCAGTTCAGGCAGTATTTTTTCCGCAGGTTGGGTAAACATGTGACTATACAGTGAAATTGTTTCATTAACAAGTGCCTTCCAGAGTCCAAATGGCGAAAGTTGCGTGTGTTTGCCATCTGAGGATCTGAGAAGCCCTGCCGGAGTTGCCCGGTCGTGGCGCAATTGTGCCTCATCGGGCAGCGTGTGCAGATTGATTCCCACGCCAGCCAGAAGGATATCGTTTCTTTTTTCCACCAGAATGCCGGCTGCCTTTGTCTGATCCGGACTGAGAAGATCATTGGGCCATTTGAGCTGCAATGGGTAGTCCAGGCGGTTCAGGGCATACGTTAGCAGCATCCCCGTAAACAGGGCAGCGGCTTCGGTATTGAAAAGAGAGGCATTCGGCAAGCGGAAGGTAACGTAAAGATTTCCTTTAGGGGACTGCCAGTGCCGGCGGAACTGGCCCCGCCCCTCGCTTTGCTGTGTTGCCAGAACAGCGGACCACGCTGGAAGCAGCCCTCTTTTGGCAAGTGCGTCACCGACATTGAATGTGGATGTGACTTCGTGGCATAAATAAACAGGAGCACCCACGTCAAACAGGCCTTCAGAAGAAGCAGATAAAGACGGTACAGCCGTCCCCAGCAGGGCGTCCGGGCCAAAAAGGTCGTCAGTCGAAAAGGGCAGTGCGTGTCCATTGAGCCCTTCTGTCAGGGCAAAGCAGCCTGTCAGAGGGGTTTCTGAAGGCAAAGTCTGTGCTAAAAAGAAGCCGGAAACGGATCGGTGTGTCATGATGGTGTCTGAATTCGTTATTTGCGCGCTTTTATGTTCAGACTGACGACATAATCCATGATTTCCCCATCGTTTGGCAGCGCCTTTACAAGGTCAACAAAAAGAGGGTCATTCCAGTCCTGCAGATGGCGGAGGTGTTCCGGCTTTGGCGTTAATAAAACGGATGTAAATCCGGCCTGTTCAATCATGAGTGTGATTTCTTCGGGGAGGTTTGCACTGGCAGCACAGGCGATCAAAGCGAATACTGCCTTGCGAACATTTTCGGGCAGGGGGCGGGTCAGCGCAATCTGCGTTATCAGCGCTTTGCCACCGGGTCTGAGTACCCTGAAAATCTCGCGCCATGCTTTGGCGTGGCCGGCGAAGTGTTCAGACACGCTGTTTGCCAGGACGACATCCATGCTTTCATCTGCAACGGGGATATTTCCGGTATCGCCGAGACGAAATTCTACATTGTTCAGGCCGGTGCGTCCTGTATAGCGGGCGATGTTTTCGCGTGCTCTGGAAAGTGTATCCGGGCAGTTGTCCACACCGATGACCCATCCGGCTGAACGGACTTTTTCGCCGGCCAAAAAGACATCAAAGCCAGGGCCGCAGCCGAGATCAAGTACGCTTTGTCCTTCCACCAGGGAAAAAACGCCGTGTGGCTTTATACTGCAGGAAATATTGTCAGTTGCATTCATTTGCATGGCAAAAAAGACGCTATGTTAAAGGGTGCCGTCACAGGATTGCAAGCCATTGGCAAATACAATTGAATCTGTACTGTTGCCAGGAATGAAACCGTTTTTTCGCATATCTGGCTGCAGCGCCACAGCATTCTTTCTCAAAATCCGGATGGTGGTCATAAGTGCGTTATGGGGAGTGGAGTCCCAGCCATTCACGCATGGCATCATTTACGCGAGTCTGCCACCCTTTGCCACTTGCCCTTAGTGCCGTTAAAACATCATCATCAAAACGTATGGCAACCTGCTTTTTGGTTGGCAGCTTGTTCGGACCGCGAACGCGGCGGAGTGTTTTTTGCAGGTTTTGCGGCAATTCGGAAAAAGTCATGGCTTTTTTGAATATGTTTTCTGTCCATTCCGGATTCTCGTTATCTGTCAGCTCTGGATCTTGCTTCCTGTTCATGCCGCTTTTCCTTCCGCTTATTTGCCTTGCGCAAACTGATTGCACGAATCTTTTTTTCCCTTTGCAAAAACCGGCACATGGATTCTGTTATCAAGAATCCCCAAAGCAGTCACTCGTTTCTCGCCATAATCTTGCCGATTGTCAAGATGATACAGAGCTGTCTCGAAATCAAATGCAGATACTCTCTCGAATGGCAAACCGCGAACACGGATATTCTCAGCATTTTTATCAGGATCAAATTCGATTTTCACAGGCAAATCGTATATGCGATTTGCTGTTTTGTCAATTATAGCATCCGTTTCTTCACATTTCACGATTACAATCTTTAGGCTAAAAACGGGATTTTAAGTGAAATTTGACATTTTTCCCAAACGCTCCTGATAAATGCTTTTTTGTAGCTGATATCCATTCCAGATAGTGTGCCCGGGTAATTTGCACGGGCAGCTGCAGAAAAAGTTTTCAGTTCACCACAGCAGCTTATTTGGGAGCAGCGTGGGAAGATGTCCGTCTAAATGTTTTCCCGTAGAGAGTTTTTTGTGTATTATCTGTTGGTAGTCGCAAAAATCCTAAATGCAGGCCGTTAACAGGTCTCACTGTATGCATGGTACGATCCAGGGAAGCCAGCGAGCACGGCAGCACTGCGAAAAGCCGTTTTGAGAGCAATTCAGGTTGCTTCTTCAAGTACGGATTATCCTTGTGTGGCAAGCCCGGTTTCATAAGGAAGGCTGCCACAACAACTGGTGTGAGGAGAACCATATGCCTTTGTTGGATGAAGTAGTGAGTGACCCAGACAGTTTAACAAGGTTGTTTGAGCGTACGAGAGAAGCTCAGGCAATTTTTTCTGAATTTACACAGGAGCAGGTAGACCGGATTTTTCTTGCAGCGGCCAAAGCTGCATCGATCGCACGCATCCCGCTTGCTAAAATGGCAATAGAAGAAACCGGTATGGGAATTCTGGAAGACAAGGTGATAAAAAATCACTTTGCGAGTGAATTTATCTATAACAAATACAAGGATGTCAAAACCTGCGGCCTTATTGAAGAAGATATTGGTGCCGGTATCAGAAAGTATGCAGAGCCGCTTGGAATTGTAGCGGCTGTCATACCAACGACCAATCCGACTTCAACGGCTATTTTCAAGTCTCTGATTTCCCTGAAAACGCGAAACGGCATTGTTATCAGCCCGCACCCGCGTGCGAAAGAATCAACTGTTGCAGCAGCAAAAACTGTTCTGGATGCTGCTGTAAGAGCGGGTGCACCGCCGGGCATTATTGGCTGGATTGATGTCCCGACGCTTGAACTGACCAATCTGGCGATGCAGCAGGCGGATACCATTCTGGCAACTGGCGGGCCGGGAATGGTCAAGGCAGCCTATTCTTCAGGAACGCCTGCAATTGGTGTTGGCGCGGGCAATGTTCCGGCATTGATTGATGAGGATGCGGACATTCTTCTTGCGGTCAATTCAATCATTCATTCCAAAGTTTTTGACAATGGCGTCATCTGTTCGTCTGAACAGGCTGTCATCGCCATGGACAAGGTGTATGGGGCTGTAAGGGATGAATTTGTTCGCAGGGGATGCCATATTCTGAGTCCGGACGAACTGGAAAGTGTGCGCAATACAATCTTTACGCACGGCTTTCTCAATTCCCAGATTGTGGGACAGACCGCTCGGGGAATAGCCGATATGGCCGGCATTGCAGTGCCGGAGACGACAAAAATCCTGATCGGTGAAGTAGAAAGCGTTGAAAAAACGGAAGAATTTGCACACGAAAAGCTCTCGCCAGTTCTTGCTCTGTACAGGGCAGGCTCTTTTGATGAGGCACTGGGAAAGACGCAGCGCCTGCTTGAAGACAGTGGTCTGGGGCACACAGCATCCATTTTTGTCAATCCCGTAACGGGTCAGGACAAGGTGCGTCTCTTTACGCAAAGGATGAAAGCATCCCGCATTCTGGTGAATTCGCCTTCAAGTTTTGGAGGTATTGGCGATGTATACAACTTCAGCCTTGCGCCTTCTCTCACACTGGGCTGTGGCTCATGGGGGAACAATTCGACCAGTGAAAATGTCGGAGCACTGCAGTTGCTCAACATTAAAACAGTTGCTGAAAGGAGAGAGAATATGCTCTGGTTTCGGGCTCCGGAAAAAATATATCTCAAAAGAGGCTCTCTGCCGGTTGCGCTTGATGAATTAAAGAATGTACTTGGCAAAAGACGCGCCTTTATCGTCACTGACAACTTTTTGTACAGAAATGGCTATACCCAGGGTGTTGTTGACAAGCTCAACGAAATGGGTATTACGCATACGACATTTTTTGATGTTGAGCCGGACCCGACACTTCTGAGTGCACACGCTGGTGCAAAGCAGATGCTGGCCTTCCAGCCGGACTGTATTATTGCCCTGGGCGGTGGATCAGCCATGGATGCGGCAAAGATCATGTGGGTGCTTTATGAACACCCGGAAGTTGATTTTGCGGATATGGCAATGCGCTTTATTGATATCCGCAAGCGTATTTACACATTCCCGAAAATGGGTCAGAAGGCCTATTTCATTGCTGTGCCGACGACTGCGGGAACAGGCTCTGAAGTGACGCCTTTTGCAGTCATTACTGACGAGAGTACGGGAATAAAGTATCCGCTGGCGGATTACGAGCTGATGCCGGATATGGCAATTATCGATCCGGACCTGATGATGAATGCGCCGCCTGAATTAACGGCAGTATCCGGCATGGATGCCGTCACCCATGCGCTGGAAGCGTATGCTTCCATGCTTGCAACGGACTATTCGGACAGTCTTGCGATTGGCGCGCTGAAAATACTGTTTGCGTATCTCCCGAGTGCTTATGAAAATGGTGCAAATGATCCTCGTGCGAGAGAGAAGGTCGCCAACGCTGCAACCATGGCCGGGATGGCCTTTGCCAACGCTTTTCTTGGTGTGTGTCATTCCATGGCGCACAAGCTTGGCGCTTTTTACCATTTGTCGCATGGTCTGGCAAATGCGCTGATGATTGGAGAGGTTCTGCGTTTTAATGCAGTGGAAGCACCGCCACGCATGGGGACTTTCCCGCAGTATGAGCATCCGCATACACTTGCGCGCTATGCAGAGATCGCTGATGCGCTTGGTCTGGGTGGCAAAACAGATCAGGAAAAACTCGAAAATCTCATTAAAGCGGTTTACGACCTGCGGGCAAAGGTTGGCATTTTGCCGGCTATTCGCGATTATGGCGTGGATGAGACGGAGTTTCTGGAGCGGCTTGACGAAATGACAGTGCAGGCGTTTGATGACCAGTGTACGGGTGCCAATCCGCGCTATCCGCTTTTGAGCGAGATCAGACAGATGTATCTTAATGCTTACTATGGTACAGGAGGGTAAAAGATGAATCCGGATTCCATTATTGTTACCCGCCCCAACAAGGTTATTTACCGGGACGGCAGGTCGGTAGTCAAGCTCTTTGAGGAAGGCAATTCACACGCAGACATTCTTAATGAAGCTCACAATCATGCGATGGTTGAAGAGACGGGTTTTCCAGTACCCAGGCTCGAAGCGGTCACCAGGATTGATGGCAGGTGGGCAATTGTGATGGAGTACATCGAGGGCAAGACGCTGGCCCAGAGTATGGAGGAAGATCCAGCCAATGCGGACATCTACCTGGGCCACATGGTTGATGTGCAGCTGAAGATGCACGAATACCAGTCCATGAAGCTGCGCCATCTGACAGACAAGATGTATGAGCGGATTGGTCTTTCCGGTCTCAGTCAGACAGCGCAGTTTGAACTGCACTCCCGGCTGGGTTCGCTGCCGAAAAATTACAAGCTTTGCCACGGCGACATGAACCCGAGCAATGTCATTATTACGCCATCTGGAGAGGCAGTTGTGACTGACTGGTCTCATGCCACCCAGGGCAATGCCAGTGCGGATGCTGCGAGAACCTACCTTCTGTTCAGGATTGCGGGTGATGAAGTTCGGGCTGAGCGGTATTTTGATCTGTTTTGCGAAAAGAGTGGCTGCAGCCGTGATTACGTACAAAGCTGGCTGCCGGTTGTTGCGGCAAGCCACCTTCAGAAGGGTCAGCCTGTCGAGCGGGAGTTTCTGGTTCGCTGGACGAATGTGGTTTCGTACTGAGTATGACTTTTTTTGTGCAGCCGGAATAAAAAATCTGCGCACAGGCGTTTTCTGGCGCACACAGCGGGTATCTGTTCCGGGGCAACTGGCAGCGGCAGTCATGCATCTCTGACGCTGTCTGTGCCCGTGTCCGAAGACCCGATTTTATTGACATTCCGATCCGCTTCATCAGGTTTGCTGAACGCTTGCCGATTGTCACATTGCATGCACTTTTCGCAAGGTGGCCTTTGCCATGGTTTTTTTGTGATCGGCAGTATAGTTGAAAATCAATTTTTACGGGAAGGACATAATCGTGAGCCAGTCGAAAATCATTTTGCCTTATTCGCTTGTTCAGCAGGCAGCAGCGGACATTATGCTTGGCAGCAGCCACATGTACAGCACTTACTTTGATCCGGAGGTTCTTGCGCGCATAGAGCGTGTTTTGAGAAACACGCTTGAGACAGTGCTGGATAAAAACATCACGATTGAATTTGCCAAAAACTGATGCATCTTGCTGTCAAACGGTAGGGCGGGTGTCTGTGGTGCTGTTTTGTTGCGCACATTGATGAATCTGGGAGTCTGCGTGCCCAAAGTAAAAAAGTACCGGGAGACAAGGGCAGCTTCTGTGATTTTTTGAAGGCTTTTTAAGGAAAGAAAAATCATGAGAATAACAGTTAAAAAAGCAAGTGATGCAGAAATCAGTCACATGAAGTCAAAACCGGTGTGGGAATGTGGTGTATCCGAATTTGACTGGTATTACGACAGTGAAGAGACCTGTTTTCTTGTAGAAGGAGAGGTTACGGTCACTTATGACGGAGGGAGTGCTTCATTTGGTGCCGGAGACTATGTGGTCTTGCCCAAAGGTCTGTCCTGCGTCTGGAAAGTTTCAAAGCCTGTTAAAAAACACTATTTTTTCAGGTAGCTCATTCTGCCGGAATGCACTGAAGCGGCTTGTGAACATCCATGTGCCTGATACAAATTTGCCCTGACGGAGTTCAGGAGATGCACAGGAGTGTTTGATGGGAAAGAAGAAGTTCAGTCTTGTATTGATGGCCCTCTTTATGAGCGGTGCCGCAGCTGCGTGGTCGGCCAGTGCTGATCCTGCCCATGGAAGTGTCCCTGATGAGACTCTGGGACATGATTCAGGTCCCGTGCCGGCACCGGTTGTGCAGTCCGCCAGAAGATACAATATCCTGCTTGTTGTAACAGATCAGCAGCGCCATTTTGAAGCACCACCGAAGGGGACGAACTGGCGGGCGCAAAAGCTGCTTCAGTCCACTGGCACAACCTTCGAAAAGCACTACATCAGTTCCAACATGTCCACATCATCGCGCTCTGTCATGTATACCGGCAGACACATCACGCAGACAAAAATGCCGGATAACGCCTGTTTTCCCTGGCAGGCTGGCCTGGATACGGGTATTCCCACCATCGGGACTCTCATGCGACAGGCGGGTTACCATACAGCCTACAAGGGCAAGTTCTTCATGCTGGGTGAAAGTGCTGCCAAAGCCAGTGGTGAAGGGGCAAACAAAAATCAGCAGAATGCACTGGAGACTTACGGGTTTTCTGACTGGAATTTTGAGGGAGATATTGAAGGAGGCATGCTGGAGGGGTATCACAAGGATGCCTATATAAAAGGTTCAGCCATCAGGTGGCTCAGGGATAGGGGAGCAAGCCTTGACAAATCGGGCAAGCCGTTTTTCCTTGCCGTGAATTTTGTCAACCCTCATGACATCATGTTCTACAATCCGGGCAGTTCAGCATCGGCTGGCAGTTTGACTGTGCCGCCAAAAAACACCCTTTATTCAAAAAAACACAATTATCTTCCGCGAGCATGGGAGCACGAAAGTGACATGCCGGCTCACAGGGAGTTTCGCGATGGCCAGGCAGCTGTTATGGGTGCATTGCCTCGCGATCGAAAGGGGGTGCTGCAGATCAACGATTTTTACCTTAACAGCATCCAGGATGTGGATGACAATCTGATGGGGCTGCTTGATGAGCTGAAGCGCCTGGGAATGATGGATAGCACTATTGTTATTTTTACGTCAGACCACGGTGAAATGGGAGGTTCCCACAGGCTGAAAGGCAAGGGGCCATTCATCTATGAGAACAACCTGCGTGTTCCGTTTATCATTGTCCACCCTGCCTACAAGGGAATCCGTCGCATCAGTACGGTTACAAGTCATCTGGACCTTGTTCCGACCATACTGGACATGGCGGGCCTGTCTGCCGATGAGAAGTCAGGACTGAAGAAAGGGCTTGCCGGTCACAGTCTCATGCCGCTCATTGAGGGCAAAACAGAAAGTGTTCGGGATGGAGCCTTATATGCCTACAGTGCGTTCAGTACGCTTGATTCAGCCTTCCGGGCGGACACTCCTGCTGTGCGAGGTCCTGATTTGAACAAGCGGGGTCTGCTTCGTGCCATTGTGACCGAGCGGTACAAGTTTGCCAGGTATTTTTCCCCTCTTGATTTCAATATGCCTCTTACGCTTGAGGAACTCTATGCCAGGAACGATGTGGAACTCTATGATCTGAAAACGGATCCCCATGAACTTGTCAATCTGGCGGCTGATCCGTCGGGTCAGGCAGAGCTGATTTTAAAAATGAATGACAGGCTCAATGAACTGATCAGGCGTGAAATCGGGGTTGATAGAGGTGATGAAATATCTGCCGCTCTGAAATTTTTTGGCGCAAAGAAGTGAAATGTCCAGTACCGAAACCTGGTCGCTTGTGGCAAAGCCGGTTGGCTCACGGTGTAATCTGAGCGGCCTTTACTGCTATTTTCGGGACAAGGCACAATCCGGCCTGATGACATCTTGTTTACGGATTTTGGCATAATGTGCCCTGCAGCTATTTTTTTCATGAGAGTTTCATTTTGCAAAGAGCTTTGTGACAGTTTTGGATAGCAGATGACGAAATCAGCGAAAAAAGCACTGGTTATTGCAAATCATGGCCGCCATTATCTGGTTGATCATGATGGCAAGACCTATTTGAGTGTGACTCGCGGGAAAAAGCGCAATGTTGCTGTGGGCGACCATGTGTGGATTTCGCAGACGGCAAATGACCAGGCGGTCATTGAGTCCATTGAGGAGCGGAAGAATCTCCTTTATCGCTCAGATCAGCTCAAATCCAAGCTGATGGCTGCCAATGTCGCCCAGCTCTTTATTGTTGTTGCAACAGAGCCCGGATTTTCTGATGAACTGATCTCACGTGCTCTTGTTGCTCCTGAAATGGCGGGCATTGCTCCGCATGTGATCCTGAATAAAAAAGATGTTGTTGAACTGTTGCCGTTTGCACGCGAGCGCCTGCTGCCTTACAGGTCGCTGGGTTACCCGGTTCATGAAATTTCCGCGACCGAAGAGCCGGAAGAAGCACGCACAATCCTGATGCCGCTGGTCAAAAACCAGGTAAGTATCCTGCTTGGACAATCCGGCATGGGAAAGTCTTCCATCATCAACATCCTCATTCCCGGCGTCAATATCAGGACCCGCGAAATTTCGACGGCATTAAATTCCGGCAAGCATACAACAACTTTGACCAGCATGTATCGGGTTGATGAAAACTCGGCGCTTATTGATTCACCTGGCTTTCATGAGTTCGGTCTTTATCATCTGGATAAAGCGGCGCTGGCGCAGGCCTTTCGTGAATTTTTACCCTATCTGGGTCAGTGCCGTTTTCATAATTGTGCCCATTTGGTTGAACCAGGGTGTGCGATTCTGGAAGCACTTGAAGAAGGCCATATTTCGCCCATGCGCCAGTATTTGTATGCGCAGCTCTTTGAAGAGCTGTCCCAGAAACAGCATTACTGAGACGGGAACTGCACACAATCATAAAGTGCCGGGGCTTTGGAAAACGGATTTTGTCAGCCCTTCAGTTTTAAACATTTTATCAAGGCGAACAGTTTGTTCCAGATGCCAGTCAAAAATCCGGAATATCAAACAAAAAAACTCGTTGCAGGGTGGAAACTGCTTCAGTGACAGCACATGCTTTCACATAATTTTAAAAATATTGCTCATAAATCTATGTGTTTTTTGAAAGTGGTGCTATCATTCGAATATGGACTATCAGGAATTTCGACGTCAATTGGGTAAGGCGGGGTTGACCAACAAGGCATTTGCTGAACTTGTCAAGGTTAACAGCAATACCCTTTCCAACTACAAAAAAACAGGGACTGTCCCATCCCAGTGGGCGATTGTCGTTTTTTTAATGGCTCTTCTGGCAGAGAACAGAATAGATTTCAAAACAGAGATGAAATCCCTCGATATTAAACCAAACAAGGTCAGAGGCTCTTCTGCAAAGGGGCAGTTTGGTGGCGACAGGCAAGCCCTTCTTTTTGAACAAATGGATTATTGAAATGATATTGGCAACTGAAAATTTTGCTAAAGCGCAGCAAGCAGATCAAATGGTGAGTATTTTTCATGGAGACAACAGTGCGTATCTGAGCGACCTGGAGTCCGGCATGATGAAGCTTATTGTCACGTCCCCGCCCTACAACATTGGAAAAAAATACGAAAAACGAACTTCAATGGATATTTATGTGGCGGAGCAGGCCAAGGTGATTGCAGAGTGTACGCGCCTGCTGCACCCCGAAGGCAGTTTATGCTGGCAGGTTGGCAATTACGTGACAAAAGACAAGGAAATTGTGCCTCTTGATGCTGTGCTTTACCCGTTGTTCAAGCAGCAGGGCCTTATTATGCGCAATAGAATCATTTGGCACTTTGAGCACGGATTGCACTGCAGGAAGCGATTCTCTGGTCGACACGAGACAATTATGTGGTTTACGAAGGGCAAAAATTATACTTTCAACCTTGATCCGGTTCGTGTCCCATCAAAATACCCGAATAAAAAGGCATTTAAAGGGCCTAATGCCGGCAAGCTGTCCGGCAATCCGCTAGGAAAAAATCCTGGCGATCTCTGGATAATTCCCAACGTAAAAGCCAATCACTGCGAAAAGACAGAGCATCCCTGTCAGTTCCCGGTGGAGCTGATTGAAAGACTGGTGCTTTCCATGACGAATGAAGGGGATAATGTGCTGGACCCGTACATGGGGGTTGGAAGTGCTGTGATTGCAGCAATAAAAAATAACAGATATGGCTATGGATGCGATATAGAAAAAAAATACGTTGATATCGCCTGGGAGCGTATTCACGATTTTCGTGCGGGCCATCTGAAACTCAGGCCAATGAACAAGCCAGTGTACAACCCGAGTTTGCCGGGTGGGGGCCATAGGTGAAAATCATAGCCTATAGTTACCGGTTCGCTGAGGAAATTGTTCAGCACCCCAAGCATCAGCATGCCTGGTATGAAATACAGGCAATTCTGCAGCGGACGCCTTTGTTTGTTTATCCCGGAAAATCCCGCAGTAATCCACGACTTGATGTTGTTCAGCAGTTGTTAAACACCTATTTTGATTATTCCATGGTAATCGAACATGGGTGGGAATATCATCCGTTGGCAACAAGAATAGACAATTCCGGCCTTTCGGCTGATTACAAAAAAAAATTTGGGGAACTAACCATTCAGGCAGAAATACAATTCGGGAATATGTCCCGGTGGTACAGTGATATCTTCAAGTTTCAGACAGCGTATTCGCAGTCGCTTATCAATATTGGGTTAAGCATAGTGCCAACAGGTGCTCTGGCAAGAAGGATTGATTCAAACGTGGCGAACTATGAGCGCACTCTTCGTGAACTGCCTGCTGCGGACCTGTCAATCACACTGCCTATTTTGCTTATAGGCCTGGAGCCTGATGAAAATACGGCTATTGTTGATGTTTCACTCTGCAAATTTAATTCTTTTAATGAAATTGTTGGAAAGGGGCATTCCGAAAATCGTTGGCGAATTATCAATGGATTTTTGAATGGCATCCCTATGGAAGAAATTGGCCCCGATAGTCCGCTTGGCCTTCATTTTGAAGAAAAGCAGCAGATTGAGGATTAGACATTGGTATTACCTTGCCCCTTCAAAGTTACTAATTTTAAAGTAATGCATAGTCGCATAATCAGGCGCAAATTTGTGTGAATTTACTCGGCACTCCGCTATTTTGAGCAGGTTTTGGCAAAATCAGGCTCAAGTCCGCCTGCTTCCAGATAGATCATTGCGATGAAGTTTTTGATGTTGCGAAAACCCTTTGCGCATGTGCAACATTCTGCTTGAACCTGCGACTGGATATGGTAGTGTGCATGATGGCATCTTCTTTTGTGTACAATGCGGTCATATTGCGGCATGGTGGTCGAAAATGCAAGATGGCGGATTTGGGATTATGCGTTTAAATCTTTGGTAAAAAAATCAAAACGGCATTGCAGGAAAGTCAGTAAATCAAATATAATCAATGTTTTGACAAAACCCTGATTTCCCTGCAAAGTGCTGGTTTATTCAGCGCGCTGCCAGATCGCCATTAATACAGCTGTGTACATGCGCACATTGAACGGCATTTCGTGTCATACTGCGCATCCCCTGAAAAGCGGGGTTTTGTTGACAACGGGTATAACTGCTTTTTGTTTCAGGCAGTTTCGTATATGGAAAATCGCGTCTGTCCCATGACTATCAAACACTATCTCCAGGTTGCCGACCTGACACTCGACGAGCACGAGTATCTGATTGAGCGCACAAAAATCATCAAGCGCCGGTTCAAGAATTATGAGATATATCATCCATTGCGTGATCGTACGCTCGTCATGATATTTGAAAAAAGTTCGACCAGAACACGCCTGTCATTTGAGGCAGGCATGTCCCAGCTTGGCGGATCGGCCATTTATCTGAGTACACAGGACTCCCAGCTCGGAAGAGGCGAGCCAATTGAGGATTCAGCCCAGGTCATATCCAGAATGTGCGACGTCATCATGATACGCACCTTCGGTCATGAGATTGTTGACCTTTTTGCAGCACATTCGCGCGTCCCGATAATTAATGGACTGACAAACGAACATCATCCCTGCCAGGTTCTCGCGGATGTCTTCACCTTTATTGAGCACCGTGGAGCCATCACCGGTAAAACCGTTGCCTGGGTAGGGGATGCGAACAATATGCTGTATTCCTGGCTGCAGGCCGCAAGAGTTTTTGGATTTCACGTCAACATTTCAACACCCGAAGGCTATGGATTGAATGAGAGACTTGTCTGTCCGGGCAACAGCAGTTTCACGCTCTTTGATGACCCGTCAAAAGCCTGTGAAGGCGCTCATCTTGTTACAACCGATGTCTGGACAAGCATGGGTTTTGAGGAGGAAAATGCTGAACGCCTGAAAGCCTTTGAAGGATTTACAGTGGATACGGCAAAAATGGGGCTTGCACAGCCGGATGCACTTTTTATGCACTGCCTTCCCGCACACAGAGGCGAAGAAGTGACGCCGGAAGTAATCGATGGGCCCCAGTCGGTTGTCTGGGACGAAGCCGAAAACCGCCTGCACGTTCAAAAAGCCCTTCTGGAATACCTCGTCCTGGGCAACCGGGTGATTTGAGAGCGGCGCAGTCAATAAACCGGGCAGCTTTGCTCAAGGAGATAATAATGGAAACAATAGGTATTATTGGCGGTAGCGCACTTTATGAAATGGGTGGTTTTACCAATGCACGCTGGGAGAAAGTTTCCTCCCCGTTTGGCGAGCCATCAGACGAACTGTTTTTTGCCGAACTGGGTGATTGCCGGATTGTTTTTTTGCCGCGACATGGCCGTGGGCACCGTTACTCGCCATCGGAAATCAATTATCGCGCCAACATCGATGTATTAAAAAGAGCCGGTGTGACCAGTATTATTTCCGTCAGTGCGGTAGGCTCATTGCGTGAACACCTGAACCCTGGCGTTTTCACCCTGGTTGACCAGTATATTGATCGCACGCAACTGCGTGCATCCTCTTTTTTTGGAACAGGCTGTGTTGCCCATGTTTCAATGGCCCACCCAACCTGTATGCGTCTGTCCAGGCACATTTACGATGCGTCAAAAAATCTGAATGTTACAGTGCTCCAGGGAAGCACTTACCTTGTAATGGAAGGCCCGCAATTTTCAACGTTTGCCGAATCAGAACTGTATCGAACCTGGAACTGCGATGTTATTGGCATGACCAATATGCCTGAAGCCAAGCTCGCCAGAGAAGCTGAAATCTGCTATATCACAATTACTGCAGTTACGGATTACGACA
>Ga0099364_10004298_pt1 | contig 21643 bp, 11 predicted proteins | sample TergutTh196P3_FD_73070 | JGI IMG/M metagenome (GOLD analysis project Ga0099364, IMG submission 73070) | Microcerotermes parvus P3 segment gut microbial communities from Pointe-Noire, Republic of the Congo - Th196 P3 | ecosystem: Host-associated > Arthropoda: Insects > Digestive system > Gut ... | reverse complement strand
GCCCCCCGAAAGCCCCGGGCTCCGGGCCGTCGGTGGCCCGCTCTACCCGCCGCTGCCGGACAAATGGGCGCATGAGCCACCCGCGGCCCGCAACGTGGGGGCCCCGCCCCCCCCCCCGCCCTCGTCCGTCAACCCGGTGGTGGATGCGCGGCTCGACGCCATCGTCGCCCGGGCCCTGTGCTTCAAACGGGAGGAACGTTACCATGACGCCAGCGAGATGCTCGCCGACCTCGAAACGTGGACCTCCGCGCCGCCCAAGAATGCCAAGGATATGGCAGACGGGACGGTGTCCTCGAAACACTTGTCGGCGGACCCCCTCGTGGAGAGCCAGCCGCTGTCCCAAGGTTCGGCGGAGAAACTGGTGGAGGAGGCCTTCGCGCTCGCGGACCAAGACCGCCTGGACGACGCGGCCGACCGTATGGAAGAAGCATGGCGGATGTGGCCCGCCCTCAAAGAGCATTACGCGCTGGAGGTGCAGGCTTGGCGTAACGGCATCAATACGCGCTAACACAGGACAGCAACATGCCAAAAAACGACATTGACAGCACCAGCAGCAGCGCGGCATTGACCGGCCCGGCCGCCCTCTTAGCAACGGGCCCCATGAGCCTGTACACCCTCAACGGATTCCGCGTCCTGGGGTGCCCCGTGGACGCCACGGACATCGAGCTGCAGGAGGAGCACAACAAGCTCGATGCCTACGCGAGCCTGGGCAAGGGGCGTGTCGGTGAGGTCTACACCGCCGCCTTCCGCCTCCAGCCCCCCCCCTCCGAAAGGCAGCTCGACCACGCCCTCAACCGCCTGATGAACGACGGCGAGCAACGGGCGCACGACGAGTTCTTCTGGTTCTGGCCCCGCGACATCGGCCGGGACGACAAGGGCCTCGCCGCCATCGCGGGGGGGGACGAGAAGAACACCCTGGCCGTTTGGCAGAAATGGGAGCAGGAGCCGGATGCGCGGGTGCGCGCCATCGCCTGCCACAACCTCGCAGCGGCCCACCTGCTCCGCGCGATCGAGTACACCGCCAGTCACCTCGCGGGCACGCCCCAAAAGGGTGACGCGCAGATGAAGTCCGCATGGGAAAACGCGGGCGAGAAATGGGAAAAGGTCGCCGACGACAGGCACGTCTGGGAGGAGACCGAAAGGCGCGTCTTGTCCAAGGGCGACCCCTCCCTGACCGCCGACGTTGCCCGGCACCTCCAAACCAACCTGTGCAAGACGCTTGCCGCCATCCGTGGCGACATCGCTGAGCGTTACGCCCAAAAGGCTCTGTGGGACTGGGCGAAACTCCACATTGATGCCATCGCCACAGGTCCCGGCTACCGCGAGGTCGCCCGGACGGTCACCAAGCCCGTCCGCGAACGTCTCGAAGCGGCGCGTTCCCAGACGGAGTCTTACGCCTCCGCGCAGGACAAAAACACAAAGAAACAGGCCTTCGGCAAAGCGGACGATTTCCTCCACGACGACTTCGCAAAAAAGGCGAGACCTGTGCTGGATCTGTTTTACACGGGCGACGACGAGCTCGAAAAGGAAAAGGCAAACATCTACGACAAGGTCGCGGGCACGGTCTGCGACTGTTGCATCGCCACCGCTAACGCCAAGCAAGAGGCGAAAGAGGACCTTGACGGCATCGCCGAGTCCATCCTCATGCTTCTGGACTTGACCTTTGATATTGCCACCGATCCGAAGCTCATGGAGCGCATCATCAAGAACATGGATGCGTTGAAAGGTACCATCGTGGATCCCGTTCTCAAGGAGGTCGCGGAAGTGATGAACGGTGTCGCGAAATCCAAGGAGCCATCCTCCGTTCGCTTCCGCAAGCTGCAGTCGGAGCGTCCGATGCTGAGGGTATGGGCGGTGGCGAACCCCGGGCACCGGGAGCGTAACGACATCCTGAAGGCGTTCGCCATGCTGGAGCGCAACCTGTCCGTGGACATCGTGAACACGGAGAACGATCTCGACCTCGCCATCACCGCCATCCAGTGCGCCATCGAGGACACGCCGGACGACACTGACAAAATACGTTTCCAAGGCGATTGGGAGGAACTGAAAAAAATCAGAGATACACGCGAGAACAATAAAGACATCAACGAGCTGATCGGGCTCATCAACCGGCTGTCCGAACGCGAGGGAGACGCGCTCGGACGCTTCAGGGAGCTGATCCACGCCTGGGAGAAATTCCACGACTGGGCTGACGCACATCCCAGACATGAGCAGTGCCGCCCCCTGATGACGGCACTCGCGAGGCTGGAATGGTCGCTGGGTGAAGACATCAGTGTGGCCGGATGGAAAATGATGCCCGAACGCAACCCCGAAGAGAGCTACTCCTTTGACCCCCCACCTGAAGCCCAAGAGTTATGGGATATCGGGTGCTTTGCGATGCGGCTCGCCATCGACGACACCCCGGATCACCGCGACAGGGAAAAATTCCAAGGCGACCTCCTCCAACTCTTCAAAGGATTTTCTTATCTTGCAAAAGTCGTTCCCACACCGGTGGTGGGAGACAAGTCATACTACACCGCCAAAGCGGAAAGCGATCAACAGGCCAGCGTCTTACGCTCAATCGGGAACCGCCTGGGAATCAATGTGACGCATTTCCTCATCCGTACCCGTAACTATCCGATCAGCCGTTCCGCCCCGGCGGCCGAGCAGGTGGCAAGGCGGCTCCCCATGGCGCTCACATGCGGCATCACCCTGCTCCTCCTCACGCTGATGTTCTGGCACAAGTACCCGTCGGCATGGTGGTGGTGCATCCCGTCGGCGGGGCTTGTCCTCGGGGCATTCATTCCGTACCGAAAAGGATTCGTGCAGACCAGCGTTGTTTACTGGATCGTGACGTTCCTGATCGGGGGCGTGATCGCCATACACGACGCTTCCGTTGCCGAAGACAATGCTTGGGGGGGGTGGTGGACGGCACCGTGGGTGCCCATTGTGTGGGGGCCCCTCGTCTACTCCATTTTTGCTCTGGTTTCCCGCGTGTTTAAATGGCTTAAGGAAATGACGGCCCCCCTCCCACCCCCACGATATTAACGAATCTCATGGAGAAGCAAAATGGCAAAAAACGATTTTGACAGCACCAGCAGCAGCGCGGCATTGACCGGCCCGGCCGCCCTCTTGGCAGCGGGCCCCATGAGCCTGTACACCCTCAACGGATTCCGTGTCCTGGGGTGCCCCGTGGACGCCACGGACATTGAGCTGCAGGAGGAGCACAACAAGCTCGATGCCTACGCGGGTTTGGGCAAGGGGCGTGTCGGTGAGGTCTACACGGCCGCCTTCCGCCTCCAGCCCCCCCCCTCCGCAAGGCAGCTCGACCACGCCCTCAACCGCCTGATGAACGACGGCGAGCAACGGGCGCATGACGAATTCTTCTGGTTCTGGCCCCGCGACATCGGCCGGGACGACGAGGGCCTCGCCGCCATCGCGGATGGGGACGAGGACGAGGCCCTGCGCGTCTGGCGGGAATGGGAGCAGGAGCCGGACGCGCGGGTACGCGCCATCGCCCGCCACAACCTCGCCGCGGCCTACCTGCTCCGCGCGATCGAGTACACCGCCAGCCATCTCGCGGGCACGCCCCAAAAGGGTGACGCGCAGATGAAGTCCGCATGGAAAAACGCGGGCGATAAATGGGAAAAGGTCGCCGACGACAGGCACGTCTGGGAGGAGACCGAAAGGCGTGTCCTGTCCAAGGGTGACCCCTCCCTGACCGCCGACGTTGCCCGGCACATCCAAGCCAACCTACGTAAGACGCTTGCCGCCATCCGTGGCGACATCGCCGAGCGTTACGCCCAAAAGGCCCTGTGGGACTGGGCGAAACTCCATATTGACGTCATCATCAAGTGGGGTCTCGTCTACCGCGAGGTCGCCCGGACGGTCACCAAGCCCGTCCGCGACCGCCTCGAAGCGGCGCGTTCCCAGGCGGAATCCTACGCCTCCGAGCAGGACAAAAACAGGAAGAAACTGGCGTTCGGCAAAGCGGACGATTTCCTCCGCGACGATTTCGAAAAAAAGGCGAGACCTGTGCTGGACCTGTTTTACGCGGGCGACAGCGAGCTCGAAAAGGAAAAGGCAAACATCTACGACAAGGCCGCAGACACGGTCTGCGATTGCTGCGTCGCCACCGCCAACGCCAGACAGGAAGTTGGCGAACTCTCCGTCAACTTGCGCATGTCCATCGCCGCGCTCTTGGACAAGGCGCTTGCGATTGCCACCGACCCGGAGCTCCGGGAACGCATCATGAAAAACAGGGATGCGCTGAAGGGCACTCCCGTACAAACGGGTGGTGACCGCGACGACGACTCTGAACTCCTCGAATTGGCGATCATCTTCAAGCGCATTTCGGACAGCAACGACCCTCCTGATGTCCGCTTCAAAGAACTCGACAGGGTACGCGGACGGTTCAAGCAGTGGGCAGCCGCGCATCCGGGGCACGCCATGCGCGTCCCCATAATGACGCAGTTCGCCAGGCTGGAGCGCGGCCTGTCCGTGGAGATGTTCAACAAAGGCAATCCGATGGCCCGTGAATCCTCCTATTCAAGCGGCGGGCATGCCGAGGGGATACGCCTTATCACCTTGGCGCACACGGCGTTAACACAGGCCATCGAAGACACGCCGGACGCGGACGACAAAAAGAAATTCGAGAACGATCTCGACACGGTCCTTGCGCAACTAACAGACCTCAGCCCTTTCCTCAAAAATCTGAAGAAAGATCAGAGGAAAGGGACGAGGGGGGGGGAAACCAAACGCCCCAACCCCCTGATGAAGCCTGACCTGATCGGTTGCCTGATCACCATCATCGCGATTATCGTGGGGATTGTCAAAGGATGCACTTAAAACGCCACGGTCTGGTTGACGGTCGCCCCCCCTGTTTCGTCTCTCTTATTTGAAAGGATGATACCATGAAGAAAAAAACGCAGAAACATCCGCACACGCCGATGACCTCATCCGCGGACGTGCGACGCCAACAGGCACACGCGCTCGGCGCAATCCCGAGTTACCCGTATCCACCCCCGCCCCTGCCCGGCTATTCCGCCGCGCCGTTGCCGCAGGTCACCGCGCCGCCGCAACCGCAGCGGCCGGATGTGCGCCCGGACGAGAACACCTTCGTGGAGGCCATTCGGAAAATCGCCGCCTCCGCATGGCGGCTCAAGGGCATCGCCTTCATGCCGGGCACGGACGATCCCGCCGATGGGCTTGACCCCAAGCAGCTCAAAGACCTCTGTTTCCATCTGGGGCGCCTGTACAATTCGCTCGGGATGCTGGGCGTGACCGTGCTGGACTTTACGGGTCAGCCTTTCCATGCGGGGATGCCGGTCAAGGTCGTCTCCGCAAAACCCGTCCCCGGGCTGGACGAGGAGGTTGTCGAGCAGACCCTCCAGCCCACGCTGAAATTCACCAAGACAGGCGAATGCTATCCCGGCGAGGTCATCACGCTGAAACCCGAGGAGGAGGAGCCCGCGGCGCCGGAAGCAACGGCATCGGAAACCGAGCCGTCCCCCCCCGCTACGGAGGCGACGGACGAACCGCCGCCCGCAATGCTGCCTGATCCCCCCCCACCAGCGACGGGCAAGCCCGCGCACCCGAAAGTCAAAAAGCCGCACCGGCCGAACCGCAAACACCGTTAAGGCACAACCATCACGTTTTCAACCCACACAAACCCACGAAAGGAAACACCCATGTCATCTCGAATGACGATTGGATTCGCAACCGACCTCGGCACCACCAACAGCATCATCGCGTTCTGCGACGGGCAAACGGTCCAGGTCTTCCAAAACAACTTCGCGCAGGACACCACGCCCAGCGCGGTGTCCATCAACAAGGTCAGGAACACCGGCGAATTGATTACCAACGTCGGTACCCCGGCGAAGAACAGTTATTATCAGGGCAAGGATGCCGCGCTCGAGTTCAAGCGCGAGATGGGCGGCAACATGAAATTCGCCTTCCGAAAGGCGGGGATCGAACGCACACCGGTGGAGCTTTCCGCCGAGGTTCTCAAAGCGCTGCGCGGCGATGTCCAGCGTACCACTGGCGAGGTGCCGTACGCGATGGTCATCACGGTTCCGGCGGTGTTCCCGCAATCGGCCTGCGATGCCACCAAACGCGCGGCTGAGCTGGCGGGCTTCACGCAAGTGCTGCTGCTGCAGGAACCCGTCGCCGCCGCCGTGGCCTACAGCCACCAGAAGCAGATTGCCGACCTCCAGTATTGGCTGGTGTTCGATTTCGGCGGCGGCACGTTTGATGCCGCCCTCCTTCAGGCGCGCAGGGGGGCGTTCACGGTCAGGAACCATCAGGGCGACAATTTCCTCGGTGGCGCGGAGATTGACTGGGATTTGCTCGAACAAGTGGTCATCCCGCAGCTAACCAAAGACTATACCCTGCCAGGGTTTAAGCGCGGTGCGAAACAATGGGAGCACCAATTGCGCCTACTCAAATATGTGGTCGAACAGGCCAAAATCATGTTGAGCGGGCAGGAGAGCGTTACCCTTCAAGGGCCGGTCTTCACCGACAAGGACGACAACGAGGTGGATTACTCGACGATTACCCTGACGCGTGCTGATGTCCGCAAAATCGCCCGCCCGCACATTGACAAGGCCGTGGCGTACTGCAAACAGCTGCTTGCCGACTCCAAGCTGACCCCCGGCGACCTGTCCAAGGTAATCCTCGTCGGCGGGCCAACCCAGGCACCTTATTTCCGCCAGATCCTGAGCGATTATTTTGGCAAGAACAAAGAGGGCGAGGACCTCATTGACTTCTCGCAGAACCCCATGACGGTGGTGGCGCGCGGGGCAGCGATCTACGCTTCCCAGAAAAAATGTACCCCGCCTACGGGGGGTGAACAAGGCGTGTATGACATTGTATGGAAAAGCTACGAACCCACAGGGATGTCCGCCTCCCCGCTGGTGTCCGGGAAACTCTCCTCCAAAGACACCACGGATTTCAGCGGCTGGCGCATCGAGTTCATCAACACGACCACCGATGTCCGCAGCGGGGCGGTCACGTGCGAGGCGAACGGCCAGTTCGTCGCCACACTCCACGCGCAGCGCGACAAGCCCGGCGTACTCAACCTCTTCAGGATTGAGCTCAAAGACGCGACGGGCATGCTTCGGGAAACGACAATCCGGGAAATCCCCTACACCATCAGCCCGCCCGTCAGCCTCTCCGTCATCAATTCCCTCGGCATCGCCCTCGCCGACAACACGGTCGAGGTCGCCTATCGGAAAGGCGAGGTGCTACCCGAAAAACCGCAGGCAAGGCAGCTACGGAGAGACTCCGGCGGCGTCTTCCGGACAACCTGCGAAATACGGAAAGGCGACGCGACAACGCGCTTGCGCGTGGCGGTGGTTGAAGGCGAGGAAACATACGCCGACCTCAACCGGGTCATCGGCGAAATCGTCGTTGACGGAACGATGGTGACGGGCAACCTGCCCGTCCAGTCCGAGGTGGAAATCTCCCTGAAAATGGACACGAACCGGTGCCTTTTCCTGAATGTCTACATCCCGAGCCTGAACTACAACCCAGGTGAGAAGGAGCTTTCGCTGGAAACCCAGATGAATCCCAAGGAGATGGGCTTGCGGGAAAAATACGCCCAGCAATTGCAACGCGCCAAGGATGCCGTCAACGCACTGCAGGATGCCGGGGTAGACAGGAATGACCGTCTGCTGTCCGCACTGATGGATGAGGTGTCCGGCTGGAAATCGTCCACCCAGCACCGGGCGATCGAGGAGAAGATTGACATCGCGGAACGTGGGGGCGACGGCAGCGTCCCTGCCGCCGCACAGGCGGACCAGCTGATCCGCGTATTCATGAAAAAAATCTACGAACTGGAAGACAGCCTCAAACTCCCGCAAGCGATTAAGGAGGCGGCACAGGCGATCCACGAGGCGGAACACAAGCTGATGACCGTCGGCGCGACGCTGCCGCCCCAGATGCGGATTGGCTTCCAGCAGGCGCTGGAGCAAGCCGGCACATCGCTGGATGCGTTCAGGGCGAAAGCCAGGAACGCCGACTCCGCTGAGCAAAAGGCGGCACTCCTCGAGGAACTTGAGAAAGTGAAGTCCAACGCAATCCAAATCCTGTTTTATGTGGGTGCCCCCCTCATCTACAAGGAGCTGTGCGGGATGGAGCACGAGGCAACGGACCTCAACGCCTATCGGCAGGCCAAACACCAGGGGGCCGAGGCACTGGCCAACGGAGACATCCAAGCACTCGTTCAGGCCAACCAGCGGATGATCAGCCTCTTGCGCAGACCGCCGCCGACGACGGCAGGGGGCCATGTGCAGTGATGCCTTTCGGGAAACGCAAGCCATGGCAACGAATCCACCTGACATGATACCCGACCGGCGCGACGTGACGTTGTTTGTTGACCGCCTGACGCTGGCGCGCGCGAGCGCGCTGGCGCAGGCGGGCGACCTCATCGCCGCCCGCGGTGTCCTCATGGAGGACAAGACCTTTCTGGGGAGCTCGCCCCAGGCGTGCGACCTCATGGCGCGGATCTGGTTCCGGCTGGGGGACCTCCCCACCGCAGGAATGTGGTGGGGCGAGGCGGACTACCTGGCGCGGGGCGCCGAGCCGTACTATTCGACGCGCCTCGTCTTCGAGGATTACGCCCGCTGGCGGAAACACCGGCACCACGCGCTCTCCAGCGTTTGGGCCCGGCGCAAAGCGCGGCGCCTTCTCCGCAAGCCGCTCGCCCACGGCGCGAGGGCATGGTCCACCGTTACGCGGGCGGCAACGCGCATCCTCCCGCTCCTGAAAAGATGCGTAGCGAAACTGACCCGTACCCCCCAAAAAACGAAATGAAAACCGCACGAAAAAAAACCGACGGTACCACCGGCCCCTCGCGTACCCGAAAGGGGAGGGGGGACTGGCAACCTGTCGTCATTGACATGACCCACGGGGCGCTCGGGCTTCCCGCCGCCGGCGAGGAAAAGGAGTGGGTGGAGCGGGTCTTCCTGCCCGTCCAGCGCGAGCTGGGCGTATGGATACGGGACGGGGCGTTCCCGTCGGGCTTGGCGGAAATGCCGTCGCTGTTCCCGTACGGCGGCGTGTCGACGGGTAAGTCTGCACGCTTCGATACGGGGGACACCCCCCTGTGGTTCATGGGCGACGTGCACGGGGATTTCCTCGCCCTGCTGCTCGCCGCCAACCTCGCGCACGACTACGACCATTCGCTCCCCGTTTCCAAGGGGGGGGTGGCGAAATCCGATCCGACCCGGCTGTTCTTCCTCGGCGACCTGATTGACGAGGGCCCCCACGCGGCGGAGGTCATGGCCTGGCTGCTGGCCACCGGTACGGGGCGCCCCTTCAACGGGCGGAACGTCTCCGTCATGGCACTGACTGGGAACCATGACACGGGGCTCGCCTACCACGAGGAATTCAAGGGGTTTTGGTCCCCCGTCTCACCTGGCGATTTCTTCGTGAACCTCAACGATCATCTCGGTTCGTCTGCGGTTGAGGCATTCGGCAAGGCCGTCTGCGCCTGCTTCCGCGACCTCCCCCGCATGGCACTTCTGAACAACGCTACCCTGGCCGTCCACGGCGGCGTCCCTGACGCGGCGCTGACGGCCAGCATCCGCAACGCGGACGACCTGACCTCCCCGGAGGCGTTGAACAGCTACATCTGGGGACGGCTGGAGGAGGACCGCCCCACGGGGGAGACCGCGCTGTTCGGGAGCGGCACATGGGTCGGCTATCAGGAGTTCGACCGCTTCATCGAGGTCTTCGGGCGCGTCATGGGCGCGTCACCCCGCCTGCTCCTGCGGGGGCACGACCACAAGCCGCACAACTACAAATGCCTCGGGCGCTACCGGAACTGCCGTGTACTGACGCTGAACAACTTCACGGTCAACGGGCGTGGCCCCAGGGGGGGGGCACGCTACCGTCCCGTGACCATCGCCCGCGCCAACCGCCCGCAGTCCGACCCCCTGGACATCCACATCTTCCAGATCGACCTCCCACCCGCCCTCATCGAACACTGCCGCAACTGCCCATCCATCTTGGAGAACATACCATGAACTTCACACCCACACTACGTTTCGCACTGCTCCGCGCCGAGGCCGAGGCCGCCATACATCGCTCGTCCCACCCGACCGTGGAGCATCTCTTCCTCGGGCTGCTCAAGCTCGCGGAGATCACTTCCGACGACTTTGCGCTGGGGTCGCGCCACCGCGACCAAAACAATGACGACATCGCAAAGGTCAAGGCACTGTTCGACGGCGCGGACATCTTCACCAAGCAGACACGCGACCGCCTCCGACGGGCGTTGCGCCAAAAAGCGGCGGCGGGCGATGCCGTCCTCGCCATGCCCACGGCCGAACAGTGGCTGGAGGCCGAGCTCGCCGCCGTCGCCGGGCAGGACACGCCAATCACCGCGTGCATGGCAGCGGAAAAAATCCTTGCCGCGCCCACGCCGATGATCCGCGACATGTGCCAGCTGGACGAGAAGGCGAACCGCCCCGCACCGCCGCCGCCAAGCCCCGTGGCATCGGCGGATCCGGACGAGAACCGTGCCCGGCTGCCGGAACTGACCGAGCAGGTGCGGAAACTGCGCAACGGCCTGCTCGCCTCAGTCAGGGGACAGGATCAGGCCATTCACGCCTTCTCCGACGGTATCTTCAGCGCGGAGGTGCTGGCGGCCGCAGACGAGACACGCAAGCGCCCCCGCGCCCTCTTCATCTTCGTCGGCCCCCCGGGCGTGGGCAAGACGTTCCTTGCCGAAAAATCGGCGGAGGCGCTCGGGCTCCCCTTCAAGCGCTTCGACATGAGCGGGTTCTCCGACCACCAGCAGCACAACGCCCTCGTCGGCTTCTCACCCAGTTACCAAGCCGCCAAGCCGGGAACGCTGACCGAGTTCGTCAAGAAAAACCCCCGCTGCGTTCTGCTCTTTGACGAAATCGAGAAGGCACACACCAACACCATCAACCTCTTCCTCCAAATCTTGGACGCCGGGATGCTCCACGACAACTTCCGCGACGAGGACATCACCTTCAAGGACACCGTCATCATTTTCACGACCAACGCCGGTAAGCAGCTGTACGATGACGGCCACAGCTCCGGCATCACGGGTATTTCGCGCAAAGTGATCATCGAGGCGCTGGAGGCCGAGACGCAGCCGCAGTCCGGGCGGACGGCGTTCCCCGCCGCCATCTGCTCACGGCTGGCGACAGGATGGCCCGTGCTGTTCAACCACCTCGGCGCGGACGTGCTGGAGGGTATCAGCGAGGACGGCCTGACCCACTGCGCCACCCTGTTTAAAAAACAGTACGGTGTCCGGGTGGAGTTCGACGAGCGGCTGCCTGTCGTCCTCCTCTGCGCGGAAGGCGGGGCGGTGGACGCGCGGACGTTGCGCGCGCAAAGCGAACTGTTTTTCAAAAATGAGGTTTTCAAGTTTTGCCGCCTGTTCAACGAGCAGGACGCCAACGAGGCTATTACCAAGCTGGGCGTCCTCCGCTTCACCGTGGAGACCGCTCGGCTCCCGTCTGAAATCACCGCGCTCTTCCAGCCTGTAGAAAAGCCTGAAGTCCTGATCTTCGCAGACCGCGCGGATACGGGACGTTGTGCGGAAATCCTGCACGAGCAGTGTACCGTCCACCCCGCGCACACGCACGAGGAGGTCATGCGAATCCTCGGGGAGCGGGACATCAGCCTCGTCCTGCTCGACCCCTCCGCAGGGGCGGCCCCCGCCACGGAGAGCGTCACGGCATCCGCCGCATTCCCCTTGGGCATACCCCACGTGAGAGCGGGGCGTACCCTCTTCCTGCAACTGCGCGAGCGTATCCCCGAACTCCCGGTCTACCTGCTGGAAACCGAACGGCTCAAGATGGAGGGCGAGCTGCTGTCCTCGTTTGAGAGCCTTGGCGCACGGGGAAAGATTGCCGGCCCGAGCGGGGAGGGTGATGTCTTCCGGGAAGAGGTCGAAGCAATCTGCAAACGGCTCCACCTGCAAAAGACGGCGGAGCAGCTGGCGTCGGAACGGAAAGTCCTCTGCTTCGAGACCGCGCCGCGCCACCACACCGAACGTAACACCACCGAGATCCGCCTGCGGGACTTCTCCCTCCGTCAAGCCGTCGCGGCGGCGGATGCCCACGAGGTGCTGAGCGACTACGAAAAACCGAAAACGCGTTTTCCCGATGTGATCGGCGCGGGCGACGCCAAGGACGAGCTGGCCTTTTTCGTCAATTACCTCCGTAACCCGAAGAAATCCTTGGCGGCGGGACTCCAGCCCCCCAAGGGCGTGCTTCTCTACGGTCCGCCCGGGACTGGGAAAACCCTGTTGGCGCGCGCGTTGGCAGGGGAAAGCGGCGTCACCTTTATCCCCGCGACCGCCAGCGCATTCGTCACGAAATGGCAAGGCAGCGGCCCGGAATCCGTCCGCGCACTCTTTGCCCGCGCCCGTCGTTACGCACCCTCCATCGTGTTCATTGATGAGATTGACGCTGTCGGCCGCGCCCGGAGTGGCCACGGTTCGGCACACGCCGAAGAGATGGCGCTCAACGCGCTCCTGACCGAGTTGGACGGCTTCTCCAACAGCGGCTCCAAACGTCCCGTGTTCGTGCTTGCCGCGACCAACTTCGAAATCGAGGAGGGTCGCAAAGGCATCGGTACACTCGACCCCGCGCTCGTCCGGCGCTTCGATCGGCAGATTCGCATCGACCTCCCCACCAAAGACGAACGTCGGCAATACCTCGCCATGAAGCTGGCCAAACGGGACGGCGTGACCGAGGCCTCACTGACCGCCATGGCCAACCGTACCGCCGGCATGAGCCTGGCCGGCATCGAGTCCGTCCTCGCCACGGCGAACCGTCTGGCGGCAAAGCGCAACGCCGCGCTCTCCGACACGCTGCTGGAGGAGGCCCTTGAGCTCTCCCGCTTCGGCGAGCGCAAGGATTGGGGCGCGGCGTACATGGAGCGCGTGGCACGCCACGAGGCCGGCCACGCCCTCATGAACGCCCTGGCCGGGCGCATCCCCACCTACCTGACCATCATCGCCCGCGGCGACCACGGCGGTTACAGCGAAGATGCCGAGGGCGCGGAGACCCCCCTACAGACACGGGAACAGCTCGCCGCCAGCATCCGCACCGCACTGGGCGGACGCGCCGCCGAGCTCATGTGCTACGGTGACCGCGATGGCCTGAGCACCGGCGCCTCCAACGACCTGCGCAAGGCCACCCGCGTCGCCCGCGCCATGACCTGCGACTACGGCATGGACAGCGACATCGGGCCGGTTGCGCTGTCGCCCGAGGAGGCCGCCTCCGGCCCGCTCGCCGAGCACGTCTCCCGTAGCGTCGCCAAGCTCCTGCGCGACGAGCTGGCCCAGACCCTCGCGTGCCTGACCGCCGAGCGCCGAACCTTCGACACGCTCGTCACCGCCCTCCTGGAGAAGAACAAACTCAACCGCGAGGAACTTGCCGAACTTCTGGGAGGGATGAAAAACAACACCGACCCGGTTGACGCTGATACCCCTCGAACCGTTGTACCCTTTAACGACGCCGATGGTTCCCGGCCCTCGCCGGGGTCGGCGGAAACGTAACTCAAGAAAGAAAGAGACCCTCATGACCGACATGAGCGAAATCTAAGGAGACCTCATCATGACCCCTCAACAGAAACCCCCACTCGGATGCGTACTGCCTCTCGCGATCATCTTCGGCTTACTCGGCGCCCTTGGCATCGCCTACTTTTTCGGCCGCATCACCCCCGACCACCAATACGGCGGTTGGGGCGGATGGTGGCACGGCGCGAACTTCATCGGGAACCTGCTGCTACGGATCTTCAACCCTGACCGTCTGCTCAAGGCCCCGCTGTACTCCGGGTCCTACGCGTTCTTCTTCGAGACCTTCAGGTTCCTCGCCTTCGCGAACCTCGTGCTGTCCCCCATCAAGCTCATCAAGAGATTCTCCCACTAAATCAGGAACGGATGATGAATACGACGCTTCAGGTGAACAGAACCGGCACGGATGTCAAGGCACCCGCCTCCACCCTGCTGGGCTTGGCGATTGATGTCTCAGGTTCCATGCGCTCGAGCATCCACAACAGCCAGATGATGGACGTGTCGCGGCTGGGCGGTGTCGAAAAAGGCCTCGCGGCATTGCTGGAGGAATCCCATACCGCCGCGAAAAAATACGGCGACCATGTGGACCTGCCGCTTCGAGTTTTCGCGTATGCCTTCGGGTTGCAAACAACCCCACCCTGCGCAGACCTGCTGACCCTCCTGCGCTTTGCGCAAGGTGTCGAGGAGAGCCCGGGATTCAAGGTCTCTCTCGAAGCGTTCATGACCCGTCGCCGCCGCGAGGCGGAGGCCAAGGGCGAGCAACTGCGCCGAAAGGCCGAGCAGGACTACGGCGGATTGGTAAACCTTGCGCGTTCGTATGGTCTCGGCGGCATCGTGGAGGACACTGCCCGCAGGCTGCTGACCCAAGAGGCGGAACACCTGGTGACGCAAGAGGTGATGACATACCTGCAAACCCACATCGGCGACACCACCCTGGACATCGGTGACCTGGTGCGGATGTGGGGGACCTCCTGCAACGCTTCATTGGGCAACGTGTCCCGCTTCATCTTCGGAAACACGCCCATGCGCGAATGTATGAGGGAAATCGAAGCCCGCTTCATGCGCGAAAAGGAACGCGCGGGCGATACGGTACCCGACCGCATCCTGCTGGTCATCTCGGATGGCGAGCCGACGGACGGCGACCCCAGCGCACACATCCGCCACATTCAGGACGACGGGATCGTCGTGGCCTGCGTGTTTGTGACCGACCGCAACATCCAAGCGCCCCGCGAACTGCGGCAGACGGCCGCCCCGGAATGGCCTCACGGCGCACGCCAAATGTTCGGCTGGGCATCGCCCATCGAATCCCTCGGCCAAATCGGCCAGACGCTCCGGGGGGCGCTTGAAAAAAGCGGGTGGACGGTTCCGGAAGGCGCACGCCTCTTTATTCAGGCCAACCATTCGGACACCCTCGCCGACTTTATGCGCATCGTGGGAACGGCCCTCCCCATACACCAACTTGCAAGGCGAATACAGCCATGAACTTCTGGAGAAACGAAAGCGCAGAAACCTTTAAAGTGAATTCACTATAAATCACGATCGGTTGAACAACCCCCGCCCTCCCTTTACGGCATTGCCTTCAGGCGGAAGAACGCGCGGTCGGTGTTCAGGCCTTTACCCGCGAGGGCGGCTTTTGCCACAATCGTTTCGGCGTTTGAGCCGGAAACGGAGACCGTGATCTCGCTCGTTGTCTCCGCGAGCGTCGCCCAGTCCCCGATGGGGGCGGTGAGGTCGTCCGTGGCATGGAGGACGTAGGTGTAGGTGTCGAGCGTGATCTGTTGTGTGCCCCAGCCCAACACGATGTCGCCGCCGGCGGTCAGGCGGATCGAGCCGATGTCCAGCCACTGCTCGTCCGAACCAGGGGGGGGGTCGTCCTCCATATAGCCGATGCAGATGATGGGCTTGCCCTGCCAGATGGCCTCGCCCGTAGGGTTGAAGGAGGTGAGCTCGATGTTCACCGCGTCTTCCCAGCCGGCCGGGGGCTGCCCGCTCACGGCGTAGATGTAGGAGGTGACGGTACTGTCGGAATCGTAGAACGAAGAGGCCTGCACGGAGGCAGGGTATTCGCCGCCGTAATAGACGTTGAGGGGGTAGTTTTCCGAGGGGAGAGGCATCTCGATTGCCGTCAGGAAGGGGCTCTCATTGAAGGTGACACCCGTGGAGGGGGTGTGGATTTCCGCTAGCCCGGTCCCGGCGAACGCCGATTCTTCGACGAGTGTCACGGTGTTGGGGATGATCAGTGTCCCTCCCGCGAGGCCGGGGCAGATAAAGAACGCCCTTTTCCCGATGTTCGTCACCCCGTCGTTAAGGATCAGCTCGTTAATCCCAGTACAATCGTAGAATGCGTGGCTGTCAATGTCCCGAACGGAACCGGGGATGGTCAGTGTCCCGGAGAGGGAGGTACAGCAGCTGAACGCATACTCGCGAATGTGCCGCAGCCCGTTGCCGAGGTCCAGCGCGGACAAGTCCGGCATCGTCAAAAAGGCGCGGGCGGCGACGTTCGTCGCCGAGTCGGGCAGGGTAAGACTCTGCATGGGGGAGGGGATCGGATTCCCGATGGGTTGCGCGGGTATTTCCGGGTCAATCGGGTTGACACCGTCCCCGAAGTTGACGATGATGCGGTTGCCCTCGATGATACCAGAGAAGTCCAGGTCGTAGGCGCCGGGGAGGAGTTTGCCCTGTGGACGCGCGTAGCGGTTGGTGACGGAGAGCAGGTCGTTGCCCTGTTTGTTCTGGCCCACGATTGCCACCTTAAATTTCCAGCCGAACGCGTTGGTGATCATCCGTGTGCGTGAGAGGGTGGTATCGTCCCAGTACCAGTCGCAGATGGGGGGTGGGGAGATCCAGAACGCGACGAGGCTGTGTGGCGCGGCGGTCTCGACGTTGGCGTGGGTGATGTCCACATGGTTGAACGTCCAGTAGCCGAAGATCTGGCCCGGCGGCGGCGGCGGCTCGGGGGGGAAGTACAAGTTGTATGCCGTGCCGTAGGTGACGTTGGTCGTGTGATAGATGGCCCAATTCATGCCGTCATAGGTGTACGTGAAACTCACTTGGATGTCCGTCCGCGGAACCCAGAGCGCGTGCAGCGTCACCGTCCCGTTCGGCACGTCCGTGAGGTTGAGGACGGTCTCCTCGTCCGCATAGGTCAGGCTGGTGACGAGGTTCGTCCAGCCCGCGAACGTGTGGCCCTCCCACGTGTAGTTGTTGGCGTACAGCGCGTGCGCCTCGTCGTAGGTGAATTTCATGCTCTTCATCATGCCCGACCCGCCGTTGGCGTTGAACTGCACCGTGTAGGTGTTCGCCTTCCACGCCGCCTCAGCGCAGTGGTTGGTGTCGATGATGACGGTCTCGGTGCCGGTGAGCGCCGTCCCCTCCAGTGTCCAGCTGGAGAACTGGTAGCCCGTGCGCTCCGGGTGTTCCTTGGGGAAGATGTCGCCGTAGGTGTCCACACCGACGGCGGCGGTGGCGGTGGCGTAGGTCGCGTTCCCGCCGTAGCCGTACAGGAAAGACACGTCGACGGTTGTGGCGGGCGCCAGCCCGGGGGCGACGATAGGGTTGCCCATCCACGAGGCCGTGGCGGGGTCGGCGGTGATGGTGCCCGTCACGTTCGGCTGCCAACCCGGGACCTCGTTCACGTCCAGGATGTAGGAGATGGCGTTGGCGGAGAAACCGGGATCCTGCGGGTCGCCGTAGACGTACAGGTTCATCACCTTCGGGAACGAGGGGTACCCGCCGCCGAAGCGGACCGCCGTCAGCACCAGGTTGTCCGCGAAAACATTTGGGTTAAGGACAACCCCCGTCGAGGAGGGCATAACGATTTCCGAGAGGGAGGTGCCCGCAAAGGCGGCCGCCCCGATACCCGTCACGGAGGCGGGGATATCCACCGTCCCCGTGAAGCCGGAGTTCTGGAAGGCGAAGTCCGGGATGTGCTGCAGACCGATCTTGCCGATACCGATGGTGCCGCCGCCGAAGCCGGAGCGCGATTCGAACGTCAGCGTACCGTCCATGTCCATGTTGCTGAACGCCCCCTCCCCGAGGGTTTCGAGGGAGGCGGGGATGACAAGGTCGCCGCCAGCCTTCACATGGCTGAACACATAGTTGCCGACCTCCACCACCTGCGTCGGGAGGACAAGGTTCGCACCGACAGTGAAGTGCGTGCTGAGCGGCGCGATCAGGTGGTCGAACAACCCCTGCCCGATAGGGCCGAACGCGCTGATGCCCGTGTAGGTCCCGCTCCTGTCGACAAAAGGCTTCGAGAAGTCCAGCCCCTTGATTCTACCGGGGACGTTGACGCACGCCCCTACGATCACCCCTCCCGCGATATGGGAGCCTATAATCGTGAAGGCCCATCCCTCCTCGTCCGAGATGGTTTGCGCCGTCGGATCGTAAGTCCAATCTGCCTTAATCCCCGTTGCGCCGAACAGCGCAACCAGACCAACCACCGCCAGCCGCAAAACTGGCTTACACCGCTTACATTGTCCCGTCATTTTATAACCTCTTTTAATTTGTTTGGAAAAAGAAAGAAAGTACATTATCATGTTTAATCCGAGGAAAGCAAGCGGAAAAACACGAAAGTACAAAAAAAATTAGGGCATTGCTGCCGCATCGGCGATGACGGTGACGCAGGGGTGGTTCTGGAGGAAGGAGGCGGGGTTGTCGGGCGTGACAGGGCCGCGCAGGGTGGCGGCAAGGATCTCCGCCTTGTCCGCGCCGTTGACGAGCAGGAGGATTTCCCGCGCCTCGAGGATGGTGCCGATGCCCATGGTGATGGCACGTGTCGGCACATCGTCAATCGTGCTGAAGAAACGGGCGTTGGCCTGGCGCGTCTTGTCCGTGAGCTGGACGGCCTGGGTGCGGGAGTCGGGGGGGGTGCCGGGCTCGTTGAAACCGATGTGCCCGTTGTGGCCGATGCCGAGCACCTGCAGGTCAATGCCCCCGGCGGCGCGGATGGCGGCGTCGTAGGCGAGGGCCTCGGCGTCCGGGTCGGCGGCGTTCCCGTTGGGGATGTGCGACTGCGGGGGGTTGAGGCCGCAGGGCATATAGAAGTTGGAGCGCATAAAGACATCGTAGGATTGCGGGTCGCCAGGGGGCAGGCCGCAATACTCGTCCAGGTTGAACGTGGTGATGTCGCGCATGTCCACGCGCTTCTCGCGCACGGCCTTGGCCAGTTCCGCGTACATCCCCAGGGGGGTCCCGCCCGTGGGCAGGCCCAGGACGGCTGCAGGCTTGGCGTTGATGCGCTCGATCACAAATTGCGCCGCCTGTTGCGCGACCGCTTCGGGCGTGGGGCACTTTATCAGTTTCATATCATTATCCCTTTGGTTGGTAAAAAAAAAGACAAAACAGTATGGCAGAACTTCGGCAGAAAGTCAACACGATTCAACAAAAATATTGCCACTTTTTTTTCTTGACATTCCTGCCTCTATCAAGAATAATAGTACGTCAATTTACCTAAATTAGGTTGGCCGCAATCACGGCTGACCGTAATAAGGAAGCTGGTCATGAGTATGAAGTTGATTAAAAAGAACCTGTCAAAGGTTATTAAGGCGAGTGCGGTCGGTTGTTCCCTTTTCTTTGCGTCCCATGCTTTGGGGCAAACCTATTGGACGGGAGGCGGCGGCGACGGCAAGTGGTCCACGGGCGCCAACTGGTCAGGAGGTACGGTCCCGGCCAGTGACGGCGTCGTCCAGTTCACCAACGCGGCCCCCCTTGCGGTCTCGGTCGAGACCAGTACCACGGTTCAGGAGATCCACACGGCCGGCGTCGGCGACGTGACAATCGACATCGCCAGCGGCATCAAGCTCTCCGTCGCCAACGGCGGCGCCACAGGCATCTGGGCCTCAAGCGCGGACATCACCGTCAACGGCCCCGGCAAGCTCGCGCTCTCATGGGGGAATGGTGGTTCCACGGACCTGCTCGACATCGGCGCCGCTCAGGGACGCACGCTCGCCCTCAACGCCGAGGTCGTCGGCATCGAATCGGATCTCTCCACAGGCATCGAGGCGTACATCGGCAACCAGCCCAACAACGGCACGCTCGTCATGGGCTATTCCCTCAACGCCTTCACGGGAGCCATCACCCGAACCACGGGGCAAGTCCTCGTCGTACCGACGCTCGCGCCAGCAGGTTTTCCCTCCTCCGTCGGCACCGGCAACGCGTTCTATATGAACCAGCGCGGCACCCTGCGCTACACCGGGACGGGCGACTCCACGGACCGCAATATCCACCTCGCCGGGAACAACGGCGGCCAGCTCGACCACTCCGGCACGGGCCCCCTCGTCTTCTCGGGCGGCATGAGCAACACCCAGAACTCCGCCCAGGACCTCATCCTCCTCGGCGACTCCGCCAGCGACGCCACCATCTCGGGCAACATCGCCAACGGTGTCGGCACGCTCGCCATCCGTAAGGAAGGCAGCGGCACATGGATCCTCTCCGGCAACAACACCTTCTCGGGCAACATCACGGTCAACGGCGGCACGCTCGCCTTCGATTCCCAACTCGCCCTCGGCCACGCCTCCCAGATCATCATGACTTCCGGCGCGACCCTCGCCCTCAACCCCTCGGGCGTGGCGGGCTTCACCAAAACGCTCCCGGTGGTCAACGTAAACGGCGGCACCCTCTCCATCGGCGGGTCCTCCTCCACCGTCACCCTCGACGGGCTCACGGGCCACGACCTCGACGTCGTGGCCGCCCCCGGCAACACCATCTTCATCGTGGGCTTCCCCATGGGCCTCACCCCCGTCTGGCTCACGCTCAACGGCGGCCCTGCGGAGTACGACGGCACGTTCGGCCTCATCCCGGCCTCCGTGATCAACACCGTCCCCGGCTTCAAGACCAAGGACGAAACCCTCCCCAACGACGCCGCCGTCAAAGCCGTCATTGACACCGTCGGCACGGGGGACCCCATCGCCCTCACCGCCAACCCCAACGCCCTCTACGGCATCACGCTGACCGCCGACGGCGACGCCGTGGTGGACACCGCGGGCAAGACCCTCAACGCGGGGCTCATCGCCAACGCCTCCGCCACCAACGCCCTCACCATCGGCGTGGCGCCCAAGGACGGCCTCCTCCAGCCGAAGACATCCTCCTTTGCCATCCCCAGCAGCGCCGCCATCTCCAACCTCAACCCCGTCATCTGGTACGACCCCTCCGACGCGTCCACCGTCACGCTCAGCGGCAACACGGTCACAGGACTCCAGAACAAGGGCTCGAGTGGCTCCACGATGAACGCCGTCGTGCGCTCCGGCTTCAGCGCCCCCCTCTACGCCACTGGCACTGCCTCCGACTCCGTCCTCCCCATGGTCAAGGTTGCCGCCAACAGTCAGGGCCTGCAGAGCGCCTCCAACACGGGCATCACGGGCAACAACCCCCGCACCCTGATCGCCGTCATGAGCCGGGCGGAAACGACCTTGGGCTTCGAGGTGAGCTTCGGCAACCCCTCGACAGCCCAGTGGTTTGCCCTCATGCACCGCGACAGCAACGGCAACACGCGCTTCTCGATCTTCGGCACCGACCTCGATATGCCCAGGCCGGAGAACAACGTCCCCGTCGTACTCTCCATCCTCAACGGCGTGGGCGGGGACAACTCCGCATGGCGCGGTTTCCAGAACAAGATCCCGACCGGCGAGGTATCCGGCACGATCGCCACGGCCGACACCGTCCTCAGCATGGGCCATCGCTCCAACGGTTCACAGACCTCGCAGCGCGGGCAGGTCGGCGAGGTCCTGCTCTTCGACAAATCCCTGACCGACAGCGAGCGCGAGACCGTCGAGAACTACCTCCTCGCCAAATGGCAGCCGATGGCCCCGGCACTCGCCCTGCGCAGCGGCGCCGACGCCCCCGTCATCGTCAACGCCGCCATCACCGAGCCGTCCGACAGGGCCGTCTCGCTCATCAAGTCCGGCCCCGGCGACGTCACCCTCGCGGGCAGCGCCACCCTCTCCGGCCCCGTCCTGATTAGCGACGGCAACCTCATCCTCGACATCCCCAACGGCACGACCGACACCCTCTCCGGCGTCACGCGCGGCACGGGCAAGCTCGTCAAGACTGGGGACGGTATCCTCATCCGCCCCAACAACGTCGCCAACACCTACTCGGGCGGCA
>Ga0099364_10004297_pt1 | contig 21652 bp, 17 predicted proteins | sample TergutTh196P3_FD_73070 | JGI IMG/M metagenome (GOLD analysis project Ga0099364, IMG submission 73070) | Microcerotermes parvus P3 segment gut microbial communities from Pointe-Noire, Republic of the Congo - Th196 P3 | ecosystem: Host-associated > Arthropoda: Insects > Digestive system > Gut ... | reverse complement strand
AATTTACAATACCGTAGGCTGGGCTGTGTGGGCCTGGTATAACCGCAGGGAACATATCGAACAAATGCGTTTAAGGGGAATGAAAAAAGATTTTTCCTGGAAAGCATCTGCAAAGCAATATACTGAACTTTATGAATTTACATTACAAAAGCAGGATTTTTTGTAGAACATGGGTATCTGGAATCGCTTTGGAAATGTACTTAAGAGCTATATAAACGATGGTGTAGATAATCTAAACAGAGAACGCCCTTTTAGACAAAGCTCTGCAAAGCAGAGCAGTACTACTGACTTCCATACAATAGACGATGATTACAAAGCTGCTTATGAGGAACTCGAAGACTTTTTACGCGGCGAAAAAAAACACACAACTTCACAAAAAGATAAACCAAATGTAAGGCAAGTTCCAGCTGAACTAAAGGCAGACTTCCAGGAACTTGGGCTGGAACTGCATGCCACAGAAAAAGAATGTAAAGAAGCTTATAAAAAGCTCTTAAAAACCCACCACCCTGACCGCTTTGCCAAAGACCCTCTAAAAATGAAAAAAGCCACTGAAAAAACAGCACGTATAAATATGGCCTATGAAAGACTTGAAAAATGGTATAAGATAAATTGAAGCATTGCTTCAATTTTTAATTCTTTTCTGGAGGCTTATGAATGATTAAACAGTTTATTTCCGTAAAAACAGTGGTTGCTATTGGAATCGGCGCAGCCTTGATGTTTGTGTTGATGCGCTTTGTAGCTGTACCCACAGGGATTCCCAATGTTAATATAAACCTGGGTATTGCTGTCTTGTCGCTCTTTGCCGCTGTGTTTGGTCCTGTTGCAGGGTTCCTTATTGGCTTTATTGGTCACACACTGGTAGACCTTACCTGGGGATGGGGAGTCTGGTGGAGCTGGGTAATATGTTCTGGTTTATTTGGTCTTGCCATAGGCGCTTTCTGGAAATTATACCAGGTTGAAGAAGGTGAATTTGGTATAAAACAATGCCTTATTTTTAATGGTATTCAAATTGCAGCAAATGCTCTTGTATGGGGCGTTATTGCACCAACCCTGGATATATTGATTTATGCAGAACCTGCTGACAAGGTATTTGCTCAAGGTATAGTAGCTGGTGCAAGTAATGCTGTTGTAGTTCTTGTTCTTGGCTCTCTTCTTATATTTGGTTATTCCAAAACCATAACCAAAACAGGAAGCCTTAGGGCGGAATAATTTTTCCCGGAAGATCTCACGCAAAGGCGCAAAGACGCAGAGAAAAGGAGAAAATTAAACATTGTTTTCCTTTGCGTACTTGGCGTCTTGGCGTGTAAAATTACAGATAATTAATTTAGGGAAAATCCGGTGAATGATGCTCCTGCGCTATTATTTGAAAACTATTCATTCCAGTACAGGGCTCAGACAGAACCTACTTTATATGATATAAATCTAAAAGTAGAGGCTGGAGAAAAAATCCTTATTATCGGGCCTTCTGGCTCAGGTAAGTCAACATTAATCCATTGTATTAACGGTATTATCCCCCATTCTCTAAAAGGAAAAAGCTCAGGAAGCTTTCATTTATTAGAAAAAAATATCGAAACATATAGTTTATTCGACATCTCAAAAATTGCAGGCACAGTTTTACAGGACACAGACGGCCAGTTTGTGGGTTTAAGTGCAGCAGAAGACATTGCATTTTCACTTGAAAACGATTACATACCTACACAAGAAATGCACAAGCGTGTTTTGGACACTGCAAGCCTTGTTGACATGACAAAGCATCTTGAAAAAAGCCCTCATGATCTTTCCGGCGGACAGAAACAGCGCATATCCATGGCAGGCATACTTGTAGATGATGTTGAAATACTTCTCTTTGACGAGCCTCTGGCAAGCCTTGATCCAGCAGCCGGCAAAGACGCTATTGAGCTTATTGACGAGCTGCATAAAAAAACAAAAAAAACAATTCTGATCGTAGAACACAGGCTGGAAGATGTACTTCACAGGCCTGTTGATCGCATAATACTTATGGATAAGGGCAGAATAATTTCTGACACAAAATCCAAAGATATACTGGCCTCTCCTTTGTTAAAACAAACCGGCATACGTGAACCTCTTTATGTTTCTGCCCTTTCTTATGCAGGAATCACAGTAAAACCGGAAAACGAACCACAAAGCCTTGATACACTTAAAGTTGATTACAAACCATTAATTGACTGGGATGCATCTCTTCAAAATTCACAATTCTTAATTACCAATTCTCAATTATCAATTAATAAAGGTCTGGTAGTAAAAAACATTCACTTTCATTATACAGAAAAAGGGCCAGAAGTGCTTTCTGATGTTTCCTTTACTGTAGCTCCTGGTGAATGTATAGGCCTTGTTGGCAGAAACGGTTCCGGAAAATCCACCATGGCCAAATGCATATGCGGTTTTGTACAACCTGACTCAGGTACTATTGTTTTTAATGGACATGATCTGGCAGAGCTTTCTATAATGGAAAGAGCTGAAAAAATAGGTTATGTTATGCAAAACCCCAATCAGATGATCTCCTTTCCCTTAATCTTTGACGAGATCGCATTTGGTTTACGGAACAGAGGCATTGCAGAACAGGAAGTCAAAGACCGTGTATACGATGCATTAAAAACCTGCGGGCTTTTTCCTTTTAGAAACTGGCCTGTAAGCGCTCTAAGCTACGGACAAAAAAAACGTTTAACCATTGCTTCCATTCTTGTATTAAAGCCTTCACTTATTATACTTGACGAGCCAACTGCTGGACAGGATTACAGGCATTATACAGAGTTTATGGAATTCCTTTACAGCCTGTGCGCTAATGGCATCTCCCTGCTCCTGATTACGCATGACATGCACCTTATGCTGGAATACACTACAAGGGCAGTAGTGCTTTCCGAAGGGGTTTGTGTTGCAGATAAAAAACCCTTTGAAGTATTAACCGATGATGATATTATCGAAAAAGCAAGCCTTAAAAAAACAAGCCTTTATACACTTGGAAAAAAAGCAGGGATATTAGAACCTGAAGCATTTGTCGGACATTATATAAGCCATGATCGTCACATGCGCGAACAAGGCGGCAAAAAATGACAGGGCGCAGAATGTTGGCTTTTATAAACGAGAAATCTCCGGTTCACTCCCTGTGCGGTGCGACAAAACTTATTATTTTTCTTTTATGGTCAATTCTTGCAATGATGAGCTTTCATACTCCCATATTAATATCTTTGGCAGTTCTTGGGATCATATTATTCCGTATCTCTAAAATCCGTTACAACGATATTTCTTTTATAATAAAAATGATGTGTGTTTTTCTTAGCTTAAACCTTATTGCAATATATCTTTTTTCACCGGAAGAAGGTGTTGCGATCTACGGAACAAGGAATATAATTTTAAACGGGATTGGAAGATATACACTTACAAAAGAACAGCTTTTTTACGAGTTAAACATTTTTATAAAATATATAACTATTATACCTCCGGCCATTATATTAATGGTAACAACACACCCAAGTGAGTTTGCCGCTTCTTTAAACCGCATAGGCGTTCCATATACTGCTGCATATTCTGTAAGCCTTACCCTGCGCTATATACCTGATGTTCAGCGGGATTACGAGGCGATCCATCAGGCGCAGCAGGCGCGCGGCCTTGAGCTTTCCAAAAAAGCCTCGATTATTAAACGTCTAAAAAGAACAGTGCCCCTGCTTTTGCCGCTTATCTTTTCTTCACTTGATCGCATTGATATCATTAGCCGCGCTATGGAACTGCGGGGATTTGGAAAAAACAAAAAACGTTCCTGGTATTCTGCAAAACCTTTTTCAAGGCTGGATAAGATAGCATTGCTAATAAGCGTTATTTTATTCATTGCAGGGATATGGCTTACATTTCACAAGGGAAACAGATTTTATAATCCCTTTGTTTAATAAATCGCCTTTTAATGTCCATTGGCAGCAAGTTTGGCAATTAATTCTTCGTCGTTTTCTTCTATAGCTCTAACAATATCTGATGACAATGTTGCAAGGAAATTGATATCTTCGCGAAGATTATCAATCAATGTAAACATCTCTTTGTAATCATTTTTGACTATCAAACTGTTCTCCTGCAGCTTGTTTAAGGAATTAATGATACCGGAACTTTCAACTGACATCTTGCCAAGCGTATCAATAAGTTCTGTCATTATTCCTGCAAAACCATTTATCTCTGTGGATACTTCATTTATCATACTGCCGGTTTCATCTGTGCGTTTGGATGTGGCAGTTATACCTGCAATCATGCTTGATAGGGTTTGAGAGATCCCCTGGGAATTAACTCTTGTGCTTTCTGATAAACGGCGAATCTCATCAGCAACAACCGCGAAACCCTTTCCTGCTTCTCCTGCATGGGCAGCTTCTATGGCAGCATTCATGGAAAGCAGGTTTGTGTTAGCTGCTATACCGCTTATTATTTTTATTGCAGATGCTATGCCGTCTACTGATTCAGAAATATTATTAACTGACAGAATGGTTTCCTGCATGGCTTCCTGTCCTCTGGCAGTATGATCAATTAACTCCATAATGGCTTCCCGTCTTTGCCTTGAGAGTTCAGAAGTATTTTTTATGGAGTTAACCATATGTTCTGTAGCAGAAGAAGATTCGTCAACAGATTCTGACTGCATATTTATACTGGAGTTAAGATTTTGCACAAGGTTTTTTATCTGTTCTATAACCTTGAGGGAGTGAGCAATATGGTTTTTAAGCTGATTGTTTGTATTAATGATAATGTTTTTTTCATCTTCTAAAAGAGCCAGGTTAAAGTGCGCACAATTACTTGGTTTATTGAGTTTATTAAAAATGGCTACTGCCATTTTTTTGCAGCTTCCATAACCACAGGCAGTACAATCATAAATATCCTCTTGTGTAGTTTTTTTAAGGCTTTTGTAAACTTCTTTAAGTTCAGCATCATTGGGTTGCTTAAGATTATTATTTGATGATTGATCTACATAAACCCTGTCATAAAGACCGGGTTTCCAGTAACGGCTAAGCAGCTTGTGATATTTTTTGTACTTCTTGTTCTGTTGCTTGGGATTAAGTTTATGTTCCAGCTCCTTGCTGCGTTTACGAACAGGACTTTCAAGTTCATCCATATCTTTATGATTATTGCCTGTTCCAGGGCCTCCGTTACAGCCCATCTCACAGTTAAGACAGTCTATCAATAAGGGAAATTCAATATCAGATCTGTTTATGTTTCCTGCAATACCTTCCAAATAATGATATATGGTATGTACACCTTCGATCTTTCGTGTATTGCGCCTTAAACCAGGTATAAAACGTTCAGCAGTATCCAAAAGACCGCCAGGTGAAGAAAATGTCACAGCCCGTTCTGCTTCAGGGCCTTTGTATTTTACAGCTGGATAGCTTTTTAAAGATATACTATGATCTTCTAAGTACTGTTTGAGGTTAAGCATTGTGATATTGTAATCCCCAATACCTGTTTCATCAAATTCCCTTTTTTTGGCAATACAGGGTGATATTATTGCAACTTTGTAATTTTTATATTGGGGATAATATTCCTTAATAAATTTAATGGTATGCAGCATGGGGCTGTCTGCAGGAGCCAGATATTTTATTAATTGCGGATGGTAAATCTCTATAAAACTGACTATAGCAGGACATGGCTGGGCAATGACTGTTTTTGGCTTTTTCTTGTTTATATAATCAATATAGGATATAACTGTAAGTTCTGCGCCAAAACTTACATCAAATATATCTTCTACACCAAGAGATTTCAGGTATCCATTTATATTAAGATAGGTATCCGGAAACACAGAAACCACAGCAGGTGCAACAACTGCGATAACTCCCCTTCCATTTGATTTATTTATATCATCAAAAAACAGCTCTGTATCATCGATAAGTTGACGAGCATGATGAGAACAGCTGATAATACAGTTACCGCAGCCTATACACAGGTTGTGGTTAATCTGCAGCTTTTCACCCAGACCGTTTATGCAATACTTGACAGGACAAGCTGTTATACAGGTATAGCAGTTGTTGCATTTTTGATCGTCTATTTGTATTACAGGAGCAATATTTTGTCTTTCCATAAACAATTCTCCTCATATATTTTAAATATATTTTTAAATAACTTTTTTTTCAAGTTTTAAGCATTATTATACACTTATTTTATATTAAAATCTTCCAGCTTGCGATGAAGTGTTTTACGTCCAAGTCCAAGGACTTCTGAAGCCTTTGTCTTATTGCCTTTGCATGCGGAAAGTGTATCCCTTATAATTATTTTCTCTGATTCCTCCATGCTGGTACCTACAGGAATTCGTATCCAGGCATCATCGCTTTTTTCGCTTAAGCCAGGCGGAAGATCATCTTCTGTAATAAGGGGGCTGCGGCTCATGACAACCGCGCTTTCAATGCAGTTACGCAATTCGCGTATATTGCCCGGCCAATCATAGGCAAAGAGCCTAGCCCTTGCCTTATTGTCAATACCTTCTATTGTTTTATTGTTCTCTGCTCCAAACTCCCTTAAAAAAGCAGAAATTAAAAGGGGTATATCATCCTTTCGCTGACGCAATGGAGGCACCTCTATATTTACTACATTAAGACGGAAAAAAAGGTCTTCGCGAAAATTGCCTTTTTTTATCTCTTCATGAAGGTCCTTGTTTGTTGCAGCTATAATACGCACATCAGTTTCAATTGTCTCTTCACCGCCCACACGTTCAAACTTTTTTTCCTGGAGTACGCGCAAAAGTTTTATCTGTATGTTTTGATCTATCTCGCCGATCTCATCAAGGAAGAGCGTGCCTTCGTTTGCAAGTTCAAAACGGCCCCTTGTTCTTGAAACAGCTCCTGTAAAAGCGCCCTTCTCGTGTCCAAAGAGTTCACTTTCCAAAAGGCTTGAGGACAGGGCTGCACAGTGGACTTTAACCAAAGGTTTGTCCTTGCGCGGGGAAAGGCCGTGGATGGCATCTGCAACAAGTTCCTTGCCAACCCCGGATTCACCTGTTATAAGTATTGAGGCTTTTGACGGTGAGACACGGCTTACCATGTCAAATATTTTTTGAATGGATGAGCTTTTACCGACTATGGATTTAAACTGCTTCTGTCTGTCAAGTTCTTCAAGCAGATGTTTGTGTTTTTGAAGCAGCTCGCGGTTTGCAAGTGCGCGTTTGACAAGTTCTTCAAGGTGCTCTGGGTTTACAGGTTTTGCAAGAAAATCCCAGGCGCCGTTACGCATGGCATCAACTGCTCCTGCAAGGGAGCCGTGTCCTGTAAGTATTATTACAGGGAAGCCTGGCATCTCTGCCTGGATTTTTTTCAGCAAATCTTCGCCGGAAAGTGAAGGCATGCGCAGATCAGAAACTACAAGATCCAAATCACCTTTTTGAAAAAGCCTCCAAGCTTCCATTCCATCCGCAGCTTCTATGGCTTCATATCCTTCTACAATAAAAAACTCAGTAAGTCCTTTGCGTATATTTTTTTCATCATCTGCAATAAGAAGTTTGTATTTCATATTATTCTCCAGGCGCCTTTATAAGCCTTGTTTCCTTTTGAGGGAAAGGCAATGTAATGGTAAAAACGCTTCCTTCTCCCTGTGTAGAAGCTGCATTTATCTCACCATGATGTTCCCTTATGATTTTAAAAACCATGGTAAGTCCAAGTCCTGTTCCTGTTTCCTTTGTTGTAAAATAAGGTTCAAATATCTTTGTTAGGTTTTGTTCTGGAATTCCAATACCTGTATCAGTTATAAAAATATTAATATATGTATCAAAACCCTGGGTTTTTATTATAAGCTTTCCGCCATCCGGCATCGCTGCTATGGCATTTTTAATAATATTTAAAAACGCAGGTTTGATAATACGTTCGTCTATTTTTACCAAAGGAATATTCTCCTCATATTCTTCGATACATTCTATATTGGCATCCTTAAGTTCAAATGAAACAAATTCTATAATCTCTTTAAGCACATTATTGATATTTCTGTATTGCAGATCCAAATCCATTGGACGCACTGCAAACAGAAAATCCACTACTATCTGATTAAGTCTTTCTATTTCTTCATTTACTACAGAAATATATCTGTCTATGGATTGGAGGTTTTGTTTGGGTTGTTTGATTTTATTTTCATCGCTGCCGCAAAGGGCGCGGCATTCAGATAATGCCTTGTATATAAGCTGAACATGGATGGAAAGTGAAGCGAGCGGGTTTTTTATTTCATGTGCAACACCTGCAGCAAGTGTTGTAAGGCTTGCAAGGCTTTCTATACGCCGCATTCTGGCATCCCTTGTCTTCTTTTCCGTTATATCAACCACATGGATAAGCGAGCCTGAAACTTCAATGCTTTTGTCCGGAAGTTTTTGAACCATTGGCATGACAGACAAGTTATAATACCTTGTATGTCCTGTAATCTCAATTGAAAACTCAATTTCTTCTATTTTATCACCGGATTTAAGTGTAGATTCAAGAAAAGATGCAACCTTATCATCATTTACAAGGTTCCATAAAGGTTCGTGTATCTGCTCTACTGAATTAATTGGTAAAAATCTAAGTGCATACTTATTTGCCATGACAAGATTATGATTTTTATCGCATACCATTATACCTATAGAAAGTGAATCAAGGACTGTTTCAAGTTTTATTAATTCCTTCATATAATAACCGCCATGCTGTTGCTTAATACAACAAAAAGCCTTTCCAGAGCCAGGCTGATATTCTGGTTATACGTCATAACAGCTGTTTCTGCTTCCTGTACATTCCTTCGCCATAACTCCATAAACATAACACATGAAGGCAAATGGGATGAAGAAGTCATAAGACTTTCTGTTACCATCGTCAAAAGAAAATTGCAAAACAGGGTAAACATTGATCTGACTTCAAACCCTGAAGAAGCTTCAATTATTTTTGCTGTAACTTCTTTTGCTTCCTGGGATTTAACAAAACCTGAACTCTCTGCAATGGGAGCTGATAGTTGTCCCAAAAGTATAATCTCTGCCGGGAGCTGGAAGCCATTTTTTCTTAAAAGCAGTGCAGCCTTATAAGCCACAGAAGCTGCAAAAAAAGCTGCAAGGACATTAAGTGTATTGTTTGATAAAGGCATATATGAATCAAGGTATGCGTTTAAAAGGCCAGGCCTGTTTAAAGAAGCAGATCTGTCTATAGAAATGTCTGGGGAAAAATCATTTTTGCGAAACACACGTAAAAGCACATCTTTTTCAATATGCTCGGGTCTTAATATAAACCTGTATGGCCGCAGCCGCGACAGTATTGTTTTTAAAAGGGCATTGGGTCTTGAAGATGTAAGAACAATTGTTACTGCCAAAGGAGGTTCTTCAAGTAATTTTAAAAGTGAATTCCTTGCTCCTTCTTTCATGGATTCGGCATTTTCAATTAAAAGTAATTTTCCCTTTCCCAAAGGAGAAAGATGACACCAGTAGGAAGCCCTGCGTATCTGTTCTATGGGTATTGCAGAACTTACTCCTCCTGCTTCAAGCTTATATGCATCTTTGATAATAGAGTTTATTTTTTTTGTTTTTACTTCTTCTTCCGATGAATCAAACTCATCAAGCTCTTCATCCAAAGACAATACAAGACTGGAAAATTTTGAAAACTTTGGTTCATCTTCCCATAAAACAGGATTAAAACGCAGAAGTAATTTTCTTACAGAACGTATAAAAAGGGTTTTTACACCTGGTGTTTGTTGATCTTTTAAAAAAGCATCTCCTGCAGCGGCAATCTCTGCAGAAAAAAGCCTTAGTCCAAGGCATAATAAATCAGGATGCAGAAGAAAACGATGTTTTAAACAGGAGCTGCATTCACAATTCCATTTAGCATGTAACTCGCAGGAAATAACACGGCCAAGTTCCAGGGCTGTGCTGGCCTTAGCAGATGAATAAGGTCCTTCAAAAAGCATGGCAGGTGCCAGGCTTTTGTTTTTTACATCATGTGCGAGCTGTCTCGCAGAATTCTGGCCTAAAATATTTTCAAACACATGTTATCCATTTATACATTAATTATTGGCAATAATATCCTGGCAAAAATACTATCATACAAAAGACTTGATAAGTCAAATACAGGCTGTATCACAATAACAAAAAGAACAATAAATACAACAATAAGCCCTTCTGCAAGACCCATTATACCGCCAAGAAACTTATCTATTCCCGAAAGATTCATCCCCATTATAACATCATTAAGGATTTTTTGCACTATCATACAGATTATATAAATTATCAGAAATAAAGTAATAAAAGCCAGAATTTCTGGAAAAAAATTAATGTCACCAAGAAAATTATTTCTTATATATTCAGCACCTGCCTTGTGAAAAAAAATCCCTGCGAGTATGCCAAAAACAAAAGCACCAAGTGCAAAAAATTCCTTTATAAAGCCGCGTAAAAAACCACGCAATGTAAGAATAGTAACGATTATTATAATGAAAATATCAAAGTAAGCCATTAAAACATTATCTCCTTATATTTTCAATTATTCTTTCTGCAATATATTCGCAAGCTTGTTTTTTTAAAATTCCTTTGTCTGCCTTTTTTAATGCGAGTTCACCGGAAGCAAAGCCAGCGACAACAGAAACCAGCCTTTGTGCGCTTTTATTATCGGACAAATTAATTGCTATCCCTGCTCTTTCAAATATCCTGGCATTTTCTACCTGATCCCCTCTTGTGCCCTTACCCATAAGGGGAATAATAATCATGGGTTTATCCAAAAAAGCGCACTCCCAAATCGTACCAGCTCCTCCCCTGCATATTATTAAATCAGCTGCTGCAATAATATGCGGAAGCTCTTCCCTTAAATATACATAGGGTTTGTATTTTTCTGCAGGCTCAAGTGTTATTCCTTCATTGGGCCCGGTCTGATGTACCACAGTATAATGCGCAGTAATATCCAAAAGACTTTCCCTTACAAGCCTGTTTATTTCAAGTGAACCAGAACTGCCACCCAGTACCAAAACTAAAGGCTGTTCTTTATTAAGTCCAAGAAAACCCCTTCCTTTTGAACTGTCCGCACTCTGAAACTCAAGGCGCACAGGATTACCGGATACATCAATTTTTTCCCTGTATTTCCTGGAATAATAATGAAGCGATTCCATGTACGGAATAAAATGTTTTTCTGTAAACCTTAAATTAATTTTTGTTGCAAGACCAGGACTTAAATCTGATTCGTGAGAGAAAACAGGGATCTTAAGGGAAGCTGCTGCTATAACAGGAGGCACGCTGACAAAGCCGCCTTTTGAAAAAAGCATTAAGGGTCTTTCTTTTTTTAAAATTTTACGGCTGACAACATAACCAGCCATGACCTTAAATATGTCAATAACATTTTTTAAAGAAAAGTTGCGCCTTAATTTACCGCTGGGAATACTGTAAAAATCAATACCAGCTTCCTCAACTATTTTTCTGTCTGTACTACTAAAACCAATCCAGAAAATTCTATAAGGTATTTGTTTTTGAATAAAGGAGATTATGGCAAGACCCGGGTATATATGCCCGCCAGTACCGCCCCCTGTAAAAGCAATATTATATATTTTTTTTTGGGATTCCATAAATCACGAGGTTTTTTTTGCTGCTGCTTCAATCTTTTTTATATCAGCTTCCAGTTTTGCAGACCAGATATCATGCTTTTTCTTTACAGACTCTACTTCCCGGCGCTCACTCAAAATGGTATGGAGCCTTCTTAAAGCGCTAAGAAAATTAATGCCCATTCTAAAGTCATCTATATGATTTGTTGAAAGCTCATACTTTTGTCTGTAGCGATCAGCTGCCTGCATAAGCAGTTTTTTTATAAGCAGCAGGTGACGCATCGCAGGCTCATAATTGGGTGAACGGGGATCAGTATTTGTTACTGCATTTTTTAAATCAATAAAGTTTTTAACTCCTGCTGCAAAACGGCCTTCCAGTTCTACAAATGCCCATCTCCACTTTGTATTGTCACCGTATGCATTTTTAAGCAGATCAATGCAAAGCCCAAGACGCCGGACAAGATTATAGCGCTGGCTGGCATCCAGGGAAGCAATAACAGCAAGTTTTTCTTCATAATCAGAATAAGGTGCATCTATATAACTTGAGACAACTTCTTCAAGATATATTACAGCTTTGTAAAGTGACTTTCTGCCGTCATTTAAGGCTTCTTCGTTTTTAAGACTTATCATGGATTGGGACATACAGCTTAACACAATATAATTGGATGCCAGGTTTATCATCTCATCTATAAGGCCAAGCCGTTTAAAACTTGCGTTGGTAGGGTCTTTTTTAATATCTGCCAATACAAGCTGTTCTTTTTTTAACAAGGCTTTGATGGTTTCGCGGTATGGTTTAATTCTGTTAAAATAACGGTTCTTGTCATCAGCTGAAATCTTTGCCATCACTAACTCCGCTTGTACCTGGCGATTAAATCATCCGCATGTGCCAGTGCAGCATCACCTGAATCTCCAGCCAGCATACGGGCAATTTCCTGACGCTCCTCTTTACGATTAAGAAGCATTACGGTTGTAATTGTCCTTGTATCACTCCCGCTCTTTGTAATTTTTTTCTCCACTTTAAGATGATTATTACACCTTACAGCAATGCTTGCAAGATGGGTAACACAGAATATCTGCTTATGCTTACCTATCTGGGCAAGGTATTCCCCTACACAGATGGCAACCTCCCCGCCTATACCTGTGTCTATTTCGTCAAATATAAGGGTTTTGGGCGAGGAATCAGTGATTGTAGAGATAATTGTTTTAATTGCTAGCATTACCCTGGATAGTTCTCCGCCAGAAGCTATCCTTGTTAAATCTTTCAATGGTTCTCCGGTATTTGCGGATATCATAAATTCCACATCATCAGCTCCCCATGGGCCGCAGACAAGCGAAGCTGTTGTGGCTTTTGATGAGACTGTTGCTTCAAACCTGGCATTGGGCATACCCAGATTGGCAAGGATCTTTGTTATATTCATACCAAGGTGTTTGGAAGCTTCCTTGCGTTTGGCTGTTAGACCAGCAGATCTGGCGGCAATTTCCTTTTCCAGGGCGGAAATATCTGTTTTGAGTTTATCCCTGTTTTCTTCCATGTTTTTAAGGCTTAAAAGTTCATTTTCAGCCTCAATTTTCCATGCAATTATGTCTTCTTCAGCACTTTTTTCAAGTGATTTTAAGGGAATATACTTCTTTTTTAGCTTAAAAAGCAGATTTAGACGTTCTTCAACTTCTTCCAGCCTTGCTGGATCATAATTTAAGCGGTTTTGATATGTACGGAATTCTTTTGCAATATCTTCAATTTCAAAATAAAAATTGTCCAGTTTTTTTGATATACCTTCAAGGTCTGTGTCTATGGAGCATGCGTTTCCAATACTGGTTTTAACACTCCTTGCACAGCTTAAAAGTGATACATCATCATCATAAAATGAAGAAGAAGCTGCATTTACCTGGACAAGGAGTTTTTCGTAATCAGCAAGTTTTTTTGCTTCTGTTTCAAGTTCCTGGCTTTCACCTGGCTTGGGACCTGCTTTGTTGACCTCGTCTATGCCATATTCAAGAATTTCAATCCTGGAATACCTTGATTTTTCCGAGCTAAGCGAGGCTTCAAGTTCTTTTCTTTTTCCTGCAAGCTCAGTAAAAATCCTGTTAAAGGCAAGTGCTTCTTCTTCAAGACCGGCAAAATTATCAAGGTATCGTCTATGAGTCTCTTTACGCAGCAGGGTCTCGTGATTATGCTGGCCATGAATATCAAAGAGAAAAGACATAAACTCCTGTAAATCAGTTCTTGATACAGGGACATTTTGTATATAAATAGACCCCCGGCCGTTTGACTTTATATTCCGCCTGATTATCAATCTGTCATCATCAAGGGAAATTTCCCTTGCTAAAAGCCATTCAAGCGCTTCTTCATTTTTTTCTATAGTAACAACAGCAGAAACCGAAGCTTCATCACAGCCTGTTCTTATAAGGTCTTCGCCGGCCTTGGCACCCAGAAGAAAACTCAATGAACCGACTATAATGGATTTCCCGGCGCCTGTCTCTCCTGTCAATGCTGTAAAACCATTGTCAAAGGAAAGCGTTAGGCTGTCCACAAGGGCAAAATTTCTTACATTTAATTCTTCAAGCATTGTTAACACCCAACCAGGAAAGCTTTGTTTTTAGGGCATTGTAAAAAACTGTTTTATCAGATGCAACAATAAAGCAGGGCTTTGAGAAAGCAGTAATATATATCCTGTCCCCTGGTTCAAGCTTTATTGTTTCCTGCCCGTCAGCAATAAGTAAAGCATCACTTCTTTGTATCTTATATAATTCAATAATAAATGTCTCATTTGCCTGTCTTATTAATGGACGCACAGAAAGTGTAAAAGGGCTTATGGGATTTAATATTATGGCTTCCATTTCCGGATCCAGTATGGGACCTCCTGCTGATGCTGAATAAGCAGTAGAACCGGTTGCAGTGGCTGTTATAAGGCCATCTGCCCTGAATTGCCCAAGGCTGATTAAACTCTCCTGTTTTTGGGTTTCTTCTCCATCCCCAATATAAACATTAAACATCAGCATTTTTTTACCGGAGCTTGATATTACAAAGTCATTAAGGCAAAGTAATTTTTGAGTATTAGCTGATTGTGATGATTTTGATGCGGATGAGTATATGCTTGCTTCAAGCATTATGCGTTTGGATATTGTAATATTGTTTAAAAGCCATAGGTCAAATACCTTAAGCCATTCAAGAGGATGAATCCCTGCAATAAAACCCAATGTACCAAGGTTTACAGGAAATATAGGGGTTCCTGACAAAGCCATGGCTCTTGCTGCATAAAGCACAGTTCCATCCCCTCCCAGGCTGAATGCAATATCATATTTTTTATCTGTAACAAACTTTTCTCCCTTGGAACAGACAAAGATATCTGTCATATAATTGCGGTTTAAAAGTTCTTTTTTTATTTCTTGTGAAAGTTCTTCTGCCTTAGTCCTGTTAAGATTAACAAACAGAATTGCCTGTTTCATACGATTCCCCTCTTATGGAATGCTTATTATTAATTTGGCAATTTTGTCAATTTCCTCTTTACGCAGTCTTGGATAAAGGGGAAAAAGTACAGTTCTAAGGGAAAGGGATTTGCTCTCCGGACATTGTACTGTTCCGGCAATCTCCTGCCCTGCCAGGGTATTATCAAATGCATTTTCCACTATAATGTTTTTTCGCTTTGCATAAGCTTTAACATCCTTGGCACCTGTTTCAAGAATAAGAGGAAAAGCATAATTATTATACTCTTCGCTTATAAAACATTTATGCCTTGTTCTTAAGGCAGCCTGCTTGAATACATCTGCAATTTCCTGCCTTCTTTCAAGGTTTTTAGCTATGCCGCGGAATTGAGCTATACCCATGGCAGCATTCATGTCGGGGAGTCCATATTCAGGAGCTAGTTTTACATTAGAAAGACCTATATTACGCAGTACCTGCGAATCTTTACGGTTTGAGGTGTAAAGCAGGGCACCGCCGCCAGCTGTTAGCATATCCCTTTCTTCCAATCCCATTATACTAAGCAAAGGTATATTATCTGCATTAAAATTCCCGTTGTTTATGCCAAAACTTTTGGAACGATCTTCGATAATGGGAAGATTTAATTCTGCAATAGACTCAATATCAGGTAAAAAACCCAATGTATGATGAAGTATAATTGCCTTGGCATTTAAGCTGTCAGGCATGGATTGTATGGCTTGTTCTATGGTTTGACGGGTTAAATTTGCATTCGAAGGATTAACATCTGCATACACAGGGGTTAATTTAAGATCATTTAAAACATAAAGATAATATAGGGGAGACAAGCTGGAAATAACCACTGCCTGTCCCTGTTCAAGACCCAGGGATATTAGAGCCCAGGAAAGAGCCAAGGCCGGGCTCCTTAAAGCTAAACAATAGTCAAAATCAAGTTTTTCGCGGGCAATCTGGATAAGTATCTTTGACTGCTCACCAGGTCCTATTTTATCTTCAACAAGAGCAGTCAAAACCGCATCCATTTCCTTACGTCTGATGGTTGGGGAGTAGACTTCAATCTTCACAATATAGCTCCAAAATACTCTTGGGGATAAATTATCTTCTTAAATTAGCGATTTTTTGCAGTTCTTTTGGATTAAAAAGACTGCGAATATTAAGAATAATCAGATACCCCTGATCCTGGCGAACAACACCCTGTATATATTCTGCACCTATGCCGCTGCTCATCTGCGGGGGCGGCTGGATATCTTCAAATTCTATTGTTACAACCCTGGAAATACGATCAATAATAACTCCCAGTTTCATTCCATCAATATCCAGAATAACAAAACCGGATAAAAGTTCATCTTCTTCTGAGGTATCGGTTTTTTTTAAATGAAAACGCTTATGCAGATTAATGATGGGTATGATTTCACTGCGGAGATTAAAAATCCCTTCTACATAAACAGGAGCATTGGGAATAGCCCTTATTGCCTGAACACGGACTATCTCTTTAACGTCCATTATATTAACACCATATAATTCTTCCCCAAGCTGGAAAGTTACCAATTGACTGGATTCCATATAATCTCCCTTTTTTACACCTGTTATAACTATAATAAAAATACTATTCTTTATCAAGCAGTAAATTCACTGCTTTTTCTTTAGAAAATGTAAAAATAATTTTCTTTCTCCCCTTTATAGAAAACATCTTGTTAAGTATAAACTTCTTGGCTCCGTCTATATTTATTATCGCTGCATATTTTACATATTTATCAGTAATTTTAATAAAATTCCTTGTCATTTTTATTGATTCTGAATCATATTTTACTTTATCAAGGTTTGTAATGGTATACAGGGAATCAGCAGGGTATTGGGTAATTAGCTTTTCAAAACCACTTGAGATTTTTTTAAACTCTTCATTCGAGTCTATATTGGAAAAATCCATAAAAAGAAAAGTCTTCCCATCCTGGACAAACTCTTCTGCACGCTCATTATTGGACATTTAAGGTATCTCCTTTAATATTGTCTCAATTTGAATCACTGCCTGATCATAATCTGCAATCAGTATATTTTTGGATATATCATGTAAAAGGCTGTTTATATCTTCTGTAAATCTGTATTTTAAAATTTCTTCTGTAATTGTGTTTAATAATTCTGCATCAAGTGTTTCCAGAGCTGTTTTTAATTCTATTAACCTGTTTTTAAATGCAGTAATATCTGCGGAATATATAATATCCTTTCTGTTTATATTGTATTCTGACAATACTTTGCTTAAATTATTTAACAAATCCTCTGCCTTCAATAAGAATGGATCAATATACATTTTTATATAAGTTAGATCAGCTATTTTACCAGCATCTTCAAGAATTTTTGCGTTTTCGGATAATTTTGAAGCACCTATATTGGCTAAAGCGCTCTTTAAAGCATGAATATGTGTTACAAAGACCGGAAAATTGCTTTCTTTAAGACAATTTCTAAGCTCATTAATAATTTCTAACCCATCATCATAAAAAACTGAAAGGGTCTCCCAATAAAGTTCTATGGAACCGCCGTTTAATTCCATACCCTTTACTATATCAAGACCTTCTATCATTAAATTTTTTAAAAATTCTTCTGAATCATTATTATCATCCAGCACCTGCTCTGAGGGACTTTTACGTTTTTCCAATGGAATCCATTTATCAAGAATAGAGTTTAACTTGACTGTATCTATTGGCTTGGATAAAAAGTCATTAAAGCCATTGTTAAGGAAAAAATCCCTTGCTCCAGAAAGAGCATTGGCAGTCAATGCTATAATTGGCACATTGGCCAAAGAGGGTTTTTGCTCTCCCATCTCGCGTATACGCTTTGTAGTTTCAACACCGTCTATATCCGGCATTTTATGATCCATAAAAATAAGATCATAATCCCTGAAGTTTAATGTCTCGATTGCCTCATATCCGCCCTTGCATAGATCTATCTGCATATTATATGGCTGCAATAAACCTTTAGCCACAGTCAGGTTTGTTTTTATATCATCAACTATCATGATCCTGGCTTCAGGAGCGGCAAAATTGACAAATGTTTTGTTATCTTCGTTAATAAAAGTAAATGTTTCTATGATATCGTTTAATGAATTGGCGACGGATATGGTATGTACAGGTATGGGAAGTATACTGTAGGAATTTGTAGGAATTGATTCACCCAGTTCTGTAAGAAGAATGATACTTGCAGAATCCTTGAATTTAAAAAGTACATCCTGGCATTTTTCGTACATAATGGAAGATATAAATACATGTGTAAAACTATTGTTTTCCATTTTTCCGATAAAATCCGCTTTATTGTTTGCGATCATGCATTTTACGCCCAGATTATCAATTATATTGACAAGTGAATTGGAATATATATCATTATATTCAAAGACTAAAGCTTTTTTATCTTCAGGGTTATGCACACATGCATGCTTTTCTTTTGATACATACTTCTGCAAAAGTCTGACAGAAAATTCACTGCCCTTGCCGTATTCAGAATAAACATTGATATCCCCGTCCATCTCCTTGACAAGTTTTGCTGTAATGGCAAGTCCAAGACCTATACCTTCAACACTTTTGTTCTGGGTTATATCAGCCTGATAATATTCGTTAAATAAATCATTAATGCTTTCTTCTTTTATACCCCTGCCGGAATCCATAATATCCATTGATAGAAGTATGGTATTATTCTCCTTAAATTCTCCGTTTATTGAAAGGGAAACAAAACCTTCATCTGTGTATTTAACTGCATTGCCCAGAACATTTATAAGTATTTGGCGTATCCTTGTTTCATCTCCAAATAATTCGTTTGGAATATTACTGTCAATATTTACAACAAAGCGAAGCTGGGAATCAGCTGCCCTCATTTTTATAATACTTATAACATCGTTTATTAATGATGCAAAAAGATAATTATCAGGAAGTATTTCAAGCTTGCCTGACTCTATTTTTGATAAATCAAGAATATCATTTATAATAGATAAAAGGTTATTGCCGGCCTGCTTTATCATATATATATGTCTGTATATAATATCCAGTCTTGCTTCTCGCAAGGCAAGTTCTGCCATACCTATTATTGCATTCATGGGGGTGCGTATCTCGTGACTCATTTTGGCAAGAAAAGAGCTTTTTGCCCTTGATGCTTCAAGCGCTGCTTCTTCCGCTGCCCTGTGTTCTGTTATATCTCTTGAGATACCCAATACACCCATTATTTTATTGTTTTGTATAAGGGGAGTCTTTGTTGTTTTTAAAATAATCCTTGAATTATCGCAGCGGAAGCCAATTTCTTCAACTGTTACGGTCTTTCTTTCATCCATGACCTTCCTGTTGTCATCCATATATTTATGAACCTGTCTCTGGTCAGGTGCATTTGCATATATCTCAAGGTCATTTTTACCGACTATCTCCAGTTCGCTAAAGCCTGAAAATTCCGCATAACTGCGGTTACAGTTGATAAAGTTTAAATCTGTATCCATACAAAACACCAAATCAGGAATGGTATTGTAGATGGCAGTAAGAGTCGTTGCCAGATTTTCAAAATGTTTTTTTAAACGTGCATTTTTAATAAATAAGAATGAAACAATTGCAAGTGTAAAAATCAGTATTACAGCTGATATAGTCAAATAAAGCAGCTGTACCTGTGCCATTCTTCTTGAATAACTGAACACACGGCTTGCCCAGTCATTTTGAATTTTATCTGCATTAATATACTTTTGAGCTTTTCTGAATATGGAGCTGAGTATTACTTCATTAATATTAAAACCAAAATATGATTCTTCAAGCGGAGCATGGAAAAGTATATTGACTTTATAATCCGGCTGTTCCCTGTAATTCAAAAGGCCTAAAAGTACATTCTCGGAAGCCATTAGTAAATCTATCTCTCCGTTTACAAGCGCATTAAGCATCGCACCCTGTGAAGGATAGTATATTATATTGGTATTACCAGGGAAAAAAACCCTGTATAATTCTGCATAGGCTGATTGAGCACCTAAACCTACGGTAGAACTTATTACCTGATACATCTCAAGGTTAGGATAATCAGTTTTTGACAATAAGGCATAACGGGAGCTTGCGTAGCGCGTTGACCACTGGAATTGATCACTGCGTGCTTCGGAATATATTAATTCTGAAACCAAAGCAGCTTCCCCGCTTCTGAGCATCCCGATAATAATATCCCAGTTGGAATTTTTGTCAGTTTTAACTTCAAATTCAATGCCTGTAATACTGCTTATCTGTGCAAGGTTATCAATGGCAATGCCCTGATATGTATTTTCATTTTCATGGAAAAAACTCATGGGGTAATTATCTGCTTCCAATGCAATTGGTACTTTCCCCCCCCCTATAGCAAGGGCATTTAAATAAGCCTTTTCTTCATCAGTAAGGGATTTCTCAAAGTCATATCTTGCGTATTCAAGGCTTCCCTCTTTATATAAACGGTAAAGTATGTCTATTCCGCCGGCTTCTATATACTTGTTAAATACATTTATAACAGGAAGAAGATCAGGATTTAAGGTCACTATTGATACCGGAGTATTAACAAGCGGTAAAATTCTCTGTAAATGGGTAATGCCATATTCTTCAAATATAAGGGCATAAACATCATCACTTATAAAAGCATCTATCATGCCTGCTTCAAGCATAAACGATGCTTCCTGTATATTGGCTAAAAAGAATGATTCAAAATGCAATGCCGGATAGGCATGTAAAATGGATTGTTCGGTTAACGAACCCTGGAAAAAACCTATTCTTAAGCCAAACAGATCAAATTCATTTTCAATATTAACTGAATCATTATATATAAATATGCCAAGATTGCGGTTAGCCATGGGGTGGGTCATAATAAATTGAATGTTAGTTTCAGTATTTGAAGTTATCTCGCCTGTAAAATCAACAGTATGGTTTTCAAGACCGCTTCTTAAACCTTCCCACCTCATAAGTTCCGGCACAAAAGTTATACCAAAAAAATCTGATAATAGTTCGCAGAGTTTGGGGATAAATCCTGCATGTGTACCATCTGGCAGCACAAAGGCTTCTGTTGTGTTACGGTGACCAAAGATAAAATGCTGCCTTTGTGCTTTTAGGGCTTGTATCGAGGCGATTTCTTGTTCTGTTATGCCTGGGATATCAAGGAATGTATTAATGGTATCAATATTTGAACGGAGCCTTTCTGTTTCCGTGGAACAGTTTAATAAGCTTGCCGCAAGTATTATAAGAATTAAAATTAAACTTAAATTTAATAACTTAATTCGTTTCAATAGCACCTCTTAAGTACTTTAGTATGAATATTAATTATTGCATAGATTGAGAAATTTTGATAGTTAAAAATAAAAAAAGCCTGGCGATTATCTACTCTCCCACACCTCCGGGGCGCAGTAGCATGCGCCCCTACGGGTCGCGCACCGATAGGAAATAATAAATGGGCGCTATCGCGCCCGGCGGTGTCGACGTTAGAGAACAAAAAAAACTTGGCAGCTACCTACTTTCCCACGCCTCCGGGGCGTAGTATCATCGGCGTTAGAAGGCTTAACTTCCGAGTTCGGAATGGGATCGGGTGTAACACTTCCACAATAACCACCAAGTATATTAAACAAAGCGAACAATGATATGGTCAAGCCTCACGGTAGATTAGTATTGGTCGGCTGAACATGTTACCATGCTTGGACCTCCAACCTATCAACCAGGTAGTCTTCCTGGTACCTTTAGGGGGGTTAAACCCCCAGGGATGTTTCAT
>Ga0099364_10004296_pt1 | contig 21654 bp, 19 predicted proteins | sample TergutTh196P3_FD_73070 | JGI IMG/M metagenome (GOLD analysis project Ga0099364, IMG submission 73070) | Microcerotermes parvus P3 segment gut microbial communities from Pointe-Noire, Republic of the Congo - Th196 P3 | ecosystem: Host-associated > Arthropoda: Insects > Digestive system > Gut ... | reverse complement strand
CTTCGCCTGTACCGGTGGCGCGGGGTTCTTTTGGCGTTGTGCCTGTTGTTGAGCGGCAACTTTATTTCCCTTTTGCGGGACCTGCCGCTCGCGCCGCTTTACGCCGCCGAAATGAGAGAGCGCGAAGCGTTGATTGTCCGGCAAAAAAACGCGGGCAAAACGGACATAGTTGTCCCTTCCCTGACGGTCAAACCCAAACTGCTTTTCTTTTCGGATATCAGACCATCTCCGCATGACTGGAAAAATCAAAGTTATGCCGAGTACCTGGGTGTGGAGTCCATCATCGCCCTGCCTGAATCCATGCTGAACGACGAACAAGCGGCACGCGGCGCCCGTGAAGGGAACCTCTCGGGGCTGAAGGCGCTGGCCGAGGCCGGCGACCCGGAAATTCAGTTCATGCTGGGGGAAATCTACGACACGACGTTCGCCCTGCACGATGGAGCGCCGAAAGATAACGCGGAGGCCGCGAAATGGTATCGCAAAGCGGCCGTTCAGGGTCACGCTCATGCCTGCCGCCGCCTGACCCGCCTTTACGCGCTTGGCATGGGCGTGCCCCAAAATTATTTTTACGCCCTGGGCTGGCTTCTGAGGTCGCAGTTTTAGGAAAGCTGGTTTTTGAACGCGGGGAGTGAAAAAGCTGTTCAAATCACACTTGATTTTTTTTGAGACCATAGTATAATCTGCTAGGTAAAGTGGAATTTGCTTGAGGGAGGAATTCATTTGAAGCGTTTGTTGGCAGGTTTGTTAGTTGCGATTTTTATGGTCAGCGGTGCGGGTGTTGCGTTCGCGGCGGAGACTTGGGCAACGGGAGCGAATATCGTCACTCCGGGTAAGGTGGCGGATGTGAGCGGTCATCTTGAAGGAGCTACAAATGTGACTGTGGGTGGACTTGATAAGTTGACGGACGAGCAGAAGAAAGCGGTTCAGAAACTCGTTGACGACTTGAAAGCTGACGGGGACGAGGGCGATAAAGTCAAAGTTTTGCTCGTGGGCTTTACGTTTACTGCACGTGGTGTGGCTTTTTACGAATACAACGATAATGACGAAGTGCTTTATGATTTTGTGGCTGGCGAATTCGACCAGCCGGGGACTGTTAAAGTGGCGGCTAAGAAAGAGGTAAAATTTACCAGAGGTAGCCCTGAGGATTACGAAAATCCTGATGAATACAAGAAGTCCAGCAGTGACAATACAGGTTTCTTGAGCGTGAGGAAAGATAAGAGCGGAAGCGGCAGCGGGTGCTCGATTCTCACATTGGGAGCGATAGCGCTGTTCCTGCTCCCGGCGTTTGCGGTAGTCAGACGCAGAAAGTAAACTCAGTTTTTCTCATGGAACGTTTTATATGCCCTTCCGCGCGGAGGGCATATATTTTTTTGGCTTTTTTTGCCGCGTCCGCCTTAACCGCCCTTCCCGTGTTGGTCTTCAACGTAAGAGGGTATCCGTTTCTGGACTTTTACAAATGGGCGGTTACATTTCCTCTTGTCGCCTACGGCGTCGGGACGGCTTCCTTCATGTTCCTCGCGGAAAAACCCGGCGTTCGGGTGACCCCGATTGAGCTTACGTGGCTGGCATTTGTCCTGCTGATGGCGTTTCAGCCGTTTATCCTGCCGCTGCTTAATTTTCATGAATGGCTCAGGAACGCGTACTTTTTCGCCGCCCTCGGCGGGGCCGTTTTTGTGCTGAGAAACCTGCCCGTGGACGAGGCGTTTCCATGGATACTCCGTTCCGTCTGTGTAGCGGGCGGTATTTCGTCAGTGTTCGGTTTTGCACAGAACATGGCGGGCGTAAAATTTCCTTTCATATTAGGGGTTCCGAGCGGTTTAGTTCGTTTTTTTGCCAACACCGGACTGGACAATCTGTTGGGCGCTTACCTCGCTTTGGCGGTTACAGCGGGCGTGTGGCTCCTGATTTACGGAAAACGGAGGGCATGGAATATATTCGACTTTTCCCTTCTCGCCCTCAACACCGCAGGAATGTGGAGAACAGGAACGCGCTCGGCATATATCGCCTGCGCGGTTGGCTGCGCCGTTTTGCTGGCGTTTTCCCGCTCCAGGCCCGGATTCATGAAAAAATGCCTCAAAACCCTGGCCAGCGTAGCCGTGATTTTGGTTTGCGTCGCGCTAGCCTCACCCGGCGCATTGCGGGTGGAGCGCCGGGATATGGGCAAGCTCTTCGATTTGTCCACAAGCCGGGAGGGACGCTGGACGATCTGGCTTACAAGCTGGGAGATGATCAAGACCGCGCCGCTCCTTGGGGTGGGGTTGGGGAACTACAAGTGGAACTATATGGACGCGATGGCCGCCGCTACGGAAACTTACAATCTTCCGCCAAGATATACCCATTGGGCGCACAATGAATACATCCAGTGGATAGCGGAGACGGGCGCGGTTGGAGGGATACTTTTTTTCTCTTTTCTTCTTTATTGTATTTTCCTCTGCCTCAAAGGCATAAAAAAGGAAGAAAACGCCGAAAAAAAGCCCCTTCTCGTCTGGAGCCTCGCGGCGCTTGCCGTCTTGATGGCGGATTCCTGTTTCAGCCGCCCGATGCACCACGCGGACACGGCGTTCACTCTGTCGCTTGCGCTGGCTGTGATATCGAGGATTGAGGCCGTGCCGGTGAATTTCTCCTCGAGAGCGCGCTGGGCGGCAGGCGGGGTGATGCTCGCCATTTCCCTGTCGGGACTCATTTTTTTTGTGCAGTCTTTTCAGGGACGAAACTTCCTGGGAGCGTATATGGATAACCAGTTTTACCTTACCCTGTCCTCGTCCGAGGTAAGGGAGGGATACAAACATCCCCTGCTGCTCCGGGATGCCTATCTCCGGCTCATCGCCAGAGAGAATTACGCCAGAGCGTCGATCGGTTTTGACGATACCGCCGAGCAGGATTACCGCGACGCCGTCCGCCTTCTCACGCGCTGTTTCGAGACTCAGCCCATGTACAAGGAGCTGAACATGCTGATGATGCTTTACCAAAAGCGCGGCGAATTCGATGAAGGGCGACGCTATTTTAAGTATTACCCACCCGAGGAAAGGGAGAAATTCCTCGAAGCCCGGTTTGAAGGCAAATATATGCAGTGATTGCCGCTATATCAGCCAATGGGGCACGGCCCACACGTCATTGCCGAGCGGATAGAGATCGCTTCCGCCGCAAATGACGTTACCTGTTCCGACTGTCATCCCGGTATCCGCGACAGGGGCTATCGCGTCAAAATGCCGGAGCGCTTTCCTGTCAGGATTGACGTTTTCCTTTATTTCAATCGGGTATAGAACGCCATTGCGCTCAATCAGCAGGTCGATTTCTTTTCTGTTGTTCGCGTCGCGGTAATAGTAGAGCGGCGGGAGCCGCCCCGAGTTGACGAAGCTCTTGTATATCTCGCTTACAACGTAATTTTCAAAAAATACGCCGCTTTCCGCGAGCTTTTCCAGCACGCCGGCGTCATCAACGCCGCGCAAGTAACAGAGTAGCCCCGTGTCCATGAAATACAGTTTGGGGGCTTTGACCACCCTTTTGAGCGCGTTGTTGAAATACGGCTGTAATAGAACCGCGATACCGGAAGAAACCAGAACCGACATCCATTCTTTAGCCTTGTTTACGGAAATGCCGACCTTTTTTGCGATATTCGTATAATCAACATGACATGCCGCCAAACCTCCGCACACCCGCATGAACTTATAAAAAACCAGCTCATCCGCGACCTGAGCCAAATCCTTGATATCCCTCGAAAGGTAAGTTTGAAAGTAAGCGCCGAAATAGTCCTGAAACGCAGCCGCCTGCCGTTCGTGCAAGCGCGGCATCCCGCCTTTCAGGATTGCCGAAAAGGTATCCCCCCGGCTCATCGGCACGCCGGCTGCTTGCCGTGAAATCAGCGTTTCGGCGTCGGTTTCGTATTCGTCAAAAAGTGAGCCGGTTAACTCGCTGCGCGAAAGGCTGAACAAATTAACGATCCCCACGCGCCCCGCCATGCTCTCGGATACATTTTTCATCGAAACAAAGCTCTGTGAACCGGTCAGCCAAAAATCTCCGCGGCTTCCGCGCTCGTCCACGTACGCTTTTATGTATTGCAAGAGAGCGGGCGCGTATTGAAACTCATCAATAATTACCGGCGGCGCGTATTTTTGCAAAAAAACCGAAGGCGCTTCCAGCGCCATTATCCTGTTTTCCGGAATATCCAGTGTTACGAACGACCGGTCATCCCCTGCCAAATGCTTAAGCAGCGTCGTTTTCCCAACCTGCCTCGCGCCGGTAACCATGACGGCGGGAAAAGAGGCGGACAGCTCCATTACTTTCTTTTCAAGTTTCCTTTTTATATACATGGCAGGTTCCGATGATCTACGTCAAACGTCTTATTCACGCAAGGCTTTGATACAAAAACACCTTAGTTTAGGAATTTCATCATACGTTACGTCGACTACGATGTCCCATTTTGTGTTCTTATAGTGATGTACGAGCCTGTGCCGCATCCCGCTGATGACATGCCAGTCAAACTCTTGGTGATTTTCCTGAAATTGTTCACTCAATCGCTCATATACAATTTCACCGATGTTTTCTATACGTTTAGAAACAGCGTCAAGGCATGTTTGATCATCCGACATTGTTTGGCGTGTCACTCCCAACCGCTCAATATGTTTATATATCATATCGCAATCGTCGATTATAGCGGCAAGAGCGTCGCGGTCAGCGCACTTATTCCCCATATATAAGAACCCTGTCTTTCAAAATTATTTTGTAGATCGGCGCATTTTCATCAAAATCAAGGCTGGAATAACAGTCCACGTTTTTACCTGACCGTTTCATTGCACGGCTAAGTATGCCACAGACCTCATAACTTTTGAAGCCGTCCGAAGGCTCGACAAACAAATCTATATCCGATTTTTCCGTAGCTTCACCGCGCGAATAGGAACCGAACACATATCCCCTGCGCACAGGATAAGCGTTAAAAGCAGGAGCCAACAGCACTTTCAATTCGTCAAGTGAGTATACGCCGGATTCCATAAAATCACCTTGCGTCTTTACATTACGCCGAGTTTGACGAGAAGGGTCTCCAGCGCCTGCGGGCCGCTTGCGAGCAGAATGTTCGCGCCGATAGAATTTGAGCCTGTTCCGGTTCCCACGATCAGATTCGATTTCGTGACGAGAGCGACGTCTCCGAACTCGCCGAACATCGCGGATACCACGCTGAGTATTGACGCAAGCGTATCGTGCGCCACTGAAGGAATGGTCATTCCGCTTGACACACCCAGAAACCCGTTCACCGCGCTCAGAAATGACCCCAGCAATATGTTGCTTATTTCGCCCAGCGCGCTGTCCACCATTTCCTGAGGCATCGAAGCCACGTCCATCTTCGTTTTGAACTGCTTGTACATGAGCAGTATTATCAGCTTGTTGACGTCGCTCTCCCTCACGAGGAGCATGAAGTTGAAGGGATCTTTGTGGTTCGATGAGGAAAACACCGCGGTGTAGGCGGAATCAGGATCGTCGTAGTAGCTGTTGAGTTCGTAAATAGACACGAGTTCCGCCTTCGGAATTTCAACGCTGACCCGGCAGCCCAGCAACGAGGACAGCGCGGTTGCCGCGTGCCCCCCGCCTATATTTCCAATTTCGCGAATCGCGTCAAGGTGCATAGCGTTCATTGAACTCAAATCGAACATTGTCATCACCCTATCCTTTTTACGTGTGGATAGTTTAACACAGACCCGCGGCGTTATTTCTCAATAAAACAGCGGGGCCTTGCGGCCCCGCTGTTTTACGTCAGTTATTCTTTATTCCGCCTTGACCATTTCCGCGCCGAGTTCGGCGAGAACCTTGTAGGAGCTGTAGCGCTGTTTGGCCTCCTTCTCGGCCCGGTCGAACAGCATGTCCGCCACTTCCGGGAACTCCTGCTTCAAAGACGAGTAGCGCGTCTCGCTTACAAGATATTCCTTGAAGCTGGCCTTGGGCTCCTTTGAGTCCAGAATGAAGGGGTTCTTACCCTGGTCGATCAGATCGGGGTTGTAGCGGTAGAGATGCCAGTAACCGGCCTCCACGGCTTTTTTGGTCTGTTCAAGCATCCTGCTCATTCCGCCCTTGATGCCGTGGTTGATGCAGGGGGCGTACGCTATTACCAGGGATGGGCCCTTGTACGCCTCGGCCTCGGCAAGAGCTTTTATTAACTGGTTCTTGTCCGATCCCAGGCCGACCTGCGTTACGTACACTCCGCCGTAGGTCATCGCCATGCGGCCCAGGTCTTTTTTGCGGGTGCGCTTGCCGCTGGCCGCGAACTTAGCGATGGCCGCCGTCGGCGTGGACTTCGAGGACTGTCCTCCCGTGTTGGAGTAAACCTCCGTGTCCAATACCAGAATGTTGACGTCCTCGCCGGCGGCAAGCACGTGATCCAATCCGCCGTAGCCGATGTCGTAAGCCCAGCCGTCGCCGCCGAACGCCCAGACGGATTTTTTGACCAGGTAGTCGCGGTGCTCGCAGATCTTTTCATAATGAGCCAGAGCCTCGCCGTCGCATCCGCACCCGCAGCCGCAAGCGTTCTCAAAGACTTTATCGAGCAGGGCCTCGACCTTCGCGGCGGACACTTTGGACTTTTCGCCGTCGTCGCGGGTTTCAAGCCACTCGGTAAGCACCGCTTTGTCCTCGGCCGGAATGTCGAGCTTCAAAAGGGCCTCCGCCGCGGTGACAAGGTATCCCACCAGGACGTTAATGGCAAGCTTCATGCCGTAAGCGTACTCGGCGTTGTCCTCGAAAAGGGAGTTGGCCCAGACCGGGCCGCAGCCTTTCGCGTTCACTGTGTAGGGCATACTGGGAGCGGAACCTCCCCAGATGGAGGTACAGCCGGTGGCGTTGGCAATCAGCATACGGTCGCCGAAGAGCTGCGTTATCAGTTTTACGTACGGCGTTTCGCCGCAGCCGGTGCACGCGCCGCTGAACTCAAGCAGCGGTCTCTGGAACTGGCTGCCCTGAATGGTGAACTTGTCGCCCGCGTCTTCCTTGTCCGCAATGTTCTCGATAGCGTGAGTCCAGTTGGGGATCTGGGCGCTCTGCGTGGCTATAGGCTTCATTTCCAGGGCGCTGACCGGGCAGACCCGCGCGCAGTTTTCGCAGCCCATGCAGTCCAGCACGTCAACTTGCAGCCTGTACTTGTAACCGCGGTCTTTCAGGTGCTTTGCCTTGGGCTCGACCACGTCGAATCCGGCAGGGGCGGCTTTTTCTTCCTCGGCGTCCAGCAGGAAGGGACGGATGGCCGCGTGGGGGCATACCAGCGAGCATTGGTTACACTGGATGCACTTGTCGCTCTTACACTCGGGAACGTTGACCGCCACTCCGCGCTTCTCAAACGCGGACGTGCCGGAGGGGAAGCGTCCGTCCTCGCGGCCGACAAAGGCGCTGGAGGGCAGGTCGTTGCCGTCCTGCGCGTTGATGACCATGCAGACGTCCTGGATGAAATCGGGAATGAAGGAGGGCAGCCCCGGCTTTCCGACGTGCTTGTCCTTCGCCTCGGCCCATGCCGCGGGAACGTTGATCTCTATGAGGTTCTTGTGTCCGACGTCCACGGCGTTGTTGTTCATCTCCACGACCTTGGCGCCTCTCTTGCCGTAGGAATGCTCAATGGCCTCCTTCATGTACTTAACGGCGTCTTCGAAGGGTATCACGTTCGCCAGCTTGAAGAAAGCGGACTGCATGATGGTGTTCGTCCTGTTGCCGAGTCCGATCTTCTCCGCTTCGTCGACGGCGTTGACTACGTAGAACTTACCGCCGTTGGCGGCCAGGACGCGCTTGACCCTGGCGGGAAGGTGTTCCTCTAGCTCTTCCATCTTCGTCCACTGCGTGTTCAGAAGGAAAGTGCCGCCTTTTTTCAAGCCGGCAAGGACGTCGTACAGGTGCACGTACTCCTGTTTATGGCAGGCTATCAAGTCAGCGGAGTCGATGAGGTAGGTTGACTTGATGGGGGTTTTGCCGAAGCGGAGGTGGGAAACCGTTATGCCGCCGGATTTTTTGGAGTCATAGGAAAAATACCCCTGGGCAAACATGTCGGTGTGGTCGCCTATGATCTTGATTGAGTTTTTGTTGGCCCCGACGGTTCCGTCGGAACCCAGGCCCCAGAACTTGCAGCAGACCGTTCCCTCGGGGGCGGCGACGATGTGGTCGTCGACGGCAAGGGAGGTATCGCCGACGTCGTCCACGATGCCGACGGTGAATTTGTTGCGCGGCTCGTAGAGCTTAAGGTTGTCGAAAACGGCCTTGACGTGGCTGGGGGTCGTGTCCTTGGAGCCGAGGCCGTAGCGCCCGCCGACGATCTTGGGGGCGCAGCAGCAGCCGCCGTTTTCGACAAAGAGCGTGCGTATGTCCTCGTAAAGAGGCTCTCCGAGAGCGCCGGGCTCCTTGCAGCGGTCGAGCACGGCAATGGCCTGCACCGTGGCCGGCAGGACCCGGAAGAAGTATTTCGGCGAGAAGGGCCGGTACAGGTGGACTTCCACCACGCCCACGCGCTCGCCCCTGGCGTTCAGGTAGTCGATCGTTTCTTCGATGGTCTGGCATACGGAACCCATGGCCACGATGACGCGGTCGGCCTCGGGATGGCCGTAGTATTTGAAGGGGTGGTACTCGCGCCCGGTGAGTTTCCTGATGTCCTGCATATACGCCTCTACCGCGTCCGGGATATCGTCGTAGAAAGGAGAAGCGGCCTCTTTGGCCTGGAAAAATATGTCGGGGTTCTGAGCCGTGCCCTTGTGGAAGGGGTTCTCAGGCCGCATACAGCGGGACCGGAACGCGTCGACGGCGTCGTAGTCCACCAGTTTGGCCAGGTCGTCATAATTCAGCGCGTCGATTTTCTGTACTTCGTGGGAGGTTCGGAAACCGTCGAAGAAGTGCAGGAAGGGAACGCTTGTTTTGATGGTCGACAGGTGGGAAACGGCGGCAAGGTCCATTGCCTCCTGCACGCTGCCGGAGGCCAGCATGGCAAAACCGGTCATGCGGGCGGACATAACGTCGCTGTGGTCGCCGAAGATGGAGAGCGCGTGCGCCGCGACGGCCCGGGCCGAAACGTGAAAGACGCTTGGCAAAAGCTCGCCGGCGACCTTGTACATGTTGGGGAGCATCAGCAAAAGCCCCTGGGAAGCCGTGAAAGTAGTCGCCAGAGACCCCGCGGACAACGCGCCGTGCACTGCTCCGGCCGCCCCCGCCTCGGACTGCAGCTCCGTCACCTTGACGGTGTCCCCGAAGATGTTTTTGCGCCCGTAAGCGGCCCACTCGTCGATCACTTCCGGCATGTTAGAAGACGGAGTGATGGGGTAAATCGCGGCGACTTCCGTGAACGCGTAAGCGACGTGTGCCACCGCGGTGTTCCCATCCATCGTCTTCCAATTTTTCTTCGCCATTAAAAGATCTCCTCCTTAAAGAATGGTGTGTTTATTGTTATTTTACTACAACGAACATGAAAAGAGGGAGGAGCGGAGGCCAAAAATCATTTATAATGTAGGGTGTTTCCAGATGGAGCAGCCGTCACGCCACATAAAGTAAAAGGAGAGTACGAAATGTTCAATGAAAAACTCGTCATGATCCCCGGCCCCACTCCGGTAGTCAAGGAAATCCGCGACGAAATGGCCAGAGAGGTGCAGGCGTTTGGTGACCCGCGCTTTGTCGCCGACTTCAAGGCGGTTATCGATGGGCTTGGCAAGATGTTGAACTGCTCCGGTAAAACCTTTGTCGTCGCCGGCACGGGCACGCTGGCGATGGAAATGGCGATCGCCAACTCCACAAAACGTGGCGACCGCGTACTAATCGTCAGCCACGGCTTCTTCGGCGACCGTTTCGTTGACATCTGCAAGCGCAAAGGCGTCGAGGCGGACGTCATTCGGTCCGAATGGGGCAGGATCGTCCCTGTCTCCCAAATTGAAGAGCAGCTTTCCAGGCATCGCTACGCCGTCATGACCGTTACCCATGTGGACACCTCCACAGGCGTTTGCGCGCCCATAGCGGAAATCGGCGAAATGATGAGGAAGTTCCCCGACACCATTTATATAGTTGACGGCGTTTGCGCCACCGGCGCCGAATTTGAAGATGTCGACGGCATGAACGTCGATATTCTCTTCACCGGCACGCAGAAGGCGTTTGGCGTGTGCCCCGGACTCCTTATGCTTTGGGCGGGCAAGAAAGCTCTCGCCCGCCGCGACGCCCTTGGCGAAACAATCCCCGAGTATTACTGCGACTTTCACAAGTGGCTCCCTACCATGGACGACCCGTTCAATTATTTCGCCACGCCGGCGGTCAACCTTGTTTGGGCGCTGAAGAAGTCAATGGAGCTTATCGAGCGGGAGGGCGGGCTGAAGGCCCGCGACGTCCGTATGCGCAAGAACGCGCTGGCCATGCAGGCGGCCTTTGAGGAGCTTGGCCTGAAGGCGCTTGCCGAACCCTGCAGCCGCGCTATAACCCTCTCCAATCTGATATACCCCGAGGGCATAGACGACGCGCGGTTCCGCTCCGAATTGAGCGGGGAAGGGGTCATGGTCGCGGGCGGCCTTGCCGCTTATGCCGGCAAGATGTTCCGTATCGGCCATATGGGCAACATTGACGTGAACACCGGAGTGGTTGTTCTGGGCGCTATCGAGCGCACGCTGGAAAAACTCGGGCAGAAGGGCAAGCTGGGAGCCGGCGTCGCCGCTTACCTGTCCAAAATGGCGTGAGAGGGACGAGGTAAATCGACCTGTAGTGGACTTACACCACCAAGTTATTGCCCATGCCGGGCGCACCACGAAGAAGGCCCGAAACTGTCCTCCGGGCCTTCTTTGTTACTTTATTATGGCTCTTATTTCTCAGCTTTGTCTCTCTGCGTTTTTTGCCTACCGTCCAAAACGCTATCTATAAACTTCACAACCTCTTCCGCAGTCGTACATTTTTCAGCCATTCCCCGAACCATCAGCAATACGCCTTCCCACTGTTTATCAGTCATAACCTCAAGCCCCCCTTCCATGCTCAGAATCACCTCCGGCTACATTTTACCGTCCTTCCTGTTCTTTTGTCATTGCCTTCCCACGGGCTTGATCCTTACTCCACCCGCTGCCTCTTGCGAGCGAGCGTATATCATTACGTTGGAACAACAGGAAAAAGACGAAGCGGAATTCGGTAACACTATGCCAGAAGACTTGCCAACACCAGAACAAAGTATCAAACAGCTTGAAACCCAAAAGCGTAAAGAACTGAAACAGACGCAAACCAGGGGCTAACACTTTGCCGACCCCTGGTTTCATAACCACGAACGTAATCCGCCTATCCGTGTCATTCCTATAAGTCGGCATAAATTCACCTCCAGACATAAAAACAGGCCCCCTCTCGGGAGCCTGTTATAATCTATTCAGGAGAGGGCTTCAAAACATCGAAGCAGCTGTCATCCTCGCACGAAAGGGGGTGATAGCATGAGTACACAGGAAAAAATTGAGCTAGCGCTCGCCCTCATCCGGCTCGCGCTAGCTTTAGTTGAAGTACTTCTACTTCTGCTATCGTAACTCTACTCAGGCGTAAGTCCTGATGAGGGTTGCACCCCTCACCGGGCAGCCTAAAAAAGACCGCCGACCTATCCCGGCGGCTTGTTTATACACCAAACACATGCCTACCGCATCCCTCTCTCCTCCGCCGGGCCCCCTATACTGGAATCCAAACCGTACACAGATTATTATAATGTACGGGGTTGTGTACGGCAAGGGAGGTAAAGTGGGGGGATTTTGGTTAATGCTTAGTTAGTTGGAGGGAAATTAAAACCCGCTTGGGGAGCGGGTTTTGTTAGTGTGGTTGAGTAAGGCTTATTTAGTATTGGTGCGAAGGAGGGGACTTGAACCCCTACACCCGAAAGTACCAGATCCTAAGTCTGGCGCGTCTGCCAATTCCGCCACCCTCGCGCATGACTACGAAATTACACGAACAGCGATAACGCCTCTTCGTCGCCCACAAGAATCACGTCGTTGTGCAATTGCAGGATAGAAGCCGGTACCTGCGGCGTCACCGGCCCGGTAAAGGAGTCTTTCAAAATCTGAGCCTTACCGGCGCCCGACGCTATAAGAACGACGCGGCGCGCCTGCATTATAGCGCCTGTCCCCATCGTGTAAGCAAAGCGGGGCACGTCGGCCTCGTTGCTGAAAAAACGGCTGTTGGCGCTTATGGTGCTCTCGGCCAGGGCCACGCAGTACGTGCCATTCTCGAAGGCCGTTCCCGGCTCGTTGAAGCCTATGTGCCCATTGTGCCCTATACCCAGCAACTGCATGTCGATGCCTTTATGCTCGCGGATGACCGCGTCGTACCGCGCGCATTCCTCCGCTTTGCCGACCGCCAGCCCGTTCGGTAAATGAGTGTTTTCCGGCTTTATGTTCACGTGCCGAAAAAAATTGTCGTTCATGTAATAGCGGTAGCTCTGGGAGTTGTCCGGGGCAAGTCCAACGTATTCGTCAAGGTTGACGCTTACGGTTTCGGAAAAGTCCACGTCTCCTTTCTTGTACCATTCCACCAATTGCCTGTACACGCCGAGCGGGGTTGAACCGGTCGCCAACCCAAGGACGCAGTCCGGTTTCAGAATGACCTGCGCGCTCAATACGTTTGCCGCTTTGCGGCACATATCGTTGTAATCCTTTGTTTTTACAATCCTCATAAAATATTCCTCCTTGCTCCTTGCCTGAGCTTTCCGGCTCACTGGTTATAGTTTGGCATATTTTTCGCGACTTTGCAAACAGCGTCAATGCGGCGGGAGGTACGGTATAGGGTCTACCGGCTTGCCGTTTTTCCTGATCTCGAAGTGCAAGTGGGCCGTCGTAGCGCGGCCGGTGCGTCCCACAAACGCCACAACGTCGCCTTGTCTGACCTCCTGTCCCTTCTCGACGTTTATTCTGGAGCAGTGAGCGTAAAGGGTGACGATTCCGTCTCCGTGGTCTATCAATACCGCGTTGCCGTATCCTCTGTATCTTCTTTCCCTGGACGTGGAGATCAAAAGAACAACTCCATCCGTAGCGGCCACGATGGGCGTCTCCGACGGCATTGGGATGTCTATTCCAGCGTGAAAGCCCCTCCTGCCACGCCTCCCGAAGCCCGAGGATACCTTGCCGTCCAACGGCCATATCATTCTAGCCGGGGTTTCTCTTGCCGTTGACGGTATAACCTGAGGCTTGAGAATCAAGGGCGGGGGGATAACGATGTCGAGCGAGACAATGGTAGGGCCAAGTTTTGAAGAAGCGGTCTCCTCCGGTTTGCTTTCCGGTTCTTCCGGCGGTTCTGAGGAAATTTCTTCAGCCGGCGCGTCTATGGCCGGCTGAGTTTCCTCCGGTTGGTCGCGCATGAAGCTGGGCACTCCGTGAAGTCTTACTGTCACAAGCGGGGTTTCTTGGGTTTGCGTAAGCAGCTCCCTTACGCTGAGCCCGTTTTCCAGCGCCAGCGCGTCGGGTGACACGGGATGCGGTTCGATTGCGTCAGGCTCGGCGGGATGTTCGGGCATGTCGGGCATGTCGGGCATGGGCGGCTCGGTTTCCGGGGGATTTTCACGCAGTTCTGCCGGCACGCCATGAAGCCTGACCGTTACCAGAGGTTCAGGCTCCCCTTTTCTGTCCCGAACCTCCAGCCAAGTGTCAAGAAGGGAGCTTCTCGACTCCGGCACAAGCAGCTCTTCCCCCTTTGAGGGAAGCGCTCCGCCCAAGTAACCGTTGGCTTCCAGAACATCGAAAGAAGTCATGCCCCTCTCGACGCAAAGAGCGTCAAACTTGGCTATTCCGTCCGCGTCGTCATCCCACGCCATAGTCAGCCATTTTTCCCCGGCAACGGAAACATCCGCGCATAGAAGCGCGAAAATAACGACCGTAACAATTTTTAAAATGCAAAAACGCGTTTTTTGAAATGTCATATAATCTCCCCTATCCGGGATAACTTTAACACATTGTGTAAATATGACGTACGCAAAAACAGAAAAAACGGTCAGGAGAGAATCAGCCATGCAGGAAGACGCAGTCCGGAAGGTGCGTGCCGCGCTGGATGCCGGCGGGTGCGGGGATATAAAAATTAAAATCACGGAGGAGACCATCTTCACCGTGGAGGACGCCAGCAAGGCGGTGGGAGCACCGGCGGAGGAGATACTGAAAAGTCTTGTTTTTTTAGTGGACGAGCGCCCCATACTGGTGCTGATGAGCGGCGCTAACCGGGTGGACGCCCGGGCGGTGGGCAGGGAGGCGAAGGGCAAAAAAGTCAGGATGGCGACGCCGGAGTATGTGTCCGGCAACTTCGGGTTCAAGGTCGGCGGGGTTCCCCCTGTAGGTTATTCCGCGCGTATGCCGGCTCTCCTGGATGAAGACCTTTTCCGATACCCCGTGGTTTGGTCCGCCGCGGGGACGGAGCACGCGTTCTTTCCAATAAAACCGGAGCGGCTTCTGGAGCTTACGGACGGAGTAAAAGCGGCCATCAAAAAAACTGGGCCATGTAATTAGAGCCGTGGAAGGTTTTTACGCTAAGAAACGTTTTGGGCAAAATTTTCTCGTTGATAGAAACGTGCTGCTCGATATAACGGAGTGCGCGTCGGTTTCGCCGTCCGACGTCATATTGGAGGTGGGGCCGGGGTATGGAACCATGACGAAGGAACTGCTCGACAGGGGGTGCGCGCGCCTCTACGCCGTGGAACTCGATATCCGTTTCAAGGATGTTTTGGAGAAGCTCGCGTCCGATTATCCCGGTCTTCAAGTAGTTTGGGGGGACGCGGTAAAGGTCGATTACGAGGCGTTTTTCCCCTTCCCGAACAAGGTTGCGGCAAACATCCCGTACAACATCACCACGCCCCTGATCTGGCGGCTTCTGACCTTTGCGCCGCGAGGAATGAACAGCCACGTCTACATGGTGCAAAAGGAAGCGGCGGATCGCCTTACCGCCGCGCGGGACACAAAAGACCGATATCCTCTTGGGGTGTCGCTGGAGGTTATGGGGGAGGCGAAGGTCGTCCGCAGAGTGCCGCCCGCATGTTTTCGCCCCGTGCCGCGGGTGGATTCGGCTGTCGTGAAAATAACGCTGACGCGCAACTTTCACCTGATGCTGGACTCCCTGTGGAGCGATTTGCTGCACGCCGGTTTCCGGCAGCGCCGCAAGACGCTCGTCAATAACCTGAAGGGTTTCGGCGGAGTTGAGGATTGGCGACCGCGGCTGGAATTGTCGGGTATAGAGCCGAAGATACGCGCCGAAGACCTCAGCGGAGATGAATGGCTGAGGTTGTATTCAGCTTTGAGTATTCCAATGTAAGATGCTAAAATGCCTTGTGTTTCGTAATTAGTTTTTAATTAAGGTCGTGATGTGTGTGTCAGCGCTTAAAAATAAAGCCATTTCCGGCGTGCCGCTTCCGCTCGTTCCGGTTCTGTTGTTGGCGCCGTTGTGGTTCGTTTCTCTGGCTTTGCCGAATTTAGTTTACTCCGGGTTGTCCTGGTACGATACCCTGCATATCGTTAAATGGGCTGTGGCAGCCATTCCGGTCGGTATCGCAGCGCTGGCCGCGGGAGGGCGCATGGTCTTTTACGGACGGGAACGCGTAGATTTGAAGATAGACCTGTTCGGAACTCTTTGGCTGACCCTTCTGGCTTACGTGACGGTGCAGGCCGTGTGGGTTGATATTTCGTCGCGCGTCGGCTTCATACACGAACTGCTATGTTTCTCTGCGGTGTGGGCCTTTTACGTCATCTCGTGGAACTCTTTTCCCGACCGTATGATTCGTCCTTTGCTGTGGCTTGCCAACATCAACGCGGCTGTCAATGTCGTATTCGCCGAACTTCAGATTCGCGGACTCAACGGATTTACACGCCTTATCCTCCCCACGCCGGGCAACTACATCGGAAATACCGGGCAGCAGAACATGTTCGGCCTTTGGATGGCCATATGCGTAATGAGTTCCATCTATCTTTACATAGCCTACGCGACAACTCCTTCCGGTAAAAAACGCCACCCGGCCGTCACAGTGCTGAACCTTCTGTTAATGACGATAAACATATGGGGGCTGTTAAACAGCACCAGCCGGTCGGCCATGCTGTCCCTGCTCGTCTCTCTGGCGTTTCTGGGTTCAATAACGCTGCGCCAGTTCGGGAAGGACTACGTAAAGCGTTTGGGGCACGTAGGCGGGTTATTTGCGCTGGTTTTTATCATGTCGCTCGTCACAAACCAGGCAAGAATGACGGAAATGGTGGCAAAAACCGCCGATATGGTTCAGAACGTGGAGACTATCGGCGGACGGCACGGAATTTGGGCGACGTCGCGCTCGATGTTCAAGGCGCATCCGTTTTCAGGCGTCGGCATAGGTCAATACAAATGGCACTATCTGAAGGCGCAGCAGGAGGCGTTCAGGAGATACCCCGAGCAGATTTGGCAGTACACCCACTGGGCCCATAACGAGTTTTTGCAGTGGTTCTGTGAGGGCGGGTTAATCGGGGGGCTTATTCTCGTAACCATGTGGGGCGTGTGGGGCGTTTTCCTGATAAAAATGCTGTGGCGCAGGGAACACGTCGCCAGAGAGGTCATATGGGCCTGTTCCCTCGTCGCTCTGGTGTCCTTCAACGCGCTCTGGACGCGTCCGTTTCATCGTATAGAAAACATTTTATGGCTTTCTCTGGCCTTTGCCGTTTCCAACAGGGCCATGATCTCAGTCCTTGCGCCGAACAAGTCGTTTTCGATCGGTAATTTGGCGCGTGTGTGCGGCGCGTTGTTTTGCGTCGCCGGGCTCGGCGGGTTATACTACTTGGCTGGCGGCATGGTGGGCGACCGTATAATGCGCGAGGCGCTGAGTTCCCAGAACGCGGTCGTGCAGCGCAACCTGCTGCAGAGGGCAAGCGAGCGTTTGATGGTACGTGAGGACGCGTTGAAGCAGCTAGGTTACCACTACATGAGGCATGGCGTTCAGACTCAGGATTTGAGCGCGCTGGACAGGGGATTCAGCATACTTTGGCAGCACTTCCAGCGGGAGCCTCATTCCGAGGAATTGGGGTTTCTGATCGAGTGGTCGCAGCGTTTCCAGAACATCCCCATTCTCGAAACCCTTGTGAGCTACCTCAAGCCCGGCACTTACCGCCTGGGCATCGAGCCGCACACGGACGACTCCGGAAACGTTATCGACGCGGTCGTTCTTATACCGCTGCGCAGTTCGGGCAGGCAGATGTTCGACCCTAACGACATCCGAGATGATGAAAATTACGAAATATACGGCGATTAAACGTGGCTTTACTCTTGTGGAAGTGCTCGTTTCCGTGGCCCTTACGGGGCTGATTGCTTCTCTGGCGTTCGCGCCGGTGGTTTACGTGGTAAGGCAGGTCACGGAAACGGAGGCGGCTTATTCCGACGAAACGGCCATGCGCCGCGCGGCTATGTTCATGGCGCAGGACGTCGCTGCGGGGCTCCGTTTGGCGTCGACAGTCGTACGGGTGATTGCTCACAAAGAATTCGGCGGCTGGGACGACGACACGCTCATAGTGGCCAGTTCGGCCCAGGCAAAGCAGAACCTGGCGGCCGGCAGCATCGTATATCGCGTTGTGCGCTATTCGTTTATGAATGAAAATGACGTTCCCGGCCTTTACCGATGGCTGCTGCCCGGAATTTTGCCTGATGACGCCGAATACGACAGGCTGGAGGCAAAAGACGGGCAGTTGATCATTCCCCACGTTACCAATATGAGCCTGTCGGTTCTGGAGCCGCCGGAGTGGGTTTCAGACTACGGCGGCAAATTGCCGGCGGGTATGAAAATCGTTCTTTCGAGAGAGCGTGGTGCCGCGGAAGGAGAGAGCGTCGAATATGTTGTCGCCTTCCCGATGTAGGTCCTCTGGGGGGCGCGAAGGTTTCGTCCTCGTCGCGGTGCTGATGATGGGGGCTTTGCTCCTCACGTGCGCCACGGCTTTCGTGTGGTTTGCCAGAGTGCAGATCAGGAGCGTGGACCGCGAAAGAATCTCTCTGGCCAACCGGAGTATGGTTCACGTGCTGACGCGGACAATTGTGAATAACGTAATGGCCAACACCTACATAAAGTACGACTCTCCGCTTCTGGAGTGGTACAAGCCTTTTTCTTTTCTCGCCGAGGATATTGGAATCTGGGTTGTGCAGGTCGTGCCGTTGGACGACAGAATTCCTCTGAGGCATCTTTTTCTCCCCGACGGCTCGACGCTTCGCAACGAGCTGCGTAATATCTGGGAGGACATGTGGGTCAAGCTGGGATACCGCGAACTTAACCATCTGGTGCTTGACTTCCTCGACAGGGACGTCAGGCCGAGGATGGGGGGGGGAGAGCGCGAAACCCACATCAACCGCGCGCCTCTGGACATGTCGGAGCTTCTGATTCTCGATGAAATAACGCCGGAGATTTTATACGGGATTCCGGGAAAACGGGGAATGGCGGACTACTGTACCTTGTGGAGCGATGGAAAGATCAACTTGAACATGGCCCCTGCTCATGTGCTCGAGATACTTCCCGGAATGGACGGGCCGCTGGCCGAGAAAATAGTGGATTACCGAGAACGGCAGGCCCTTACGGAAATGAGCGACCTCGGCAAAATACCGGGCTTTCCACCGAAATCCAGGGCGGCGCTGATGAACGTAGCTAAATTTGACAGTCAGTATTTGATGATAAGGATTGAGATGCTGGAAAAGAGCGGCGGCGGAACGAGTTTCAGCGTCGTTTTCGACAAAACGGGCGGAACTGTAGTCCGATGGGAGGAGATTTAATAATAATGTTACGTTTGGAAAACACCGGCTTTTTTCGCGCGCTGGGCGAAGGCGTCGAAAAAATTCCGTCTCATTATTCCAGGCGGGTGAAGTGTTCCCTCTCGCTGGTCGCGTTCAAATCCATAGCCATAACGCCCTTTTCATTCCCTTTCAACAACGTTCTGCGCGTCCGGGAAGCGCTGAAGCTGCAGTCCCTGCCCTACGCGGCCGCGGGAGAAATGGAATTTTTTCCGTTTCTCCTCGAAAAAACGTCGCGTTCCGGCAGCGGCGTGGTCTTTTACCTGCCTTCCGGCGAGCTGGAAAACTACCCCGTGCCTCAGCCACAGACGGAGAACAGGGTATGGCCGGCTCCTTTGCCTCTTGTGTCTCAGATCGGCGGCGAAGGGGTAACGTTTTGGATGGACGAGGAAAACATCTGCTCGATGCTGTGGCGCGGCGGAGCCCCTGTCTTATACCGCTGGAAACCGCGCGCCGGAGCAACGTCTGATACGGAGCTGGCATGGTACGAGCTTTACTGTAAGTCCAAGGGAGGAGAAACAGGCGAGGTCTTTGTCATGGACGCGACGGTTCAGTCCGAACTGGCAAGACTGCCTGATATTGTGAAGGAAAGCCTTGCGCTCTGCCCCTGGATTGGCGACGTAAACATGTCGCGCGGCGCGCTGGACAGCGCCGTGGTGCTGGAGCGCATCGTTCAGTCGCTTTCAAAAGCGGTCTCCTGGATTTTGATAATGGGGCTTTTTGTGCTTGCGGGAAACGGTTTGCGCTACTACGAGGCCAGGCGAAACGTCAACGCGCTTCGCGGGCGTACCGTGGAGCTTTACCGCTCGGTTTTCGAGCCGTCCCGAACCGGACCCGTCTCGGATCCGCTGGGGTTGGCCCGCTCAACCGTCCACCAGCTTAAAGGAGGTTCTTCCGACGGGCACTCAATGAGCGAGATGTTCTCCAATCTGGGAGATATTTTTGAACAAAACCCGGACATGAACGTTACGTTGGACGTTACGCGGTATAATCCTGACGGTGTGGACTACACGGGTTCGGCTCCGGACATGGAGACGGCGCAGGAATTTCGCAGGGCGTGGTCGGAGAGAGCCGGCAGCGCGCAGCTCGGAAACCTTAATACCGTTCCCGGCGGCTCGGGCTACAGATTTGATTTGTACGTGAGATGGTGATGAGATATGGCGATGAACTTCGACGTCAATAAAATACGCGGTATCGCGCGTGGCGAGGTCAGCGGCTCCGCGCGTTTCATGGCTCTGCTTCTGTGCGCGGCCGGGGTATGGATCGCCTCTTCCTGGTTTTCCGGAATGGCGGGGAGCGCATCGTCCAGCCTTGCCCTCTCCCAAACTCGCTATGCCGAACTCAACCGATTGGCGGCCGAGTACAAGGTTCTCGCGCCCGACTCGGCCTCAGGCGGAGAGGTGGACGTCATGACGGCGTTTGCCCAGGTTTCCGCCAGGATTGAGCTGGGAAACCGCGTAACCAGAATCTCCCCTATGATGGATGGAACAAGGTGTTTCGTGGAGATAAACCGTTTGTACGCCGAGGAGCTGACGGACATGGTGCGCGAACTCGGAGTCAGGGGAATAAAAATTATCACCGCCGAGATTTTTACCATTCCGGTGGGGGAAGAGCGTCTTTTCAGGCTCAGTTTCACCATTGGCGCGGAAGCGTAAACCAGGGGTCGTATAATAGGAAAATGAAAAATATTTATGCGTTAAAGTTTTTTTTCAAGGCATTGTTTTTCACTGTTGGGCTGCTTTCAGCCGGGTGGTTTTTCATGCCCTGGAAACAGGTTGGGGAAGCCGTTTTGCTTTCGGCGTCGGCCCGTCTGCCGGAACCTGCCTTCATCGCCTACTCCACGGCGGAAAGAGTCGCGGGGGGGGTTGTCTTTAACAACCTTGAAATCAGGAATCTCATGGGAATGACAGACGTATTTTTCAACGCCGTCACTATCATGCCGAACGCCGTAAGCTCCCTTCTGGGCATGGCCCCTACCTGCCGGGTCGCCTTTACCGGCGCGGTCATCGGGGATGTGGCGGTTACGCCCCTGAGGAAAATACCCGGCATAGCGCCCGGCAACGGGCGGGTTACCATATCCCTCAACAGGCAGGGCATGTTTCTCGAAGGGTTGCGTAGCGACGGCGAATTGTCCACGAGCGGGTCTCTTCTTGTGGATTTGTCCGGGATGAAAATTCTCTGGGCTGACGTTGCCGTTAACATCAGGTCCGAGGCTTTTGAAGAAAACCTGTCCCTTGTGGGCTCCGTTTTCGCTTTACCCCTGCACCGTGAGGCCCCGGGGCGCTGGTACCTTCGCAGGGCGCATGGAAGCGAGTGATGGAAGCGGATGATTGATATGAACGAAAATATATTCAGGCGCATATTCAGAACTTCAATGCTCAGGATAAAATCGATGTTCGAAAAAAACAAAAAAAACGGTGAAGAGCCGCGCGAGAGCGGTTCTTCACTGCTGGGCACGGAGGGCAAGGTCTTCGGGTTTTGGAGCTGGATTTTGCCGCTTCTGCTTGGCCTGACCGCCGGGTGGTTCGGTATGGCCTGCCTTGAGGTGTGGCTGGAGGGACGCAACGGACAAAAACGGCCTTTTTCCGTTGTATCCTCCCTGTCGGATTTTGCAGGGGAAACGGACGCCGACAACATGGCGGCCTTTTTGAGAACCAACCCGTTCAATGTGACCCCCATGCCGGTTCCAGAGTTCGCGGAATCCGAAGACGAAGCTCCGCCCCAGATTGTGGGCTCTTTGGCCACGGCGGTTCTTAAGGGGACGTCGCCGGGGTACATGGCGTGGATGGAGGATCAGGGAAGGCTGAGGCTGGTTATGTTAGGCGCCAGCTTCGACGTCTACACCCTGGAAGAGGTGACTTACCTGAACGCGACCTTCGTCAGAGACGGGGAGCGGGTGGTGAAGGAGATCATGTACGGCGGCAGGCCGCCCGCCCCCTTTACGGAGCGCCGCCC
>Ga0099364_10004295_pt1 | contig 21661 bp, 16 predicted proteins | sample TergutTh196P3_FD_73070 | JGI IMG/M metagenome (GOLD analysis project Ga0099364, IMG submission 73070) | Microcerotermes parvus P3 segment gut microbial communities from Pointe-Noire, Republic of the Congo - Th196 P3 | ecosystem: Host-associated > Arthropoda: Insects > Digestive system > Gut ... | reverse complement strand
CGGTGTAACCATAGCCGATGATGATTCCGATCAGGCCGACAATCAAAACCGGCAGTCCCCGGAGCCAGACAAAGTAAATCCCCGGCAAAGCGGCCAGGACAAAGAAAAGCACACCCGCCCGCCACACCGCTTGGGGCGTCAGGATGTCGTGGGTCAGTTGCGGACAGGTCACGGACGATTCTTTGGTGTCAACCCCGGCAATGAAATCGCCGTAAGTATTGATCATATTCGTGCCCAAATGCAAACAGCAACCGCCGAATACGGTCAACAGCCCGATCAGCCAGTGAAAGTCTCCCGTATGATAAGCGGCCAGGGTCACCCCCAGCGTCACGGGAATCAATGACGCCGTCAAAGACCAGGGACGCGTTGCAATGAACCAGATTTTGATGCGTTCCACAGTTCGATTTCTTTCGCCGTTTTGATTGACGTGCCAATTTACAGTCATTGATTGCAGAAGCAACTAATTCTACCCGATTTCAATCAAAACAACAATGCCTGCTTTGGCAATCACCTTGCGGCGGTCACAGTGTGTGACCGCCCCGCCTTAATTGGACACACCACGACTACCTGCCCAAGGCGGATTTCCAGTGATTTTCAATTTCTTTCGCGCTAAGAACGCGATCATAGAACGCTGTTTCGGCCATTTTTCCTTCAAAGCCTGCAAAACGGTCACTTCGATTGCCGACAACCACCGACGGTTCAGAATAGTCAAACGTTCGGGCAATATCGCCTTGTGCGTCAAGTTTTCCGTTGATGTAAAGTGAAACCTTGTCACCTTCGCGGGTCATCACAACGTGTATCCATTCTTTCAGAGGAATCTCCGTTTGACCGACAAGGATACTTTTCCCATCGTTACCGTTGTAGAGGAAAAGGCGGCCCTTTGTTTTTCCATCCTCGTGAGTTCCGCCGATTCCAAGATGATCGCCAACCAGAGACTTTGCAGTTGACGGGTCACGCGAAAAAATATAGCCGGTGACAAGGCGGGTTTCCGGGTCCAAACCGTTCCAAATCCATGTCTCGAAAGAGTAATCCACTGGCAATCCTTCGAGTTTTCCTTCAAGACACCCTCCGGCAAAATGTGCCGCCGGAATCATCACCGTTTCACCGTTTTTTCCGGCAAATTCCGGACCGTCCAGCCAATAGGCCACGCAGGGTTGATAGGTTCCCGGCTGTTTTGCGTTTGCGGAACTGTCAGGACACGTTTTGCCGTCGATATTGTTCATCCGCCAGAAAACAAAGGGCTTGTCACCAAGCACCGTATCGGAATACGTTGTCTGCAGGGGAACGGGTGTTTTCCTTTTTTGCTCTGCCAAATCTTCCAGCAAACCGAGTGAAATTTCGACGATTTCCGTTTCCGCCGTTGCCACCAAAGCAGCGGAACGGGCGGGCCAAGTATTATACCCACCGAACGGATGAATTTCCGGTGGCGGAATATAGCCTTCCCCCCCATTGGCAAGCTCCAGCGTGATTTGCATTTCAAACGGGCTGCATTGCGCAAGTTTCAGGCCGGTGATCGCGTAAATTTCACATGGGATGGCGGCAATGCCGACATCGCCGATGCGAATGGCCTGCAACGGAACGTCCCGTTTGGGATCGGCGTCAAGGAAAATCGCTTCATAAGCGTAAACTTCCGGACGGTCTTTGGGAAGAATATGGTCCAACTCACGGACTTTTTCACGAGCCCAGGCAAGTCGAAATTCATCAGGACGCCGGCGATCAAAGGTTGGAATCACCTGTTTGGCGTCAAGCGGAACCCAGTCATGGTATTGAACGTCCGCCAAGAGTGTCATTGCCACATCGGCAAGTTTCGCCGCATAATCATTAATGCCTATGCTGACAGGCGGTTTGTTGTAATCCATCCAATGCAAATCACCACTCGTTCCCTGTGAATGCAGGACAAGACCGGAAGACTCACGGGAGGAATCAATCCCGAGTCGCTCTTCAAGGATATTGCAGAACAGACCGAAATAATCCGGAGAGATTGCGCCGGCTCCGAAATAGTGCATCGGATAGTTGGCAAAAACGGCAAAAGGTTTTCCATCAAGCGTTTGGAGCGATATGACCGACAATTGGCAATTGACCGGACCGCAAGGACCAATATAGTCGGGGTTCTGGTAACCCGGGTGCATCATCGCGCGGACGGTTTTGTCACCGAACGGATCCGTTTGCATTTTATCAGGCCGGGTGATCCAAACGCGGCAATGGGTGCCTTCCGGGAAATTCATGGCTTTCCAACCGATTTTCACCGGTACGGGATTTGACGCCGCCTGGACAATCGTTTCAATCGTCCGTTGGCGGACCAGTTCGGTATAAGTCTCGTCCGCAGGCGTCCCCAAAGCCCCGACCACGGAACCTCCGGAATGTGTGTGCGTTGCCATGACAACGATGTGATCCGCAGGAATGCCGGTTTGTTGTGCGGCTTCATTGCGAATGGAATGACACAAACCCGTATCGAGAATACACACGTCGATGGTCGCCATGGCGATACGGCATGAACCATTATCGAGAACCAACGCCCGCACAAAAACGGGACTCACGATGCTATTCGCTTGACCGCTGAGAAATCCTCCGTTGACAATCACGGGAAATTGCTCGGGATTAATGCTGACTTTCGCCGTGCCCGCTGACAGGGAGTTCGTATCCTGTGCGGAACAAACCGCTAGGGTGGAAAACAAAATGAGACAAAACAACGCGGCTTTCAATATCAATGGGTGATTCATCATACTCTCCTTGGGAATGAAGTGATTGGTGTTCATTCAATTTGATGAACACAATGTCAATGGTTCATGAATTTTGTGCCGATTACTTCTCCTTGCGAAGTTCGTTGACCGTCCATTGAATCGCCTGGTGGACGGTCCGGCTGAAACCCGGGTTGCAATAAACTTTGGCGTCATGCCCCTGCATGGTTGTGAAAACCGGACTTTTTGCGTATTTCCATGTCCACGCAATCACCTTGTCCGATTTCGGATGGTCCGTCGTCCAAAGGACATGGACATCCGGGTGGATATAGGCATTGGCGTAAGCTTCATCAATGATCGTGAAATCATCGGTTCCCTGCGTGATCGGGTGATCCTTGTCGGCAATCTTCACCTGAATCGTTTGGTCATGGTCCCATAACGAAGTGCTGAAGGTGGTGCCATCGATTTCATAACCATCCTTGAAAAAACATTGACCACCCGCGATTTTGGCAAACTCGCTCCAACCGTTAAACCCCCACACGCTGTGATGCAGAACCACCAGCGCAATTCCTTCTTCCAGGAGTTTTTTGAAATTGTCTGTTTGTTCTTTTGTGTAAGGAAATGTGTAGGAATCGTACATCACGATGCAGTCATACGTCTTTTCGAGTCCCGGTCGATACAAGTCCAGTGCTTTCGGCATCTCGGCTTTGTCATACGTGACATCCGTATAGGAATCCAACATTTGATACATCGCTTTTTCGTCAAATCCATGTCCTCCGTAAATGAAAAGAACACGGATTTTGGGTTGGTTCCGGTTTTCTTGTTGAGCCATGAGCGACAAGGATGCCAAACAAAGGACTCCCGGCACTATCAACGATAAAATGAGTTTTCTGTCTTTTATTTTTGAAAATCTCCTGTTTCTTACATGCCAAGTCGTGAACGTTTCACACTTTCAATTACCTGACTGTCTCTTGCCGTTTTTTCCACTTGGATCAGAATCGGATCGAATCGTTCTTTGTTCGGCTCCCGTAAAAACCGATGGCGTGCCAATTCCGCAAGTGTTTCGCAAGCCGTCTGGACAAGTGCGGGATCGTCCAAATAGCCGGCAACCCACTCGACCGCTTCCATGGTGCGAACGGTGACCGCCCGACTCAGGCATAATCGTCGGTCGGAATTATTCCGCGCTTGTTTCATGGCGTTTTGAAGCATGGCAAGCGTTTCAGCTTCCGGGCGATCGTTTCTGAGCGTCACGACACGAATATAGGCGCGAAGTGCCCATTGGGAATACTGGGGGGAAGGATTCTTTGTGGCAATGCCCCACAGTTCGTCCCTATAATCCGCATTCGGCCAATTACACAACGCCCGAATCGCCGATTGTTGCAGGTCGGGTTGCTCACTCGTAAGAAGAGGGAAGAGAAGCCCGGCCACTTGTTGGTTGCCGAGTTTTCCCAACAAGGGAAGTGTCGTGACGAGCGTGTCTTTTGCAAGTTCGCCGTCTTGTTTTTTCAGGTGTCTGAGTAGAATGTCGGCACGCGTCGCGGGGTCGGGGATATTCTCGCAAATGACGACTATCGCCCGTTCGACGTTTTCACGGTGAAGCCCCGGGCGACTGGCAAAGTAAAGTTTCAACATGCGCGGGATGTCGCTGTTGTCGGGGTCACATATTCTGCCCAGGGCGGCGATGACCGGAACGTAAACGACGGAATCCTCACTTTGCGCCATGACGACCAGCGTGTCAATGGCATCGTAGCATTTGAGGTCGCTCAGGACGTCCAAAGCCTTGGTACGCAAATCCGTCTGGTCGAGTACCTTGAGCAACAGCGGGCCAACGGCATCCTTGGAAAACCTTTTGAGTACTTCCACCACTTCGTCTTGTACGGATTCGACTTTGAGCATTTCGATCAGCATGGGGATGGCTTCCGGATCACCCATCAATCCGAGTGTCCGTAACGCGTTCACGCGTTCCGCAGCACTGCCGGTTTCAAGAGACTTTCGCAATTCCGCCATGAATTTTTCATTTTGCCGTTCTGCGGCGATTTCCATGAAGACAGCTTTCGCCCGCGGATTCATGTCCGCCATCTTGTCGAACAGTTCGTCAAATTGCGTCGCAGGAAGCTGTTTGAGACGGGATGCGGCAATGACGTTTTTGACCGTGTCGTCGTCAAAAAACCATTGATCCACGAGAACGTTTTGCTCTTGTTCCGGAAATGCCTGTAACGTGCCTTCCAGTGCCGCCTGTCGGATGATCACGGGATTTTCGGAATCGGAAAGCATTTCGAAGATTTCCTTCGCCTTCGCCGTGTTCCCACTGTTCAGATATAAGTGGCCGACGCGGAGCAACGAGTCCAATCGCGTTGCTTCCAATACGGCTTCGCGGGATTTCATCAGTGCTTCCAGCGATTCCTTCTCGTCGAATGCACCCAACGCGGCAAGTGCAGCAAGTGCAACTGCTTGGTCTTCCGAATCGCATAATGTGATCAAAGCAGGCACGGATACGGCATCTTTGCGTGCGGCCAGTGATTCGATCACCCCGGTTAATGCCCTTCCCTGGAACGTTTCCAACGCTTTTCTGAGAGGAACCAAGGCTTCTTCCCCAGCAATATTTTGAAGTGCCATGCGTGCGTTGTCGGCATCTTCAGGGCGGTTCAGATATTTTGCCAAAATGGGAACTTCCGCCGCCGTCCCGACAAAACGGAGTTGCAAACAAACGAACTGGCGGCCCGCATACGTTATTTCATCATTGAGGAACGATGCGAGTTTTGCGGCCATTTTCGCCCCAGAGTCCGGCGAGACGCACATTTGGCGGATTTCCCGCTCCACCAAAATCAATGGCGTCAGCTCGTCTCCGAACTGATAGGTTTTGATTGCATTCCACGTTTCTCCGGCTGTGTCGTTTTCCGCAGCGTGTACGCGGAAAGAAAACCCGTTCAGGAAGAGCAATGCAAGCAGTAACGGTAACGAATATTTTGTCATAAACACCTCCCATCAAGGTCAATGTGGATTATGTCGAAATTGTCAAAGCACATGGGATCAGGACTCCATGGTCCAGGGACTCCGCTCGGCAACGGAAAGCATGCGATTGGCCGCATCGTCCCCGATAAAACAACTTTGCACGGGGTCCCATTTCAGTTTGCGTCCCATGCGCATCGCAATGTCGCACACATTGCCAAGCGTCGTTGCGAGATGCCCGGATTCGACAGTCGATGCAGGGTCTTGACGCGTCCGAATGGAACGGAAAAAATCCGCCGTATGCGCAGTATAAGGGTCGGCAAAACCCGGACTGAGATGAAGATGTTCGTCGGAATCCTTCAGTTTGATTTGGAGCAGTGATTCGGTACTCGCACTGATCCCCGCTCTGTTGACATGCACCCAACCTTCATCGCCGATGAAGCGGCAGCCTTGCGGATGCGGGTCACCGGTACTGGAAAAATCAAGGTGCAAGCCGCTCTCATAGCGGAAGGAAGCACGCCACATCACCCAAGTATCGGTCATTCCTTTGTCGGGCATGACGCCTTTGCCTTCGATTTCAAACGGTTTTTCGAACACCTCCGGCATTCCCCAACCGGCAATATCGAGGTGATGCACCCCCCAGTTCGTGACAAATCCCGCGCAGTAATGCGAAATCATGTAAAGGCACGGATAGGACACACGCCGGGCGTCAAAAGGCATGAACGGGGCCGGACCACACCACATGTCCCAATGGAATCCTGGCGGCGGCTCCGAAGGCGGCTCGCACGGAAATGCCTCGCCCCGTGGAACGGCAACCTCAATCGTGTGTACCTTTCCAAGATAGCCATTGATCGCCAATTCACAAGCCTGACGGAAAATCGTCTGGCTGCGCTGTTGGGTTCCTGTTTGAAACACCACGCCGCGATCGCGAACCTGTCGGCAGAGTTGGATTCCTTGCGCAATATATCGCGACAACGATTTTTCGCCGTACAAATCTTTCCCTGCTTTGACGATCCGGCTGAACATGGGGCCATGCCAATGATCGTTGGTCGTTCCCCAAACGGTGGAAATGTCGTCCCGGAGAAGAATCTCCCGAAAATCATCGTAAATAACGCACCCGCTGTAACTTCCTTGACCGGTGCGATCCGCGTACATTTGATTGACGATGTTTTGCGATGCAACCGCACGGTCCCGCCGGCAATCACAAACCGCGAGAATCTGGTGGTCCGGAAGAGGCCGCATCGACGCAATCGAATGATTGCCGCGTCCGCCAACTCCAATCATGGCAATCGTAATGCGTTCGCTGGGCGGCAGTGTCCCGTCTTTCCCGAGAGCGGCCCCGGAAATGACCATCGGGGAAGCGACAACCCCCATCAACGATCCCGCCAGAAAACGACGCCGGGTTATCCTGTTATTCATACTGTACATAGAATGGTTCTCCAGAAAGTTTACTTTTCCAGCCGAATTTCGATTTGCTGATCGCCCTTGGGTCCGATTGTCACATTGACGCCGCTGGTTTTCGCGTCCGCGTATTTCGGATTGATGAGGTGTTTGATCTTTGTGTCCAGCGGTGGAGCGGGGATTTCTCCCGACATCGCTTTTCGCAAAGTTTCTTCATCAACCGGTGGGGGTCTTTCCACTTTCGTGACGGTTACGACATATTCCCCCGGTTGAACTCCATCATTGCGGTTCAGTGTCATTAATTGAAATGCCCCTTTTTCATCTGTCGTTGCCGATGCACCTCTCGTTGTACCGTTTTCCTGAGTCGGGGTAAAACTGACGGTTGCGGATGCCAAAGGAGTATCGTCATAAAAGACAACGCCATGTCCCGGAACCAATCCGGAAAGCTGCCCTTTCGAGCCGCAACCGATGACCGGAACCAGAACATTGGCAAACAGTAAAAGGACAAGCGTCCATTGTTTCATGGGAAAACTCCTTGCTAACGAAGTTTTATGGAAGCGAAACGGATTCACCACCGTTGATGGAACCAAGACTTCCCCAAAGGCCGAATGTTGACTGACCTGTACGTTTTGCGTCATTCGGAGAGGGACCGTCACCCTGGGTATAACGATCGGTGAGTGGGCCGGCGTCAATTGTATCGGAAATGAAACTGACGGAACCATCGCCCATCGATGTATTGATACCGCCTGTGTGATAACTGGTCGCGGAAACCGGCCCCGGTCCGTAACCAACCGAATCTTGCACACAACTCGGCGAATTGGGGGGAAGAATGGTGTAAAATCTGTTGTAAACGACAAGGCAACAACCGATACGACGCCCGCTAAATTCCCAAACAACCGAATTGGGAGAAATACTATCCACTTCAGTTTTGCTGAGATTTTTCGCATTTTCCTTGAGGTTCATGCAAACTCTGGGATTCTGAATGACTCCAATTCCAAATCCTTCGATAATACTGGAAATGTGATACCTGGACTCGGCAATACTGCGTTCCGCCATAAAGAGTGTATTGGAAAGTCCGTCGCTGACACTGGCAAAGGTTTTCCATTCACGCGGCCCCAGGTTAAGGACCAAACCGGACGTTCCAAAAGGTGCCCGGTTGTTCATATAGTGCGTATAATTTGTGTAATCCGCCCCGCTGAAAACGTAATTGGTTCGTGTGTGAAAACGGTGACGGTAGGCTTCAGAACCCCATTCAGCAGGATTTCCCGTAGCAGCCGTCCAACCGGGAATTTCCAGATTTTCCACTTGTAAGGTCATTCCGTCTGAAGGACAAGCGATGGTTCCGATCTGGCCAACCCAAGCGGGGCAATACGCCCAACCAAACATAGGGGTTGACGGAATCGTGGCGTATCTTGCCTGTTGCTCCATATAAGGGAGCAGAGAGAGCATGGGGGCCCAATCGTGATGGCCGCTTCCAAACGACCCGAAATTCGGAATGGCCGTTTTGTAGGAGTCGGCGTAATTGTGAATCGCAAGTGTCAATTGTTTGAGGTGGTTTGTACAAGTCATCCTGCGTGCCGCTTCGCGTGCCGCCTGAACAGCGGGCAATAAAAGTGCGATCAAAATGCCAATGATCGCGATGACCACCAAAAGCTCAACCAGGGTAAAGGCTCGTATGTTGCCCACCCGCTCCATCTTAACATTATTGAAACGTTTCATTTTTCATTTCTCCTGTTTCATTGAAAATAAACAAACGAACGAAATGACTGCACAACTACAGTCATTACCATGATATTCCGATTGCTGACGCTTCGGGTTTGAATTGTTGTCGTTTAACGGTTCACAAGTGCTTTGAGGTGGTCAAAACTGCGTTTGGCCTGGTCGATGGAACCGCATTCGACGGAAAAAACGATATCATTCGGGCATTTGCGGGCGATTGCGACAAGGCGTGCCCAATCAAGGACGCCGTCACCACAGGCACAGCCGACCGGCGTGCCGGTGACTTTGCCGCGTTCTTCTTCGGAGTGTTGCACCGAAATGTCTTTGGCATGCAAGTGTACGGAACGGTCGATCACCTGTTCCAGCCAAGAGTAAGGGTCCTGTCCGGCAAGGTAGGCGTTGCCCGTATCCAGATTGATTCCAACGCTGGGCGAATTCACGAGACGGTAAATCTTTTCAAGTCCCGCCGGAGTTTGGGAGTATTGGGCATGGCACTCCAACCCGATTTTGATTCCGCGTTCTTCCGCAACGAAAGCCGCTTCCTGGAGCGAGTAACGGATCAAGACCCAATCCTCTTCTTCCGTCGTCCAGGGTGCTTTGATTCCCTCATCGGTATTGACGACAGGGGCACCACATTCTGCGGCAAACCGGATGGCCATTTTGAGATACTCGCAGTGCCTGTCCGGCCGTCCCAATGGCCCGTGTGCCTGTAAACCGGAAATTTTCAGACCGCGTTCTTCACACATCCTCCGCATTTTCATGGGGTCGTCGAAAAGCGAATAGGTGTGGTAATACCCCGCTTCGCTCATTAACTCCCGCCCGAAATGCACCATCGGTTCGACGTATTCATATCCGATTTCAGCAGCCCGGTCGAGTCCCCACGCAAAGGGTTTGTCGTGGTGACGCGTTGCTTCCAAATTCATTCCGATTGAAATTTTAGGCATGGTTTATCCTTTCTTGTTGCTGAAATTCAGCACTGACGTTTTCTGTATAGTATAGGTTGGATTGTATGATTATGGAACATTTTGAAGTGCCAGCGGCTTCGATGATTCGATCGTCAGCGAGCAATCATGTTTTTTGAAACGAAATTGTTGTAAAAGGCGATGCTTCTCTTGATTTCCGGTCGTGTATCCGGGCTGAAATTTTCGTATTCGATTCCGAAGTTCATGGCCGTTTTTTGTCGGGCAATCTCCCTGAAAACGGACGCGATATCGGTTTTTTCCTCTCCCCACGGAAGCTCCCCGGCATCGGGATTGCCCGGCTCGGTAATGTCTTTGAGATGCAGGCAAAACATTCTTCCCTGAAGGACTTTCAAACTCTCCACAAGATCGAGGCCGGTTCGCGCCCAATGTCCAATATCAGGACAGGCACCCATCCTCTGACTCCGGTTTCTGATTTGTTCAAGCACAATTTGCGGCGACCAATAGATTGACGCTCCTTTCCGGTGATTGTGCAGAGCGAAATTCACCGAATACTCGTCGCACAGGGATTCCAGGAGATCAAGCGACTCCATGGGCGGCTCGCCGACCAGGGTTTCAACGCCTAGCTCTTTGGCCCATTCGAAGACCGGCCGATTGCCGTCTTTGTCTTCAGCAAAACCGCCGACGTAGCACTGAACCATTTGAACGCCGTGATCGTCGAGAATACGTTTGACCTGTTGTCTTGCACTCTTCGATCGCCACACATCGATTGTTTCGGAATCCTTTTCGGAAATCTTCTGCCATGCAAAAGCCTCGCAGTATTTGATTTCCAGTTCGGACGCCCAGGCAACCGCTTTCCCGAAATCCAAATAATTCAACGACCAGAGAGAAAGAGTCAGCCGCCAAAGTTCATCTCCACGGGGCGGCGGTTTCTGCGGTGTTGAATCAGCGAAAGCCGTCATTCCCTGGTTTGCAAGGATCCCCATTCCTCCAAGGGATGCAATCTTAAAAAAAGAGCGCCGAGTGGTATTCATGGTTCGTGATGGTTTGAAAAACAGGGAAGATACATAAAAACAACATGACAAGTATATATCCATTATCAAGCAATCCAATAGAAAAACAATGCCATTTTGCGGAAAAAACACTCCCATTCTGCGACATGGAAACTCCTTTTTTTCATGCTCTGGCAAAATACAATTCAAGAAATGATTATGTCTTTGCCAAGAACTACCGGGATTTGACAGTCAAGGCATGATGATCGCACAGTCATCGCAGCCGGAATTGCCGAAGGACTTGTAAGAAACAAGTGGTTTCTGTTTCCATCCCAATCTGCTATATTGAGGATGTTGTTTTCATGCCGTTTCATGGCTGTCACAACGTGACCGCACGAACTCAAGACACACGAAAAGACAATGCCCCAGCACACAACGTTTTATGTTTTGTTGGAAACATCGCGTCATTTCACGCGAATGCTGTTGCGCGGCGTGATTCGCTGGTCGAAACTCTATGGCCCCGTGACCATTGTCGCTTCCTCCGGCCACATTGAGCAGGAACTCCCCGGAATTCAATCGACGGAAAAAGTCGGGATCATCGCACGCCTTTCCACGCCCGGCATCATTGAGGCAAAACAATTCGGCATTCCCGTCGTGACGATCGAACCGTCCCAGGGAGAACTCCTGGTACAAAAGAATGAACTGGAAATCAGCGAGATTCTTTCCAATTCGCCGAAAATTGCCAGAATGGGTGCGGAACATTTTCTTGCACGCGGCTTTCGCTCGTTCGCCTATTGCGGTCTTCCACTTCGGATCTGGTCGGATATTCGCGAGAAAGCATTTGACAAGGAAATCACCGCGCATGGTTTCGATTGTTCCATCTATCCGCAACCGGACCCGACTCGTCTGCTTTCACGGGAGGAAGAGCATCCCCGGCTTGCAACATGGCTTGCCTCGCTACGAAAACCCGTTGCCATCATGACATGTAATGACGACCGCGGGGCACAAGTCATTGAAACATGCAATTTCGAAGGTTATCATGTTCCTGAACAAGTGGCCGTACTCGGTGTTGACAATGACGACTTGATTTGTGAGTTGACGCAACCGGCTCTTTCAAGCGTCCGTCTTGATTTGGAACACGCGGGATTTCAAGCCGCAGAGCTTCTTTGGAAACTGATCTCATGCCAGGTTTCCGGATATCATTGCATTCCGCTGGAACCGATCCAGGTTGTGACACGTCTTTCCAGTGACGTCGCCGGACAGGGTGACGCCTTGATTCGTCAGGCGATTCGATACATCAGAAATAACTATCAGTATCAAATCGGTTCCATCGACGTGGCGAAGGCGTTGGACGTGTCCCGGAGAACGCTGGAACGGCGTTTTGCATCCCTTCTGGGACGATCCATCCATGATCAAATTCATTTTTTCCGCATGGAACAGGCCAAAGAACTGCTGGTGGTGACGAACGATCCCGTTGAGCGGATTGCTCAAATCACCGGGTTTGGCAATCTCAAGCAGATGCTCCGATCGTTTCTGAAATTTGAAAACCAAACCCCAACCCAATTCAGAAAACAACTTCGAAAAGAATTTTCGGAATGATTCATCGGGTCGTTTTGCAGTCTTTGGACTCACGCACAAAACAGTGATGTGTTCCATCAGAGCCGCGAGAGTCACGGAGTGGTCGAAGTGGGATAAGTTTTCTCTTGTGCGACCGCTCTGTTACCGTCGCGGCTCTGATGGAACTTTGCACTCTGCTCGCCCTTTTGCTGCTCATCGGTTCGGTTTGGCTGTTTCCCGAATCCGGGTTGCCAGACTCCATCACAATGATTTTCAACGTGAAACACACCAAATATCGCGAAACCGACGAAACAAATGGGTGATTTTCGTGTATTTCGCGTCGTTTTGGGGCTCAAACCATCCTGACTTTGCTGTCCTGCTTCAAACCGTTTCCGCCCATTCGTATTCCGGCTCACCGTATTCCTTTTGTTCTTCGTGTTGAAAGTTTGAAACCTTTTCGTGTTTCCCGACGCTGTTCTGTCGAAGCTGGAATCGACCGACAAGTTCCTGGAGTTTTTGGGCCATGCCGCTCATTTCACTGGACGCACTGGCGGACTCTTCCGCCGCTGCGGAATTCTGCTGGGTCACGGTATCGATCTGCTGAAGTCCCAGCGTCACCTGCCTGACTCCCTCCGCCTGTTCGTTGCTTGCCACGGCGATTCCCGCGACCAACTGCGAGGTCTGGTCAACCTGTTCGACAATGGCGTTGAGAGCCTCTTCCGTCTGGTGGGCAACAGTATCCCCGTTGCGGATTTCGTCAGTGCTTTTGGAAATCAATTCGGTGGTTTCCTGTGCCGCTTTGGAACTCCTGGCGGCAAGGTTGCGCACTTCCTCCGCGACAACGGCAAAACCTTTCCCATGCACTCCGGCACGCGCGGCTTCGACGGCGGCATTGAGTGCCAGCAGGTTGGTTTGAAACGCAATGTCATCAATGACCTTGATGACCCGTTGGATTTCTTGCGAGTTATTCGTGATCCGGTCCATGGCGGTAATCATTTTCTTCATCGCGTCTTGCCCGTCCACGGCGGCTTTCGTGGCCGATTCCGCCAATTGCCGGGCTTCGGAAGCGTTCGTCGCATTCGCCTGGGTTTGACTGCTGATTTCCTGCATCGATGCGGAAATTTCCTCCAGCGACGCCGCCGATTCCTGGGCACCGTTGGAAAGATTTTGTGACGCATTCGCAACTTCATTCGCCCCTGTGGAAACCTGAGAAACATTGCCTTGAATTTCCGTCAACACGTCATTGATCTGTTCGAGCATCGATGCAAGATTGATGTTCATCGTGTCCTGACCGCTGCGAATTTGCACTTCGCTGCGCCAGTTGCCGTTCGCCAGTTGCAGTGCCAGGGACTCGACCGTCTTGAACGTTTGGATCATGCCGTTGACGGACCTTGTCAGGGATCCGATTTCGTCGCCTCGTTCCAGTTCCTCTTGCGTAAACTCATGGGAAAGTTTCCCTTCCGCCACGATGGTGTTCATACAATCCACGGCATTCCGTATTCCCGTCGTGGTGTTCCCCGTCAGGTACAATCCCATGGCAATCCCAATCAAAGCGGCGGTGAAAATGGATGCGTAGATGATGCGATTGGCCAGACTGACCGTTGCTTCCAGCGTTTTCGACATTTCCGCAGTTGCCGTATTAGCATGTTCGATCATGGTTTCCGTCAAATCGACGATCTGTTGTGCCGTTCCGCTAAAATCGTCAAAAAGAATTTGTTGCTGAAGGATCAGTTTCGACGATGTTTCGATGTCCTTTTCCCACTTGTCAAAGCTCGCCTGGGCTATTTGGATATTCTCCATGTTATCCGAAGTTTGAAATTCTGAAAGCACTTTGGCAATGGATTCCTTGGCTTTTCCAAGGGATGCCTTCAACTTCACCTGGAATGCTTCAAATTCTTTGTGGTCGGTGATGTTGGTTTGCTCCTGTGACAACCGGTGGCAATGTTCAATTTCCTCCAAAAGAATGCCAAGTTGCTTTTCCCGAATGGCAAGCCGTTTATGCGTGTATGGTTCGTTTTTCCCGTTCACCTCGATCGTTCGTTCTTCCTGATCCATCGTCTCATCCGTCTTTGAAATGATCTGCCCGATCGATTCTTTCATGTCATCGGCAATCGCCGTCCAGTCGGCGACGGAATCAAGAATCTTGTCTTGAAGATTGGCCCATTCCGTGGTTTTCGCATCATAAGTCTGAAATAATTTTCTCATATCATCGCAGGCTTTGATGTCCTGGGCATCCATCGGATTGGCGGAGTCCAGGCGACTGCTCACCCGCCGGATCGTTTCGTCGAGTTCTTTTCCCAGGTCACTTATATGGTCCACCAGGAAATCCCGGTACGTTTTCAGAACATTTTTATCCGCAACACTTTTTTCACGAATGTCTCTGTAATGAATCCCGCGCATGACGTTGAGACGGGTTTGATAGATCAGTCCTTTCATAATCTCCGCATCGACGTTAATGTCTTTCCGGGCACTCGCTTTGGTGGAATAGCGATTTGCCAGATTCAGACAGTACAATCCGACGCTTCCCACGCCCAACAAGAGCAGCAAAATGATACTGAACGTGCCCAGCAACTTGGTTCGAAATGAGTAATTGTTCATGTGTTGATCTTCTTTCGTTTTTTGCCATCTATGGTCGAAAAAGACAATTTCCTTTGTCCAGCGGCACGAAAATGTCCATTTTTCGTTCATACAAACAGATTATTGGTTACACGGACATAAGACGGAGAAGCAGATCGTTTTTTTCACCATTTTCAGAGATAAATCCATTTTTAGCGTCCAAAGAATCGGTTTGTTTTGTATTCGCTGTTTTTACGTTCTGTTCAGCATAGTTGCAATGTAACGATTATCGTCGGTGTTATTGTACAGAAAAAAACCAGGAATAATGAACATTTATAACATAATTTTCTGGAAAAATTTGCTTTTTTCTTTGTTTTCCCAAAGTTTCATCTTGATTTTTGACAGCTTTCACTATAACATTTAACTATCGTTAGTATTTTGTGTCGACTCCAACTTGCCTCTTTGATCTTTTCACAAGCCAAAATCCCTGCTAATAATAGTAATATTACACATTTTATTGGCAATTTTTCCTGTGAGTTTTGAAACAATATTCTTGATTTTTCCAGGCATTCCTGTAAAAATACAGTTATTGCGCCGTTGTGGCTGCAAAAAAAACTATTTGATTCACACTTTGTAGAAAGTAGAAAGTAGAACAAAATGAAACGACTCAAACAGAGGTTTTTGACCGTCGCGTTGATTGTCACTGTGACAATCGTGGCGGCCGGTCAAAGTGTTTATGCCGATCTTGTGGCCGGTGTCAGCCTGGGGGCACAAACGATCGTCAACCAGTTCAACAACCTGAACTGGAGATTCAACTACATCTCGTCGCCCGCAGCAACGTATGATCTACGAACTGCGTCCGGCACGACTCCCAATTTGGATGCTTACAGGCATTACAACAACGGAGCGTATGTCTCAACGTTTTGCGTTGAACCGTACAATGGCCCCGTGAGCGATAACAGCCTGGGAAGACTCAACTATAGCGGAGGCCGTACCACGGTTCAGACCGCCAGCGGGGCCGGATTGTCTTTGACGGTGGGGGCTGCGTATCTCTACAAATTGTTCCTGAATCCCAATAATGATTTCGAGTATATTACCGGGTTTTCCAATAGCGTTGACTATAATCATGCGATTACAAATGCCGTCCGCTATTTGATGGGTTATACACCAGGAACCGATGTCGCCATGCACAACACCATCCGGAATTATTTGCTGGCTCTGAATAGTGACTGGAACTATTGGACGTCGGTTTATGATCCGGATAAGTATTACACGGAAATCGGCAACTTCAGCATTTTCGTCATCAATACAACAGTTCCTGGTGGCGGAAACGGTCAGGATCACCTTTATATTGCAAGGGCTGCCAATCCTTATGTCCCTCCGGAACCACCGCAACCACCCCCACCGGAACCGCCGCCAGGAGGTGGTGACGTTCCGGAGCCGGCAACGATTCTGCTCTGGACACTGGGAACTCTCGGAGCGTTGGGCTATGGCCGCAGACGCTCCGGCATGAAAAAACTGTTGGCGTAAGTCAAGTGGTTCCAACAAGAACTTTTCGCAAGAAACAGCAACCAGGAGAGCGGAGAGGTCACTCCACTGCGTTCCGTTCCCGGCTGTTGTTGACGCCCTCGCTTTGTTAGCCCCGTTGGGGCGATAGGGTGGGAGTGGTGTCGTTGACCCCCGGATAAATCCGGGGGTTATGGAAATTTCGTCCTTTCAGGACGAACCTCACATTCAAACCGGTGTTACCGAGTTGAATTTTTGGTTGCGGCAACGCCGCGATGTGTTAAAATACCTCACACAAAGGAATGCACAAACCCCACGACGTTGTACGGTATAAACGTTCAGTAGAATTCTTGGTTTGAAGTGATGTTGGTTTGAAGTATGATGAAAATATCCCGCCAGGATTGCATCGCCCGGTGGAAAGTATTGCATTTCTACCGGGCGACGCATCCCTATGGGATGCAAACCAACTTTCTGCTGAATTGTTGTATTGGCATGCCTTTTTCTTTTTTTTAGTAACTGCCAACAGGTGTGACCATATTGCCGTAGCGTCTCGCGATGGGGCGGGGGGCTTTCGGCTCAACCGGGATGTCATAGCCTGAGATCAGGGTAAGTTCTGAGATGATTCTGTCTTCTTTTTCTTTGTTGATGTGATTGAACAAATCAATCAACGAATCCTTCAAATACTGACCGATCTCCTCACGGATTTCTGATGACGGTCCATTCTTTCGCAGTTTTTTTTCCAACGCGGTGACAAAGCTCAAAAGTTTCTCGTGATGATGATCGACACTGTGCTGAAATGGATACTGACGTCGAGAAAGAAGCTTTTCCGATTCCATGTCCTGGATATGTTTGTGGGCAAAACCCACCAGAAATTCCGCTGTGGCTTCCACACGATCTTTTTTCCCGGAAGCACACATTTCCATCAAGGCGAAAAGTGCATTGAACAACTGTCGATGTTGAAAATCAACAATCGGATGCCCTGTTTCATACTCTTTTTTCCAGTCAAAGCACATGGGCTTGGTTCCTCTTGGGTAAGGTGATTCAATGGGATTCAATAAAGACATGGGCTTCGTCCAACTGATGAAATGAAAATATTCATAACTTGACAACTTAACGAGCGTTCATGCGAATCTAACGAGCGTTCACAAGATTGTGTAGTGAACACTCGTTAAAATACTATGAAAACGTTGATTTGTCAATAAAAATCTGACAGGAATTCTATATCAGTAATGACATAACAACATTTCAAAATTGATTGTATCTTATTTGTTTTCATAATGTTACAGTGATAACCAAAGATACAACACCATTCTTTATGATGTTGAAATGGCAGGCAAATATGGTATAATTTAGTGAATGTTTGGTAGGAGGCGTGACGATGCGATATATCATTCATTGACTCACTAAATATTAAGATTTTTAGAATAGACTCAGGATACAACACGATGAGAATTGATGACTACCCGGTCAACAAGAAAAAGATTTTTCTTGCGGCAAGCAAGTTGTTTTCTCAGAGTTGCTATGCCGATGTCGGCGTTCGCGACATCGCGGACGAAGCCGGGGTGAAAGTGCCGACGGTGTATAATTACTATCCCTCCAAAGAAGCCATTCTGGAAGACCTGTTTCAGTTTCTTGCAAATCGAATCACGCAATTTTATGACTCACTGGAACGCATTGATCTCAACGACGACCCGATGAATTACATCACCAGGATGGTTTTCGTCACCAAAGAAAACGAAAGCGAAAGCGAATTGATGCGTCAATTGCTGCGAATCACTCACAATGAACAATATCGTTCCCCCCATGCGGCAAAAATCCTGTATGACATTTCCTATACCAAAGCAAAGCAATGCTATTATGATTTTCTGTCGCATCTGAAAAACAAGGGAATGATCCGATGCGAGAATATTGAGAGTTTTGTGGAAATCTTTGCACGCATCGGGTTTACTTTTACCATGCAGTACACCCGAGATGATGTGACGGACCAAAGACCCGCCTATAATCAAGTTTTGATGGATTTTTTCAAGGTATTGCTCAATTATTCTCCGGCGGAAGACCGGGAAGAAAAGTCGTGGTTGCCGGCTGTGTATGCTCAACTTCAGGCCAGGTATTTCCATTGGTTCAGTTATTCCGTGGCGGATGGTTCCCCGGCAGTGCAGTCTCCGCTTCACTAAGACCTGTTGTGAAATCCCATGTTCAAAAGTTTTTTCCATGCAGAACTCGCGGAAAAACGGAAATGGAGGAAGTTCGTGTATTCCACGTTAAAAAAACACGAACAGATGGTTTCCAATGAGAACAGGTGGTTTATTGACAACTCCCAAGCCCGTTCAACTAAAATCAAGACATAGCAATCACATCATCGGAATTCGGGCATCTTCATGGACTATCACTCCTACCCGGCCACCCGGCAAAAGATTTTTCTTGCGGCAAGCGAGTTGTTCTCCCGGAGTTGTTACGCCGATATCGGTGTTCGCGAAATCGCGGACAAAGCCGGGGTGAAAGTGCCGACGGTCTATAATCACTACCAGTCCAAAGAGGCCATTCTGGATGACCTCTTTCAGTATTGTGCCGACCGAATCTCGCAGTTTTACGAAAGCTTTCCTGATGTGAATTACGAACAGGACCCTATGGAATGCTTCCGAAAAATGATTATTGCCTTCGAGGAAGACAGTGCGTTGATGCAGCGATTGATACGAATTACTCTCAATGAGCAGTACCGCTCTTTCCATGCGGCGGGAATCATCTATGACATCATGTTGCAAAAGTCAAAACAGCGTTATTATGATTACTTTTTATACCTGAAGACCAAAGGCGTTATCAAATACGAAGGAATCGAAAGTTTTGCGGAAATCCTTGCGCGAATCGGAATCACATTTGCCATGCAGTTTTCCAGGGATGAGGAACCCCGTTTCAGCCTCGGTTATCATGTCGTCATGATGGATGTTTTCGACGCGTTACTCAAATATTCACCGCCGAAAGACCGGGAAGAGGAATCACGACCGCTCATACACAGTTATTGATTTGATCTTGCATGGACAGGCATATTTTGTCGCGTACGGTTATCATGGCTCTGAAGCATGCAATGAAGAAACTTGGGAGCCGCGCAATCATCACGTGAACATTTCCAATCAGAGCCGCGAGAGTGATCGAGCAAAATGACTGTTCCGTGACCGTCGCGGCTCTGAGGGATCGAACAACTGATTTTCTGCGCGGGTTCTTAGTGTTGAGGTTCTGATTTTTCCCGTCGCGAAACCGTGGCAGCAACGAACCCATCGAAAAGCGGGTGCGCCCTGGTCGGTTGCGAGCAAAATTCCGGGTGAAATTGCACCGCGACGAACCAGGGATGCAACGGCAGTTCAATGACATCGACGAGTTTATCGTCCGGACTTGTTCCCGCGATCAGCAATCCGGCCTTGCCCAGTGCATCGCGGAAGTCGGGGTTAAATTCGTAGCGGTGGCGATGCCGTTCTGCGATTTCCAACTTGCCGTATTCCCCTGCCGCGCGACTGCCTTCCCGCAACGCGGTCGGCTTGACTCCGAGCCGCAATAAGTGATTGGCTTCGGACTTCAGACTTCGGACTTCAGGGGAGTTCTGGCCACGGTTCATCGTCTCTTCTCCTGAAGTCTGCTCAGGCAACAGTGTGATGACCGGATACGGCGTTTCAGTGTCAAATTCCGTCGAGTTGGCTCCCTCCAGACCTGCCACGTTTCGCGCAAATTCGATGACCGCGTATTGCATGCCCAGGCAGATGCCAAAAAACGGAATACCGTTTTCCCGCGCAATGCGAATCGCTTCGATTTTGCCTTCCGAGCCGCGTTCGCCGAACCCGCCGGGAAGGAGAATGCCGTCGGCCGAGCGAATGATCTCTTGCGTTTCCTTGCGGTCGAGCCGGTCGCTCGGAATGCGTTCAATGCGGATTTTCGTGCGATTGCTGATACCTGCATGGTCGAGTGCCTCATACACCGACTTATACGCATCCCTGTGCTTGGCGTACTTTCCGACGACGGCAATGGTCACCTGATGTTCCGGCGTTTTCAGTCGTTGCAGAATATCGTACCAATGGGACAAGTCGGGCTCAATGCGTCCTTTGAGCCGCAACTGTTCCAAAATCAGGCGGTCGAATCCGTGATCGGCCAACGCGATGGGCACTTCGTAAATCGACAGTTCACAATCGCGTTCCTCGACGACATGCGAACTTGGGACGTTACAAAAGAGCGCGATTTTATCAATTTCCTCGCGGGTGATGGGCTGTTCGGTCCGGCAGATCAGAAAATCCGGTTGAATCCCGATTTCGCGGAGCTGTCCAACCGAGTGCTGCGTCGGTTTGGTTTTCAATTCACGCGCCGCTTTCAGGAAGGGAACAAGCGTCAAATGCACATAAACGCAGTTTTCCTTGCCGGCATCGAGCGAAAATTGCCGAATCGCTTCCAGGAACGGCAAGCCTTCAATATCGCCGACCGTACCGCCGATTTCGGTGATGACCACATCGACATCGTCTGCTTCAAGGCTACGGATTACCCGTTTGATTTCGTTCGTGACATGCGGCACAACCTGTACGGTTTTCCCCTGATATTCGCCGCGACGCTCACGGTCAATGACGTTCAGGTAAATTTTGCCGGTTGTCCAACTGCTGTTGCGCGTCAGCGGTCCGTTGGTAAATCGTTCGTAATGCCCCAAATCGAGGTCCGTCTCACTGCCGTCATTGAGAACATAGACTTCCCCGTGCTGAAAGGGACTCATCGTGCCGGGATCGACATTCAAATACGGGTCGAGCTTCTGCATCCGCACTGAAAGCCCGTGACTTTCGAGCAACATTCCGATGGACGCACTGGTCAACCCCTTGCCAAGCGAACTGACCACACCACCCGTGATAAAGATATGTTTTGTCATTGACACAAGAACCGTTTTTTAAAACGAAAATCGAGAGCCGACAGATTTTCGCTATTTTGATCACTCACTGCGATTATGGCATGACAATGATACCTTGTCGAAAGCGATCATCGAACAAAAAACTGAAAGCATCATTTCCATGCCTTTCAAGTCCGTCTTTTTAACACATTCCGCGTTTTTGACAAGGTCATGGGCTATTGATTCCGGGGTGGTGCACAGTTGATCAGCCTTTATTAGACTTGTTCTGAAACATCAAATTAGCAAAATTAGAGAAATTGGTATTGCTTGATTTCGTGCTTTTTGTTATTTTCCCGTGTTTTCATTCCTGCAACAAGGCGGCAAAGATGGAACGCTGGCATCGTGCATTGGCCAAAAACGAGTCGGAATTCAAGCAACTCTTCGGAGTCAAGAAGGAAGTTTTTCACGAAATGCTCTCCGTTGTGACCGTCGCCCGGGAAGCGCGACTCCGAAAAGGTGGGCGACGTCCGAAAC
>Ga0099364_10004294_pt1 | contig 21664 bp, 19 predicted proteins | sample TergutTh196P3_FD_73070 | JGI IMG/M metagenome (GOLD analysis project Ga0099364, IMG submission 73070) | Microcerotermes parvus P3 segment gut microbial communities from Pointe-Noire, Republic of the Congo - Th196 P3 | ecosystem: Host-associated > Arthropoda: Insects > Digestive system > Gut ... | reverse complement strand
CCTTTAAAAAAATCTAAAAACATGAAAACGTTAGTATCAGTAAATTCAATTTCGCGCAAGCAATCGACGGGCTCCTATTTCGTGAACAGGATTAAATCCCGCAGCATACTCTGGAACAGTTTGAACCGAGTATCGTAAAAAAATTAATCGAGTTATCAACCATTTAAAAAATCTAAAAACATGAAAACGTTAGTATCAGAAAAATCAAATTCACGCAAACTGAAAAGCAACCGTCTTTTTGTAATATTCATTACGTTTTTTGCATTTTATCAAGCAGTTACAGCACAGGACTGGCACCAGTTTCTGGGTCCCGACAGAAATCATACTTCGCCTCAAAAAGGCTTATTAAGGAGTTGGCCCGATTCGGGACCCGAACTGTTGTGGTCGGTAAATGTCGGCAGAGGGTATGGCGGACCCGTTGTTAAAAACGGGAAGGTATATCTGCTGGACAGGGACGACGAGGTGGGCGATATCATGCGGTGTTTCAGCCTTCAAACAGGCGAAGAACTCTGGAAATTCAATTATGATTCGCCGGGAGAACTGCCTTTTCCCGGATCGCGAAGCGTACCGATTGTAGACGACCGCCATGTTTATGCCAATGGTCCCAACGGCGAACTGTATTGCATAGACATCAACACGCATCAATTGGTGTGGATAAAGAACGTATGGACGGACTTCAAAGGAACAAGACTTCCGACATGGGGAATATCACAAAGTCCGCTTATCTACGGTAATTTATTAATTATCGCCTCGCAGGCTCCGGAGGCGGGCGTGGTGGCATATGACAAGGTTTCCGGCAACATGGTCTGGAAAACGCCCAAAATTGGTGATGCAGGCGTTACCGACAATTATGTAAGTCCCAAACTGTTAAAAATTTACGGAGAAGACCATATTGTTATCATCAGTTCTTCATCTATGGGACGCGGCGACAGCCAGAGAACAATGGGTAAAGTGGCAGGAATAGACCCGCGCACGGGAAGTATCCTGTGGCAGTATGCAAACTGGGATTGTCATATATCAGTGCCTTGCGCTGTTGACGCCGGAGATAACAGGTTGCTGATAGCCGGAGGATACGAGCGCGGCGCAACGATGATTCAGATTACACGAAAGGAAGACGGTAGTTTTGAAACATCTGAACTGTTTACTACCTTGGACTTTGGCGATCAAACCAAGCCGCCTCTTTTGTATGATGGTTACTTTTATGCAATGTATCGTACAAATTCAAAAAGAGAAGGTCTGGTATGTATGGATATGGAAGGGAAAATCATGTGGAAAACAGGACGTAATCCGGATTTTGACAGAGGCAGTATGATTCTTGCAGATGGCTTGATTCTGGCGACTGACGGACTAAATTCACTTTACCTTATTGAACCTTCCCCGGAGGCATTTAAGCCGATTTCAAAAGCGACGCCGCTTCGGGAAGGCGAAGCTTCAACCGAAGGCATGTCGGCAGTGGGAGGCAGCACGCAAAACTGGGGTCCGATGGCGCTGGCAGATGGTAAACTGTTGGTACGCGACCAGAGCAGGTTGATTTGTTTAAAAATTGCCAAATAATCCATTCACAAATAAATAAAAAAATCATGCAACGTCATATATATCGCACATCACTTTATCTCGCTCTATTCACCAGCATATTGACGACTGCGTTTTATCTGCTCGTGTTTCTATATCACCATAACGAGGTATCGAACGCAGGCGACCAAGTAGATTCGTCGATACAGATGATGAATTATATCAAAAACTTAGGTTTCAATTTTGTGATGTTTTTTGTTTTTTCCTTTGTCCTTAGCGTATTGAATCTAAAGATCATCACATCGGAAATAGTACCAAAAATTCGCACGTTTTTACTGTTCGTATCCACAATTGCAGCGGTTCTGTCTTTGAGTTATCTGTTTTCGTATATCAAGTTTCTTTGTGGTATTGATAAACATCTGTTCTATTTTTTCAATATTATACGCGATCTAACTATTGCGTTTATACTTTCTTTATGTACGCATTTATTGTATATATCCAGAAAGCAGCAACAGACGGCGTTGGAAAACAGAACGCTGATAGCGGAAAATATGCGCACCCGTTACGAAGCGTTGAAAAATCAGGTAGACCCGCATTTTCTGTTCAATTCGTTGAACACACTCAATGCATTAGTGAAAATAGACGCCGACAAAGCGCAGCAGTATGTGCAACAACTGTCGTATGTGTTTCGTTACACGCTGCAAAACAAGGAAATCATTTCGCTGGAAGAGGAATTGGATTTTACGCGGGCTTATTGTCACCTGATGCAAATACGTTACGGCGATAGCCTGCAAATTGTGTATCAAATCGACCCCCGTTTCCATAAATGCAGTATCATTCCTTTAAGTTTGCAGACGTTGGTGGAAAACGCGATCAAACATAACGTGGTCAGTTTGAAGCAACCGCTGACCATCAGTTTTGTCACGGACAAGCAAGGAACCATTCGTGTTTCCAATCCCATTCAATTGAAAAAGGAGTTGGAATCGGGCGAAGGTATTGGTCTGACCAATTTATCGGCGCGCTACCGGCTGATGTGGCAGCAGGAAATTGTCGTTACCCGTAACGACGGAATATTCAGTGTAGAAATAGTTTTAAATGATCCATTATGAAAGCAGTTATAATAGAAGATGAAATTTTTGCGTCGCAAGCATTGCAAAATCTTATTCGCGAGACAGACGACTCGATTGAAGTCCTGTCGGTATTACAAACGATAGATGACAGCGTGGAATGGTTTCGTTCGCATCCCGTTCCCGATCTGGTGTTTATGGATATTCATTTAGCCGATGGCTCGTCGTTTGCTATTTTCGATGAAGTGAAAATCACCTGTCCCGTTATTTTTACCACCGCTTACGTCGAATATGCCCTGAAAGCGTTTGAAGTAAACAGTATTGATTACCTGCTCAAACCCATCAATCAAAAAGATTTGGAACGGGCGGTCAACAAATACAAACATATTTTATCCACCCCGTACAACAGCGCCGAATTGATTAACAAGCTCATAGCAAGCATCAAAAAAGGCGAAATGGCGTACAAGTCCTATTTTCTTGTTCCTGAAAAGGACAAAATTGTTCCGCTCTCCACCGCCGATATTGCTTATATCTGTATTGACGCCAAAATGGTGAAGGCGGTTACCTATGCCAACAGGACTTATTACCTTGATCAATCGCTCGATGAATTGGGGGTACAACTCAATCCGGCTGAATTTTTTCGCGCCAGCCGGCAATACATCATTGCCCGTAAAGCGTTAAAAGACCTGACATTGTGGTTTGGCGGCAAGATGGCGCTGAATCTTACGGTAGCGATGCCCGAAAGAATCATCATCAGCAAAGCCAAAGTGGTAGAAATAAAACAATGGATGACCATGTAAAACCTCAAACTTCAAACCTTGTCGTCAGAAATATGGCGTAATTTCGAAAACTTTCCGTTTCTTTGTATTTTTTATTCTGAAGCATGTATCCTATATCAAGACGGTTATTTTTCTTTATATTTTGCCTTTTTGCGTGGCTGTTGGCACACAACGTTCATGCACAGTTTTATGAATCGGGAACCGAGCCGGCTTCCGTCCGATGGCAACAGATACATACGGAACATTTTCGGGTCATTTTCCCGACGGATGCGGTTCAGGAAGGGCAACGCGCCGCTAACATACTGGAATACATCTATCAGGCAGGAGGCAAAACGCTCAACCGGCAACCGGCGAAAATACCGGTAGTACTTCACAATAGAACGGCTTTTTCCAACGGTTTTGTGACATGGGCGCCCAAACGTTCGGAATGGTTTCTCACGCCGCCGCAGAGCAACTATGCGCAGGATTGGTTAGAGCAATTGGCTGTGCACGAGTACCGGCACGTGGTACAAATTGACAAACTCAATCAGGGTTTTACTAAGGCTATGGGCTTGCTGGTCGGTCAGCAGGCGGTGGGCGCTGTTTCAGGTTTATTGCCCCTGTGGTTTCTCGAAGGCGATGCAGTGGCTACCGAAACGGCGCTGTCCAATGCCGGACGCGGACGTAATCCCGCCTTTGAAATGCCCTTGCGAACCATTGCCCTTTCGGGGAATTACCAAAAATACGACAAGGCGCTTTTCGGATCGTATCGCGACTATGTGCCTAATCACTACGAACTTGGCTACCAGATGGTCAGCTGGACACGCGAACAATATGGCGCAAAAACATTTGAAACATCCGTTGACTTTGTGGCGCGCAATCCCTACTTCTTTTTCCTCTATCCGTTCAAATTAGGTATCAGGAAAGAAACAGGGTATTATACAGGGCAACTGTACCGGAACGCTTTTACTGATCTGACAAAGCGGTGGAACGAACAGGACAAATATACAAATTTTGACGCCATCGCTCCAATCACTAAACGCGCGAACAAACTGTACGTCAATTACCGTTCTCCGAAATACCTGAACGATTCTATTTTTATAGCGTTAAAAACAGGCATGGCGCAGATTGCCCAATGGGTGAAAGTGGACGGGAACGGGCGCGAACAGACGATCCACACGCCGGGATTGATCAATTCGGAGCGCGTATCCTATGCCAATGGTTTGCTGGCGTGGACAGAACAGGTACAGGATGTACGCTGGAGCAATCGTTCGTATTCCGTTGTCAAAATGTACAATATCCATACAGGAATGGAAAAGACGTTGCGGCAACGCGCGAGATATTTTTCCCCCGTTTTTTCACCCGACGGCGCCACCATTGCCGTGGTGGACGCGCCGGTTACAGGCGCGTGCGCCATCGTGCTGATAGACTTTTTTACAGGCGAAGAAAAAGACCGACTGCCCAATCCGAACGGGGTGTTGTTGCAAACCCCTGCGTGGTGCAGAGACGGAAAGAGCCTGTTGGTGATTGTCAACAACAAAGACGGGAAATCTATTGTGCGAATGGATATTGCTACGGGACAAACAATTACCGTATTGCCCCCCTCCTACAACGATATTTCGCACCCCGTAGATGGCGGACAACACGCTTTTTTTACCGCTTACTACAACGGAATAACTAACGTCTATGCAGTGGATTACCGCACAGGAAGGGTGATGCAGGTTACATCGTCGCGTTTCGGCGCATTCGATCCGCAAGTCAATGCCGCAGGCGATAAGTTGGCGTATGCCGATTATTCTGCAAAAGGCTATGATCTTGTTGAAATAAAACTGGATGCTGCAAAATGGATACCGGTTGATCAACTGACGGATCATTCGTTGAAAATGTATGAAACATTAGTTCGGCAGGAAGGATTTAATATACAGGACAGTGTAATCCCCGAAATGCAGTATCAGACGAAACCTTATCGAAAATGGCTCAACTTAGTGAATGTACATAGCTGGGCGCCGCTGTATTATGAAGTTGACGCTTCCGATGTCGCTTCCACAGAACTTTATCCGGGCGTGGTGCTGCTTTCGCAGGATTTGCTGGGCAACCTTACTTCGTCGGCTGGTTATTCGTGGCGGGGCTACAATGCTTTCCATGCGGGGTTTACCTACAAGGGACTATACCCTGTTATCGACTTCAAAATCGACCACGGAGGACAAGGCGTAGCTTCGCCCGGAAGCGATGATTTTCATCCGAAACATACCAATACCAGACTAAATATCCGTTCGTACATCCCTTTCGCACTCACCAGAAATCGCTGGATAACAGGCGTTATACCGCAGATAAAATTTGCCTGTTCCAATAATTATCTTTATTCGCCAACAACGGAAAGTTATCAAAAGGGATTATGGGAAATGGGCTATAGTTTTCAGGCTTACCGTTATCTGAAAATGTCCGTTCGCGATCTTGCTCCGCGCGCGGGTATACTGGCACAGGGCGCCTTCCAACATGCGCCGTGGAATTCCAAGCAGTTGGGACACATATATTATGTATATGGGCGAGTATATCTGCCCGGTATTGCCCGGCATCATAGTTTACAACTATCCGGCATATGGCAACAGCAAGCGCCCAAATATTTCATGTTCAATTCGATAGTTCGTTTCCCGCGTGGATATTTAAGAAATATCACCGAAAAATTGAGTATCGGAACCGTAGACTATTCCCTGCCGCTCTGTTATCCCGATTGGAATATAACTCGTTTGGTATATTTAAAACGCATGAGCGCCAACCTGTTTTGCGATATAGCACAAAATCAATATCGTAAGCGCGACAGCAATGCCAATCGCATCATTTGGCAAAAGGACAATTTGCGCAGCATAGGCATTGATCTGCTTGCCGATGTGAACCTTTTGCAGATTAATTTTCCTGTAAAAACAGGAATACGAACGGTTTACGTACCCGACACCGGAGAAATACAACCTTCATTGTTGTTTACTGTGGCGTTGAATTAATAAAAGTATTAATTTTGCCCCGTATTATTGAAATGTAATGGAAGACACATACAGACACAAAGGCTTGCGGCGATTGCTGGTAGAGGAAATACGCAGAAAGGGCGTCAGCGATGAAGCCGTTCTCGAAGCCATAGGACGGGTACCCCGTCACGCATTTATGGACAGCGGATTCATCAACTTCTCGTACAAGGATTCCGCCTTTCCCATAGGGGCGGGACAAACCATATCGCAACCCTATACCGTCGCTTTCCAAACTCAATTGCTGGAAGTGAAACCGCACGAAAAACTGTTGGAAATAGGTACCGGTTCCGGCTATCAGGCAGCCGTACTCTTCGAGATGGGCGCAAACGTGTACACCATCGAACGGCAACGCGAACTGTATATCAAATCGCAACAATTACTTCAGCAATTGGGATACAAAATACAGTTTTTCTACGGCGATGGATACGCCGGACTGCCTGCATACGCGCCTTTTGATAAGATATTGGTCACCGCCGGCGCCACTGAAATACCCGAAACGCTGGTACAACAACTAAAAATCGGCGGACGGATGGTAATACCGGTCGGCGACAGCGATGGTCAGGAAATGATATTGGCGGTGAAAAAATCGGAAACCGAAACCGAACTCAGCCGCCACGGAGCGTTCATCTTTGTCCCATTTCTAAAAGGTAAAGCATGATGGTAGTTTTCAGTTTTCAGTTTTCCTAATTCCTAATTCGTAATTCCTAATTCCTAATTCATAATTCCCATGCTTCTCCATCATCTTATTTTTAACCCCTACGAAGTCAACACCTTTATCGTAGCCGCATCCGACGGGCAATGCGCCATTATTGACCCTGCATGTTGCTCGCCCGCCGAACAGGAAGCGTTGACAAAATTCATCGCCGATAAAGGACTTCGCCCGACGTGGCTTGTCAATACGCACGGACATTTTGACCATGTCATCGGCAATGCTTTTGTATGCAAAACTTGGACCGTGAAGACCGCAGCCCATCGCGGCGATCTTTTTCTGATGGAACATGCGTACCGGCAAGGCGAAATCTTTGGATTTTCGGTAGAGCAGCCGCCTGCGCCGACAGTGTTTTTAGAAGATGGCGATAAAATAGAATTTGGAGATGTTTCACTTCAGGTACGACATATTCCGGGACATTCGCCCGGAAGTATCGTTTTGTACTCGTCGGTTCAAAATTGGGTCGTCGTGGGCGATGTAATGTTTCATGGCAGCATCGGACGCACCGACCTCCCCGGCGGAAATTTTGACTTGTTGATAACCGGCATCGAGGAGAAACTAATGACGCTGCCGCAGGACACGAAAGTGTATACCGGTCACGGACCTAAAACGTCTATCGGATTTGAACGAAAACACAATCCGTATTTGAAGAATTGAGAATGGAGAATTGAGAATTGAATAAGAGACAATTGATAACGTTATTTGCTCCTGAACATTGGAAGGATTACGAGTTGATAGATACGGGGGGCTTTGAGAAATTGGAGCGTTTCGGGCAATATATTTTGTCGCGTCCCGAACCGCAGGCTGTCTGGCAAAAGTCGTTGCCGCAAACCGAATGGGAACGTTTGGCAAATGCCATTTTTAGAAAAGAAACAGGAAAGGACGGTCAACGCGAGAACGAGCGCGGCGAATGGATACTGAAAAAAGGTATGCCCCAACAATGGTGGATAAGTTATGATTATGGGGATATGAAACTTCGCTTCCGGCTTGGTTTAACGGCGTTCAAGCATGTGGGGCTGTTTCCGGAACAGGCGGAAAACTGGAACTATATTTACGACCGTCTTTGCGAAATGCAAACGCCACAGCCTCGCGTGTTAAACCTTTTTGCCTATACGGGCGGCGCTTCTCTTGCGGCGCGGGCGGCAGGCGCCGAACTAACCCACGTTGACGCCGTGCGGCAAGTGATCAATTGGAGTCGCGAAAACATGGAAGCAAGCGGTTTGACCGATATACGCTGGATGGTGGAAGATGCGATAAAGTATCTTCGGCGCGAAGTCAAGCGGGGAAAGCGCTACGAGGGAATCATACTCGACCCGCCCGCATATGGACGCGGACCCGCCGGCGAAAAATGGATACTTGAAGAAGGTATCAACGAAATGATGGAGCTTTGCAGCAAATTGTTGTCTGAAAGCGAAGCATTGTTAGTGATGAACCTTTATTCCATGGGCTTTTCGGCATTGGTTGCCGAAAACATCGTCAAATCGTATTTCCCAAAAATCGCAGGCGAATACGGCGAACTTTTTATCCCCGACCGCGCGGGCAGACGTTTGCCGTTGGGCGTTTTTTGGCGAGGAACGGTTCAACCAAATGTAGATGTAAAAACCAAAAGTTGAATGATACAGACAGCAGTAAGAATTAATAATAAAAACCGAACTTTCCGACCAAGCGAAAGAGGTTATGGCAAAAGCAAAGTTTTTATTATTCGTTCGCGCCAAAACGCAACGCTAAACAGCACTCCGCCTGTTTAATTCAACAGAAAGCCCCAAAGCCGCAGCAATGCGGTAGAAAGTAGCCACACTCGGAACGGTTATTCCTTTCTCTATGCGCGAAATATACGATTTGTCTGCGCCTATCCGATGGGCGAGTTCTGTTTGTGTTATTTTTGCTTCTTTTCGGATTTCAAGCAGTATTTGACTTGTGTAGAAAGCGTATGCTTCGTCGTCGAATTTGGCTCTTTCTATCGTTCCGTGCACCCCGTATTGGGTTTCTAATACCGCGCTGTAATCACGAATTTTATGATCGTTTGTCTGCATAATATGCCTCCTTTATTTTTAATGCCTTATCAATTTCGCCTTGTGGCGTTTTTTGCGTTTTCTCGTATCTTTGCACCGTCGTTAGAGAGGGAATCCAATTTTAAATTTCCCCGCAAGGAAACTTCGGTTTCTGAATTTGCGGGCTATGTGCGGTGTTTCTTTGCGTATGTTGAATCACAAAAAAAGAGTGGTCATGGGAAGTAGGTTTTATTCGGGATTAAGTTTTGACCCTGACTGCGTCAGGTCGGCATGCGATGGTTTTTCTGTTTTGTTGGATATGGTTTATGCTTGTTTATTTCTCTTGTCAGTCAATGTACTTTCAATATGTGCTGCTGATGACACAACGACAACAAATATTAATAAACCTATCAATTCATTAAAATAGGCAAAAATGATAAAAGATATAAACGCCAATACAATAAATATAATCGTTCTCATACTGATGAATTTTTACAAAGGATTGAGATTTGTGGATTTGGCAAACAATTTTTTAAAAAACTCGATGGCGTCGCCAATCCATCCCAAAACACATCCAATGAAATAAATAACGCCAATACCTAATAAAATAAGAATGTATATAAGAATCAAATCCATATTTTTAAAATTTTGACAAATATAAGCAAAAATTTTCAAAAATAACCTAAAAAAAAATAGTTCAATGGAAGGGATTATTTCGCAATTGGTAGACGAAAAAGTTCTCAAAGAACTTGAAGAACTGAACAAGAGGTTAGAAGGTAGTTGTAAAATTACTGAAAAAATGGTGGCAGAAGTCGAGAAACTTGAAAAGTCGCTGATCGATGTTGGCAGCCAAAAGGAGTTTATGCAAATTCTTGAGAAATATTCAAAGATTGAAAAAGAACTTGTAAAACAGCACAAAGAGCGCGAAAAGACGCTCAAAGATATGTCTTTTGTGATTGACGAGGTGACCTGAATACGCGGGGGCGGTTCGCGTGGTGGAAATATCTGTAAAAATAAGCTGTTCCTGCGCAATATCCAAAAAAAATCTTACCTTTGAGAAGGCAAAAATAACGTCTAAAAATCCAAGTGGTGCAAATTGTGTATCCATAGAAAATAAAAAGCCTCACAATTTCACTTGCAAGGCTCTGATTTTCAAGTGACCCCGGAGAGGCTCGAACTCTCGACCCATTGATTAAGAGTCAATTGCTCTACCAACTGAGCTACGGAGTCAGGTTTTTTTGAAGGCACAAAAGTAGAGAAAAAATTGAAAACTGCAACTGGAAAAAGAAAAAATCATACCTTTGTACGGTTTAATAAGTAATTTGTACGATGAAAGAGATTCAAGAATTGATTGAAATATCGCAGTTTTACGGGAAAAATAGCGATTATGTTATTGCCGGCGGCGGAAATACGTCCTTCAAAACTGCCGACCGTCTGTGGGTAAAAGCCAGCGGAACTACTCTGGGAGAGATCGCCGAAAATGGTTTTGCCGTACTTGATCGCAAAAAACTTGCATGTATTGCCGTTAACAAGTATAGCGACAAGTCAGACCGGCGCGAACACGAAATCAAAACCGATCTGTTCCGCGCCGCTGTCGAGCCGGAAAAAATGCTGCGCCCATCGGTGGAAACGTCTTTGCATGACCTGATAAACTACCGTTTTGTCGTACACACGCATCCCACCTTAGTCAATGCTTTGCTGTGTTCGCAATCTGCCGAGGCTGAAGCAAAAGCGCTGTTTGACAATGATGTACTGTACATTCCCTATACTGATCCGGGTTATGTGCTTTTCAAAAAAGTGGAAGGCGAGTTGCTGAAATATCGCAAAACCCACAGTACCGACCCGCATATCATTTTGCTGGAAAATCACGGCATTTTCGTGTCTGCCGATTCTACTGCCGAAATCAGGAAGATATACGAGGATGTGATGTTAAAAATCGAATCGAAAATTTCCAACAAGATCAAAATCGAATCCTTGCCGGTGGATGACAGACTAATCGGCATATTGCCTGCCATTCGCATGATGCTGTCAGAAGGCAACCCCGCCAAAATAGCGTTGATTCGTAATAACACATTGATTGCCGGTTTCAATAAAGATGAACAGACTTTTACCCAAGTGTCGGCGCCATTTTCACCTGATATTATTGTGTATTGCAAGGCTCGCCCCATATTTGTTGAAAAAACGGAGACAGCCGATGAAGCCATCACTGAATTTCAAACCAAATTAGAACAGTACCGTAATGATCATGGCTACGACCCTAAAATGATCCTCCTGAAAGGGCTTGGATTGGTAGGAGTAGAAGACAATTATCATTCTGCTGCTATTGCCTTAAATGTTTTTGAAGATTTAATGAAAATCAGCCATTATTCGAATAATTTTGGCGGTCCGCATTTTTTGAATGATAGTGAAATAGCCTTTATTGACAATTGGGAAGTGGAAAATTACCGTCGTGCCGTATCAAAAGGATTAGGGTCGGTGGGCGTGGTCGAAAACAAAATAGTAGCGATAACCGGTGGAGCACAGGGATTTGGCGGCGGTATTGCCGAACGGATGATGGCGCTGAATGCCAACGTGGTGATTGCCGACCTGAACGAAACAGCAGGTATGCAAATGGCTGACAGGCTGAACGCTTCAGCAAAAAAGAACCGCGCCGTTTTTATCAAGACCGACGTGTCAAACGCGGCGTCTGTGCAACAATTGATGACTGAAATTGTGAAGCGGTTCGGCGGATTGGACGTTTTTATTAGTAATGCCGGTATCCTGCGTGCAGGCGGGTTGGACGAGATGTCGCCTGAAACCTTCGAACTGATGACTAAAGTGAATTACACGGGTTATTTTCTTTGTGCGAAATATGCTTCGGAAGTATTGAAACTGCAAGCGAAATACAAGTCGGGGTATCTTACTGACATCATCCAAATCAACTCGAAATCGGGCTTGAAAGGCAGCAACAAAAATTTTGCATACGCAGGAGGAAAATTTGGCGGCATAGGGCTTACACAGTCGTTTGCCATGGAACTGATACCTCACGGAATTAAGGTTAATTCGGTATGCCCCGGAAATTTTTTCGACGGTCCGCTGTGGAGCGACCCCGAAAAAGGACTGTTCGTACAGTATTTGAATACGGGAAAAGTACCCGGAGCGAAAACCATCGCAGAAGTGAAAACATTCTATGAGGCGCAGGTGCCCGCCAAACGCGGATGTACCGTAGAAGACGTGATGAAAGCCATTTTATATATCATCCATCAGGAATACGAGACGGGACAGGCAGTTCCGGTAACCGGCGGACAAAATATGTTAAGTTAAACCATATATAAACATGAAAACCAAAGCAGTACGTTTGTACGGAAAAAATGACCTCCGTTTGGAGGAGTTTGATTTACCGGCAATTCATGAAGACGAAATTTTGGCAAAAGTCGTTTCCGACAGTATTTGCATGTCGACATACAAAGCCGTTCAGCAGGGAGCCGACCACAAACGTGTTCCCGACAATGTAGCCGACAATCCCGTCGTCATCGGGCATGAATTTTGTGGTGAAATAGTTGAAGTAGGCGCGAAATGGCAAAACAGATTCCGCGCAGGAATGAGATTTTCCATACAACCGGCGTTAAACTACAAAGACAGTTTGAACGCGCCGGGTTATTCTTATCCATATATCGGCGGAAATGCCACGTATATCATCATTCCCAACGAAGTGATGGAAATGAACTGCCTGTTGGAATATACCGGCGAGGCGTTTTTTCTCGGCTCGCTGGCAGAACCTATGTCGTGCGTGATTGGGGCATTCCATGCAAGTTATCACACTACATATGGTGTATACGCGCATCGGATGGGCATCAGAGAAGGCGGTAACATGGCGATTCTTGCCGGCGTAGGACCAATGGGACTTGCAGCCATCGACTACATCGTCCATTGTCCGCGCAAGCCGGGTTTGCTGGTTGTGACCGACATCGACGATGCGCGGTTGAAACGCGCCGCATCCTTATATACCGTTGAAGAAGCCGCGCGCAACAACGTCCGGCTGGTTTATCTCAACACTAAAGAAACGCCCGACGCCGAAGCGCAGATGATGAACCTCTCCGGCGGGAAAGGATACGACGACGTATTGGTCTTTGCTCCCGTAAAACAAGTGATTGAACAGGCTGACCGTTTGTTGGGCAGGGACGGCTGTCTCAATTTCTTTGCCGGTCCGTCGGATACCAATTTCAAAGCCGAACTGAATTTTTACAACGTGCATTACGCTTTCACGCACATCGTGGGAACCAGCGGCGGCAATACCGACGATATGATAGAGGCGCTCGACATGATGTCGGACGGACGGCTGAACCCCGCAGCAATGGTCACCCACATTGGCGGACTGAATGCAGTGATAGATACCACCCAAAACCTGCCCCATATACCCGGAGGAAAGAAACTGATATACAATCATATTGATATGCCGCTCACTGCTCTTGACGAAATGGCGGAAAAAGGTAAAAACGATCCCTTATTTGCCAAATTAGCCGAAATAGTGAAAACCAACAACGGCGTGTGGTCAGTAGAGGCTGAAAAATACTTGTTAGGGTTATGTGTTTACAGCTGAATACATAGAAAGGATTGCCCAAAAACAATCCTTTCTTATATGTATTCGTCTTTCAGTCAAATATATTCATGACAGGTTGCTCCTCATCAATTTTTACCGCGTTACACTCACTTTAACCGGATTTGCATAATCTTTCCAAATTGCTTCAGCTCTGGCAGGGGTAATATCGCCATCGAAAACGAAGATGCGATAATGAAAATCATAACTCTTTCCCGGCTCAAGAATCCAGTCTTCATTTTTGGTAGGGGCAAAATTGATAAACGCATCGCCACGACCTCCATTCTGATTCTCATCCCAAATACGTAATGGTTCGGGAAAATTGTGATTCCTTGGCGATGACATAAACATGATACCCGACCTCCCTTGAGGACTCATTCCCGTGGTGTATACCCATCTCGCATTGGTACCATCAATTTCCTGTCGGGTTTTACCTTCCGAGGTCATCATCTGAACATTTTCTTTTGTCCAGTCAGGCGTAGCACGCCACCCTAATCCGGCATAACGATATTCTTTCAGAATAACCGGCAAATCTGTTGACGGGTAGAGAGTGAAGTCAAGATCCCACAAGAATGTTCCTTCTTCAATATTCCAAACGCGAATATTCTGCAATTCATCCATGATGATCTTTTCATGCTTGGGAGTAAAACGCATCGTTCCCCAAACAAAATTCGTTACTTCTTCCCTTTGTGGCTGAAAAATGATATGACGATGACGTACCAAAATATCGGCAAAAAGATCCCCGGAAGCAGAACGATATAGAGAATCAAAACGGACAGTACCCGTTTTGTTGTTTATATTCCACAAATCATAATGCTCGCCGGCAAATTCAACCGAAGTCCATGGATTCCATATTCCGTAATGATGCCAGTGATCGGAAGCATTTATATTGGTAAGGACATTACCGGCAGGCGACCACGCCGGATGTATGAATCCGTTGCGGCGATACGCTGCGTCAACGCCGCCAGGAAGACGTGAGGGTACTGTGTTGTATTGCAATACATCCGTATTGTTCTTTTTCAACACAAGATTACTCGCTTGCACCACAGGTGATCTTCCCTGCCCGGGCGTTCCTCCCTGAGATGGCGCTGCACTTTCCGGGGGAGGGGCGAACGTCATCCTTGGACCTGCAACCTTTGCTACTTCCATTACAGGTGCAGACGAAGTAACAGCAACTACTTCCACGACAAAATTACGAGATTCGTTCTCTGTCATTGATCCATCAACACGCCAATAAAGCATGGTTGAATTGGTTTGGTGACATGCTATCACCTGAGTCAAACACGCTTTTCCATCGGCCGTATTCACTACAATCTTGGAACCGGCAGGAATGGCGGCGTAGGAAGTAATATCAAACGATGCAATCGTATTGTTACGAACTGTCCCGCCCGCTTCAACTTTTAGTTTTAGCTTAGTTAACGATGGGGCTCTTTGAGCGTGAAGGAAAGTCGGTATCAATAAAAATAATAAAACGAAGTATTTGATGAACAAAAAATTTTTCATTCTTTTCATTTTTTTGATTAAACAATTGCATAAGGAGCGCGTTGCGAACGGGATAGCCATTTATTGGCTTCTTCATCGTTTTTGAAACGTTCGGTCTTAGCATCCCAGTATAGTTTCCGTTTCAGATGCATGGCAATCTGTTGCAACAGGCACACCGTATTTGAACGATGACCAACTTCAGCGCCAGTAATAGTCGGCTTTTTGGAACGCATACAATCTATCCAGTTACGAAAATGATTTTCAGAAACATAAAGATTTACGTCATAATTTGTTAGCTCGCTTATTAATCTGGGATTTGAAGCGCTGAGCGGTCCTCTTTCTGCTCCGCCGGAATCAATTCTGATGGGGTCGCTGTCTGTGACACGTTCACCTCCGCGCGAAACGAATATCCATCCTTGAGTACCGGTAAAAAGAAGCCCGTTGGGCTTGGTGGGACCTTCTTCCATCCCTTTTACGATAACGCCATTGGCATAAAGCATTTCAGACTGATACGGTCCATGTACATTCCACAGTCCCGATGATGTCGTTAATCCATTGTTTCATTTTTTTTGATTTTTCAAAAATACTTCACGGGGCAAAGATAAATACTTTAAATTAAAAAAACAAACGTTTGCATTATTTTTTTTACTTTTTTTCATCGCTGTGCTGGTCGACCGTAGGACAATGGAGGCGTTTTCCATTGAGTAAACAATGCATTGGGAAAACCAATAACGGCAACCTGTTCGGGAATCTTTATTCGATGTTCCATTAGAAACTTCACGTATGAATGAAAATAATTCATAAAAAGGTAATAAATATGTCAATTTTGTATAATTTTGTAATTTTGTAATAAATATGTACGCTGTGAAAAAGTCAATTTATTTTCCTCTTTTGGGCGCTGTCGCTTGCAACGGTTTCATTGGATGCGGCTCGGGAGCTGGTAAAAATCCACAACTACCCAATATTGTTTTCATCCTTGCCGACGACATCGGTTATGGAGATTTTTCGTGTTATGGCGCGACGAAAATTCATACGCCCCATACCGACCGTATGGCTGCTATGGGACTGTCGTTTCTCAATGCCCATTGTCCGGCAGCCACCAGTACGCCTACCCGCTACTCCATCCTGACGGGAGAATATGCTTTTCGCCGCAGAGACACGGGTGTTGCCGCTGGAAATGCGCCATCCATCATCAAACCGGAGCAAAAGACAGTGCAGAAAATGTTGCAGGCTGCAGGATACACCACGGCAGCTATCGGCAAATGGCACCTTGGAATGGGCGAAGACAGCAATCAAAACTGGAACGGCTATGTATCGCCCGGACCCAGAGAGTTGGGCTTTGACTATTCCTATATCATGTCGGCAACGGGCGATCGCGTGCCATGCGTATATATGGAAAACCAGCGTGTTGTGAACCTTGACCCGAATGATCCGATAGAAGTAAGCTATAGGGAACCGTTTCCGGGTGAACCCTTAGGCAGCACGCATCCCGAACTGCTCACCAAACTGAAGCACAGTCATGGACATGATATGGCAATTGTACACGGAATAGGACGCATCGGTTATATGCGAGGCGGTAAACAGGCGCTGTGGGTAGATGAATTTATTGCAGACAGTATTACTTCCAAAGCAGTGTCTTTTATTGAGCGGAACAAAGACAAACCGTTTTTCCTGTATTGGGGATCGAATGATCCGCATGTGCCACGTTGGCCCCATCCGCAATTTGTTGGTAAAACGGGCATGGGACCACGCGGCGATGCTATTCTGCAATTCGACTGGAGCGTAGGACAGATAATGAATGCCTTGGAACGCAACGGATTGTTGGAAAACACTATTGTGATCATTACCAGCGATAATGGACCTGTGTTGGACGACGGATATGAAGACCGGGCTGTGGAACTGATTGGCGACCATACGCCATGGGGGACGCTTCGGGGAGGTAAATACAGCGCTTTTGAAGCCGGAACACGAATACCTTTTATTATCAGTTGGCCTGATGGCGGCGTACCCAAAGGTAAAAAGACTGACGCGCCAATCTCGCAAGTCGATTTTTTCGCATCTATGGCAGCTCTTGTCGGACAAACACTTGAAGATGACGCAGCGCCCGACAGCTTCGACCAACTAAAAGCATGGCTGGGACACGATGACAAAGGACGCGAGTACGTAGTAAAACAAGCCGGAGGCACATTATCTATCATCGAAGGCGAATGGAAATACATTGCGCCATCCCGCAATGATAACCCATTTATGCAGCACGTTTCCATTGAAACAGGGTACATGACGCAACCGCAACTGTACAACATGAAGGACGACATTGGCGAGCGCAACAATATGGCTGCCGAGCATCCCGAAAAGGTGGAAAAACTTGCGACAATAATTGAAATGGTCAGGAATACCCCAAAAACGCGAAAGTAAATTTGTATATATATAATGTATCATTTTTGTATCATTTTGTAATTTTGTGATGGAACCCTATGAAAAAGTCAATTTATTTTCCTCTTTTAGGCGCTGCCGCTTGCAGCAGTTTCTCTGCTTGCAGTTCAGGAGACGGCAATAAGCCCCACCAGCCCAATATCATTTATATTCTTGCCGATGATCTGGGATATGGAGACTTGGGCTGTTATGGTCAAAAAAAAATTGAAACCCCGAATATTGACCAACTTGCCGCGAAAGGGATGCGTTTCATGCAGCATTATTCAGGCTCGCCCGTATCCGCTCCAACACGATGTATCACGCTGACAGGTTTGCACAGCGGACATTCGTATATACGCGGCAACGACGAATTGCCTGATAGAGGCGCCGTGTGGGATCATGCCGCCATGCTGGCTAACCCGTATTTGGAAGGACAACGTCCGCTTCCCGCAGGAACAGTCACCTATCCACAACTTCTGCAACAGGCGGGATATACAACCGCTTGTGTCGGGAAATGGGGATTGGGTTATCCTGATTCGGAAGGAACGCCCAATAGAATGGGATTCGATTTCTTTTACGGAAATAACTGCCAACGCCAAGCGCATACCTATTATCCGCCGTTTGTGTACCGTAACGAACAACGCGAGTATTTACCCAACGAACTGTTGCCGCCGGGCGCTAAACTCGACGAAGGCGCTGACCCGTATGACGAAAAAAACTATGCGAAATTTAACCAAGAGGTATACAGTCCCGACCCAATGTACGATGAAATACTCAAATTTGTTGCCAACAACAAAGACAAGCCTTTCTATCTTCACTGGACAACAATTTTGCCTCATGTTGCGCTTCAGGCGCCTGAACGCTGGGTGAATTATTACGTCGAAAAATTTGGCGCAGAAGAGCCTTATCTAGGCGAGCAGGGCTATTTCCCGTGTCGCTACCCTCGCGCAACCTACGCCGCTATGGTCAGTTATTTGGATGAACAGGTGGGTGGATTAGTCGCTAAACTGAAAGAACTGGGTATTGATAACAACACGGTGATCATCTTCACCAGCGACAATGGTCCGGTAACCGGCGCCGGAGGCGCCGACGGACTTTGGTTCGACAGCGCGCATCCATTCAAAAGCGAACAGGGATGGGGAAAAGGAACCTTGCGCGAAGGAGGTATTCGCGTACCGATGATTATTGCATGGGAAGGAAAAATAAAGCCCAATACGCAAAGCAACCACATCTGCGCTTCATGGGACGTCATGTCCACGGTTTGTGAACTGGCTAATATTGAACCGCCAAAAAATGATGGAATCAGTTTTGTTCCCGAATTGCTCGGCAAAAAACAAAAGGAACATGAATACATGTATTGGGAATTTCCGGAAGGAGGCGGTTCAAAAGCCATTCGTATGGGAAAATGGAAAGGATTGATACAAAATATACGCAGAGAAGGCGAAGCCAACATGCTGGTGTTCGACCTCGAAGCCGACCTCGGAGAGCAAAATGATCTGGCTTCCGAGCGCCCGGACATCATCAAAACCATTCGCGAAAAAATGGACGAAGCCCATGAAACGCCGGCAGTCAGCAGATTTGCTATGTAACCTGGATTATTCATATACCCAAAACACTCCGTAACGTTTTCAATGCTTTGTAAACCTGCGTTTCTACGGTGCGCACGGATATATGCAGTTCTTCGGCAATCTCGGCGGCTTTCTTGCCGTCGTAATAAACCATTTTGAATACTTCACGGCTTTTTTCGGGCAATTTTTCAATTTCCTGACGCACTCGCTCCAACTGTTCCTTCCGGATGAATAATTGTTCGGGCGACTGGAAATATTCGGCTTCACGGATTTGCAGTTCAAGCATTTGTTGCGATTCGTAACCCGCCTTTACCTTCAGATGCTCCAAATGGTTGATACAGCGGTTGCGCGCGGCGCGAAACAGATAAGCCTGCAAAGATTCGTTGACGGGCGATTTTTCCCGATTCACCCAAATCTGCATGAAAACATCCTGCACCAAATCCTCTGCCGTCGCGCGGTCGGTAAACTTGGCGGCAAAAGCCTGCATGATGGGAGTATACTTCCGGTAAATTTCGCGGAAAGCCCCCATATCGCCGCTGTTAAAACGCTCAATAAGTTCATGCTCCGAAGAGATGTTCTTTTCCATGAATCACAACTGAAAAAATCTCTGCGAAAATACGTATTTTTTTTCATTTCCAATACGTATTTTTTTTTCCTCAACTGTCTTTATCTTGTAATTTATCCCAAAAATGCACGATAAAGACAAAGATACAGAGGCGTTGATGGCGCGATTTCTTCAAGGAAACTGCAGCGAAGACGAAAAGACGCAATTCATTTCGTGGTTGAACGGCGACAGCGAAAAGGAAGTCCCTTACTTCCAAATGAAGGAGATATTCGATTCGCGAAACCGTATTCCTGCATCCGTTCCTGCATCCTACGGGCAAAAACCGAAGACGCCGCATCACGTAAAACGCGCGCTTCCGCCTAAACGCCAGCGTCCCCTGTTTTCCAGAATGTGGGTGCGTTATGCAACGATTTTTTCGGTGGCGTTGACGTTGATATTCGTGGTACAACTTTGGCAACAGCGTACTCTCGACCATAGCGCCGTCGTTTACGTGAAGCAGATGGTGATTCACAACACGCGGGGCGTATACGCAGTATCGCTGCCCGACGGCAGCAAAGTATGGCTGCACGGCGCAACCACCCTTACCTACCCCGAACAGTTCACTGACAGCATCCGCAAGGTCGACCTGCAAGGCGAAGCGTATTTTGCCGTACAGGCAAATGAAGCCTATCCTTTTGTCGTGCAGACGCCAACAGCAAAAGTGCGCGCCACCGGAACGGAGTTCAACATCACTGCCTACCCCGGCGACCACGTAACTACCACCACATTGGTGAAAGGCACCGTTGACGTACAGCCCAATCAACAGGCGACAAGCATTCAACTGAAACCCGGACAACAGGCAGTGTCGGGCATTCATGGCAACGAGCTGCGCACGTCGAATCTAAATTCGACGGCGCCGAAATCATCCCCGAAAATAGAAGAAATTCCGGTGGTGGTTCAGGAAATCAATACCGAACTGTACACCGACTGGAAGGAGGGAGTGTATCGCTTCAAAAACGAACCTTTTCAAAATATTGCCCTCAGGCTCGAAAAAATGTACGGCGTGGAAATCAACATTGAACAGGAGGATTTGAAAAAAGCCGCCTTTTCGGGAATGTTCACCACCGACTACAGCCTGAAAGAAGTCTTTGAAATCATCAATATCAGTAATCCGGTCACCTATACTGTAAAGGACAAAGTAGTATCCATCCGGAACAAATCAATCAAAAAATAACCACCAAAAAATTGCGTTATGTTTCAAAAAAAATCTCAAAAAAAGTTTGAAGTTGGAGCATTCTCTCTACACTTTATTACAGATTTTTAGCCTGACCTTATTTGAAAAAATGCCTATAAATGAACTATTTATGGAAAAAGATTACAAAACTACTCCTACAGTAAAAGATAAACAGTTGAATTTATTTGACTTATAGCCGGACAGTAGTGATTATTTTTTGTACATCCAATTTTATTTTGTAAATTTGTCGCATCATTTTCATCTAAAAAATTTTAAAGTCATGAAAAAATATTTTTTGTATCTATCAGCGGCAGTCTTCTTGATGGCTGCCTGTACCAAGGAACCGCAAAAGGAGGTTCCCGTAACCGGCGTAAACCTTAACCAACACATTGCCTCGTTGTTCATTGGCGCTACACTGATCTTGGAGGCAACAGTTGAACCGGGCGACGCCGCCAATGAAACCGTTTCGTGGAGCACAGACGATGAGCTCGTAGCATCGGTAAGCCCCACAGGAAAAGTTACCGCCGTAGCCCCCGGCACGGCAAGGATAACTGCCACCACCAACGATGGCGGATTTGAAGCAGCCTGCTCGGTAACCGTAACCGAGACAGGAGTAATCACCATGACTACGCTGGCTCCCGAAGTGAGTATTTGGGTTAGCATTGCTAAATCAGCAGGAAACAATTATTTTGCCATTGATTGGGGGGATGGCACAATAAGCAATGCAGGGGATTTTTCTTTCCATGAACCGAATCCCTATTCACTTGTTAATTCGTATATTTTTGATTACA
>Ga0099364_10004293_pt1 | contig 21664 bp, 18 predicted proteins | sample TergutTh196P3_FD_73070 | JGI IMG/M metagenome (GOLD analysis project Ga0099364, IMG submission 73070) | Microcerotermes parvus P3 segment gut microbial communities from Pointe-Noire, Republic of the Congo - Th196 P3 | ecosystem: Host-associated > Arthropoda: Insects > Digestive system > Gut ... | reverse complement strand
GTCTGGTGGAGGCGGGTCTTCAGTTCACAGGATCGGATGTTTTCGGTAAAGTCGAAGACGGGTTCTGACATTTTTGTCCCTGCGCCTGCCATGATCGTGCTGTTCCTTCCGATTGGACATGGACTGTGCAAAGTTGATGATCCCGTTCATATCGTATGCTTTATCTTCCGGAAGGTGTCCGTAACACGGGCCGGTGAAATCCAGGAGAACTCAGGCGTAAAATGTCCGGATACGCTGTTCGGAGCGAGAACAGGCTCTTAACCAAAAAATGTGCTGTAGTGCCCGTCATTTAATCATGACAGGAAATCGTTAAGTCAACAGCATTGGCTCAAAAGTGGAGATTTGATGAAACCTGACGGCAGTTATGGAACGCTGTTCGGGAAACGGTGCCTGCCGGGTTTGCGCATGTGCGGAATGCATGAGGCGGGTACTGTTTCAAGGAGAACAGCTCTTTTGCTGATGTTTCTGATTCCGGTTTTATGGAGTGTTGCCGGCATCTTTACCCGTCAGCTGTCATCTATCCAGAATGTCGAGATTGTGTTCTGGCGAGGTCTTTTTGTCAGTCTTTGTATTCTTGCCTATCTTCTTGCAAGAAAAAGGGAGGGATTTTTTCTTTCCGTATTAGGCCTGGGTCGGACGGGTTTCGCATCTGGTGTTCTCTGGGCGGTGATCTTTACCTGTTTCATGCTTTCCCTGACCCTGACGACGGTTGCCAATACCCTGCTCGTCAGCAGTATTACGCCATTTCTGACTGCCTTGTTTTCCTGGCTTTTTCTGGGGGTGCGGGTGTCTGCCAGAACCTGGGCAACGATTGTTTTTTCATTTTTGGGCGTTGCCGTCATTTTTTTTGGCAGTGTCGGTGATGCGCGGGATGGGCACACGGCAGGACTTTTGCTGGCGCTGGCGGTACCTTTTTCCTATGCGGTCAATTATATGATTTTCAGCAGATCGGGAAAAACAGTCGATCTGAAACCGGCCATTTTTCTGGGTGGGGCGCTTTCTGCCATGGTGATGATTCCGCTTGCGTTTCCGTTTGAGGCATCAGTTCGTGACATCGGTATTCTGGCGTTTCTTGGCGTTTTTCAGCTGGGTATTCCGTGCCTTTTGCTGGTCTATGTTGCGCGATATTTACCGCCGACAGAAATTGCGATGATTGCCATGCTCGAGATTGTGCTCGGACCTTTGTGGGTCTGGATTGGTGTGAACGAGACGCCTGCACCGGGAACACTGATAGGCGGTCTGATGGTTCTTCTGTGTCTTCTGATTCATGAAGTGATTTCCATGCTGCATTTCCGGAAGGGGAATCAAGCTTCGTCAATACCCCGGAAAGAACAGTAAGCTGTCGTATTGAATGCGAATATTGAAACGGATGTCAGATGGTATTGAATGGCGCATAATGCAGGTTCAGGCACGTTCAGTGCAGTTCATTGACCTGCGGAATGGGGCGCAATCCGCAAACGGGCGTGGCAATCCGGATACAGGCTGCAAAAAATCCCGAATTTAAGGCTGGTAAAGCTTTAAAAGATGCTGTAAAATACCGTCAGTGACTGGAATTAAAAAAAAAACAGACAAACGTCGGATGGTTTGACGGGCTAAGGAATAAATGGGTGCTTAGCTCAGTTGGTAGAGCGGCGCCCTTACAAGGCGTAGGTCGGGAGTTCGATTCTCTCAGCACCCACCAGAAGTCAGACCGGAAGTATTCAGGAGTGGTAGTTCAGCGGTTAGAATGCCGGCCTGTCACGCCGGGGGTCGCGGGTTCGAGTCCCGTCCACTCCGCCAGATGTTCGGTTTTCAGACATCTCTGAAAACCTTCAAAGTAGTCTCAAGCCCACATATATCACCGATGTATGTGGGCTTTTCTTGTTTTTAAATTTCGGGTCACCAGCAACCGCCGGTGCGGACACCGTGTCCGCCACGCACCGGCAGCCCCTACCAGAGCCTTTGCATGACAGCGCACTGTCCGGGCACTCACAAATCAGCCGCAGACATGTCATGAGCCTTCTTTATGTGCGACTTCCTGTAAAGTGTATTATAATGGCTTTTATTTGGCAATTTTCACAATAAAAGCTAAATTTATGTCATTTATTCTTTCAACGTCATCTGAAGTCCAGCGAGCGCTGGGCTCCCGCCTGCGAATACAAAGGCTGAGCCAGGGACTCCCGCAGAGTGAGCTGGCCGCAAGGGCAGGGCTGTCACCTGGGGCCATTCGGAAACTGGAGCGCGATGGCAGTTCTTCTCTTGAGACACTGGTTAAAGTGGTGCACGCTCTTGGATTGATCACTGAACTTGATGAACTCTTCAGGCTCAGGGCATTGTCTATCGCGCAAATGGAAAAAAATGCGCAAACAGCTCAGAGACGCCGTGCCTCATCCAGGAAAAAACCGTGAAAAAGTCCATGGTTCATTATTGCGGATGGGGTGAGGACTGGCCGCTGGGGCTTCTGGCAGATGACGGCACAAATCTGCTCTTTGAATATTCCTCGCAGGCCATTGCACAAAATCTGAATCTGTCTCCATTGCATCTTCCCTTGCGTTCAATGGCCTATGGCAGTTTTCCCTTTTTTCTGCATCGGCTTCCCGGCCTTGTAGCCGACAGTCTTCCTGATGGGTGGGGGCTGATGCTGATGGATCGTTTGTTCAGGCAACTGGGTATTTCGCAACCCACTCCACTTGATCGTCTCGCGATGGTTGGTAACCGGGGTATGGGGGCGCTGCGTTTTGAACCAGCAGACGGGCAGAGTCAGAATGAACCTGACTGGAATCTTTTGACCTTGGCAAAAGAATGTGAACGGGCAGTCTCGGGAGATGTATCAGCGGCATTGAGAGAACTCGCAGTAACCGGAGGCTCCCCTCAGGGAGCGCGACCAAAGGCACTGGTGCAATACGATGCGACTGCCGGAAAAATCAGTACCAGAACAGACGCACATGGCCAGCCCTGGCTGATCAAGTTCCCGGCGCAGCACGAACATTGGGAGGTCTGTGCTATTGAACAACTCTATGCGACCCTGGCACGGGAGTGTGGCATTGACATGCCTGAAAGTACCTTTTTTGAGCTTTCTCCCGATATGGCTGCTTTTGGGGTGGCGCGCTTTGACCGTGAGCAGGGAATGCGGGTTCCTGTTCATAGTTTTGCGGGACTGGTACATGCTGATTTCAGAATTTCAGGTGCAACGCACTATGGTCAGTTTCTTCGTGCAACCGCTTTTTTGACGCGTGATGCGCGAGAGGTGGCCAAAGCGTATGAGCGGGCCGTTTTTAACGTGGTCTTTCACAATCGGGATGACCATCCAAAAAACTTTGCGTGGCGACTGGGCAGGAATCGCGCATGGTATCTTGCTCCCGCCTTTGACCTGACGTTTAACGAAGGCCTGGCGGGTGCGCATCATATGGATATTTGCGGAGCAGGAACAGATATAACCCGGAGCACATTACACCAGCTCGCTCTGGAGGCAGACATTGAGCGTGCTTTTGCTGAGGAAGCAATCGACAGAATTTGTACTGTGGCGGGGCATTTCAGGGAAAGAGCACAGGACTTGCCGGTTCGAAGAAAAACTGTCCGGCAAATGAGTAAAAAAATAGAGCGCAATCGGGCGATTTTGCTAGCACCAGGTGCCGTCAAATAAATCGCGAAACGGTTTTTCAGTTTTGCTGGACATACGGGGTTGCGTCTTTTTTAATGCGCAGGAAGCAGCTTCGAAATTTTTTCAGGTCCTGCAATACCGGGGGTGAATATTGCCCCGGTGTTCAAAAAGAACGATCCAGGCAGAAAACCTCACCTGGCCGGAATTAAATTTGACAACCAGTGACGGACAGTTGTAAAATTCGCACGAGACTGGCATTTCTCTTCAATTTTTCCCGACTGATTTGCTCAAAATAACAACTTATGTACGCAGCATTGCCGAATTCCATCCAGACAGATATCCCCGGTGATTTCCGTGCGGGCAGTCAGTTCAGCTGGTGGTGGTGGCGTTCGTCCGTTGCGACCTTGCCAGAGTAATCAAAGAGTCTTAAGTTGCATTAAAAACACATTCTCATCGAGGCCGCACAGATCCTGCTTGTGGCCTTTTTGTTTTACCCTGGCAAGATGATGTGGCCAATAACCTGGAGTACATATGTCTAGTTTTTTAAAACACCATCTGACGGAACTCGAAAGTGACCAGGAGACACCCGTCAGTCTTTTTATGCGCCTTGTGGGCGATAATCCGGGAATTCTGCTGGAAAGCGTGGATGTCGACGGTCGCTGGGGACGCTACAGCATTATCGCCACTCATTACGTCTGTACGATCACATGTCACCAGGGAAAACTGGTCCTGAACGTGGAAGACGAGGCATTTGAAGGATTGCATGCCTATAACGGCCAGGATTTCATCACCGGCCTGCGAAATATCATGCAGGACATCTCCTTTGAAGGCGAAAAGCCCGATGTGCCCTCCATAACGAGGGGACTTTACGGATACCTCGGATATGGCATCTCCAGTCTGCTGGAAAACAAACTCGTCTCAGCCCTGCCAGTTACCGATGCAGAGGCATGCCTGGTTCTTCCAGGGACAACGATCATATTCGATCACATGTACAATCGCATCGTCCGCCTGGATCTGACCGCCCAGGGCCGTGCGCTCAGACATGTCACGCCCGCCCCACGCGAGTCCGGACCGCCAAGGCCACCTGGTGCCCTGCATACCGAACCGGCCTTCATTGATGCGGTAAAACGCATGAAAGAACAGATCCGCCAGGGAGAACTCATTCAGGGGGTACTTTCAGTACCTTTTCAGGCTCCGTTTACGGCAAACCCCTTTACTTTTTACAGAAGACTGCGACGTCGCAACCCCTCCCCGTACATGTTTTACATGAACATCCCGGATGGCGTTCTCCTTGGCTCCTCACCGGAGCTGCTGATACGCTGCGAGGACAGCCAGCTCAGACTGAGCCCGATTGCGGGTACACGCCCAAGAGGAAAAGTGCTGGAAGAAGATGTTCTCTTCGGCGACGAGCTGCTGCATGATCCCAAAGAAAGAGCTGAACATGTCATGCTGGTTGATCTGGGGCGCAACGATCTCGGACGTATTGCAAAACCGGGCAGCGTCAGGGTAGAACGGTTCATGGAAGTCGAGCGCTTCTCCCACGTCATGCATCTTACATCGCGAATCGAAGCCGAACTGGACCCCGCCAATGATGCCTTCGACATTTTAAGAGCTGCTTTTCCGGCTGGAACGGTCAGCGGTGCCCCCAAATTGCGGGCCATTGAACTCGTTGCAGAGGAAGAACAGTTGCCACGCGGCCCGTACGCCGGAGCCATTGGCTGGCTGGGGCTGGACAAGGATAGTGTCAACCTGGATTTCGGCCTGACCATCCGCAGCCTGTGGATACGGGACGGATATGCCTACTGGCAGGCAGGTGCGGGCATTGTCTTTGACTCACAGCCGGATATGGAGTGGGCAGAGTGCCTGAGAAAGGCCGCCATTATCAAGGAAGTACTGGAAGAAACAATGGCAGCTGCCCAGGCAGCAACTGCCAGTGCATCACAAAACGGATGACCCGGATTTTCCCGATCTGATTTTTGAAAAGGTTAATGAATTTATGTTTTTGCTAATTGATAATTACGACTCCTTTACATTCAATCTTGTACAGGAATTCATGGGGCTGGGAAGAACACCGCGAGTCATCAGGAATGATGATCCTGCCCTGCTGGATCTGGCGACAGACCCCGCTCTGGAAATGGTCTGCATATCACCAGGACCGGGACATCCGGACAGTGCCGGACTGTGCATGGAATTTCTGCAGCGGCTTCCAGCCCGCATCCCGGTGCTGGGAGTGTGCCTTGGACACCAGATTCTGGGCAGTTTTTTTGGATCATCCATCGGGATTGCAAAGCAGATCATGCATGGAAAACAGTCCTATATCACGCATGACGGAACAGGACTTTTCCACGGTTTGCCACAGAACATGCGCGCCGGACGATATCATTCCCTGCGTGTCTCCGAGCCTGAGGAAAATATTCCGATTATTGTTACTGCGCGGAGCGAAGACGGAGAAATCATGGGGATCCGGATTGCAGACAGGCCATGGGCAGGGGTGCAGTTCCATCCGGAATCCATTCTGACTCCCAAAGGCAGGCAGCTCCTCTTCAATTTTCCGGAAGCCTTGCTGCAGACGGAGAACCTGGAAAAAATGTCTCCCCGTACGGGAACAGTCAGCAAGACGCTTCAGATCCAGGAGGTCATGGAAACACTGGCGCAGGGCCAGGATATGGATGGTGACGTTGCCGGGCTTGTCTTTTCCCGCCTGATGGACGGGGAATTAAGTCCTGCTCAGGCCGGCGCATTTCTCATGGCCCTTCGCTACAAGGGCGAGGCACCGCAGGAACTGCACGCTGCCGCAACTGCCGTATTACAGCGCGCAGTTGCGGTCCCCCCAATTCCGGGTCCGACCATTGACGTGGTTGGAACCGGAGGCGATGGAAAGTTTTCGTTCAACTGCTCCACCGCAACAGCCCTGATGCTGGCCGGCATGGGCTACAAGGTACTCAAACACGGCAACCGCTCCATATCATCGCGCTCCGGAAGTGCCGATGTCCTGGAGCGCCTGGGTGTTCCGCTCAACCTTGACCCGTCAAAGATAGTATCCCAGCTGGAAGAAAACGGGTTTGCGTATCTGTTCGCGCCCAATTATCATCCTTCGTTCCGTCACATCATGCCGTTACGGATTGATCTGGGCATGCGTACGCTTTTCAATATCCTGGGACCACTGGTCAATCCGGCAAAGCCGACACATCGCCTTCTGGGAGCAGCCAACACGGATACCATGCTGCTGCTGGCACGAACCCTGGTTGAAGAAGGCGGGGTAACCGGTGCGGTGGTTTGTGGTTTTGGTGGCTATGACGAAATGACGCCCACAGGAGTGGCGGATATCGTTTTTGTCTTTGACCAGGAAGTACGCAGAACGACCATGGATCCCCAGGCCTATGGATTTGGACTGCGCAATGAAGAAGAACTGGCCATTGACAATCCGGAACATGCAGCAGCAGTGCTGCGTGAACTTCTGCGGGGGCAGGGGCCACAACCCATGCAGGACATGCTTGCACTCAATCTCGGGCTGGCACTTTATCTGCTTGATCACAAAGCTGAAAAGCCGGCACCTGCACTGGGCTATGATCACAGTCTGATGCAAATCTGTATGGAAAGAGCAAAAGAAGCCGTTGCAGGTGGTGTCGGAAAAAGATTTGCCGGTGCAGCAAAACTGTAACATGCTAAAATGTGCCTGCATCGCATTAAAAAAAATGGAGTGCAGGCACAAGGCTCTTTCCGTTGGCGGGATGAAGCCTGCATGGAACCGCAGGAGAGCGGTTTTTGCCCGTGCCCATGTCAAAAGCGATGCTTTCGTCAGCGAAGCAGTAATACAGCGTTGCTGATCTGTCCGGATACAGAGCGCTCCGGGCAGTTCTGCATATGCCAGATAACGCGGAAACTTTTATCAGTCTGCTGTAAAAAACAGGTAGCAAAACAAGACTGCCCTGATAACAGACTGAAAAGGTGAACGTTGGTTCACCTTTTTTTTCGATTTCAAATTCTGTTCAAGTGGGTTCAAAGACATGTTGGAACTGATTCGTCGCAACAAGGTGGTATCCAAGATTATTCTGCTGGTTTTTATTGTCCCTTCCTTCGTCTTTTTCGGAGTACAGGGGTATGACATGATCGGTGCCGGGAATGCGCCAGCCAAAGTGAAAGGAAAACCCATTTCCGAGGTGGAATGGGAGAACGCGCAGCGTGAGCATGCCGATGCACTTCGTCAGCAGGCCGGACAGCAGTTTGACCCGAGATGGATAGAATCTCCGGAGTTCAAATGGATAGTCCTGGAAAGACTCATTGACGAGAAGGTGATGGCTGCTGAAATTGCGACGGAAGGACTTTCTGCTCCTGACGAGGCCGTTCTCCAGAAAATCATGGAAATTCCGGGAATAACAACAGAAGAAGGCAAGCTTGACAGAGAGCGTTATGAAGCAGCCCTGCGCGCGCAGGGGCTGACCGATTCGATGCATTTCTCGCTTGTGCGCAGGGAAATGCTCGCAAGTCAGGTTGTAGCGCCCCTGCAGCTTGGTTTCATGCTGCCACGACAGGTAACCGAACACATATGGGATCTTTTTGAGCAGGAAAGAGAGGTTCAGGTCAAGGTTTTCAGGGCATCGGACTATCAGAGGCGGGTCAATCTGAGCCAGGAGGAAAAGGAGGCGTATTACAACCAGAACAGCAGCCAGTTTACGGTAGAAGAGCATCTGAACGCGCAACTGGTAGTTCTGGATATGCAGTCGGTTGAAGGAACCATTCGTGTCACGGAAGAGGAAATCAGGGCGTATTACGAGCAGAATGCACGGCGCTTTGCCGTGCCGGAAGAACGCCGTGCAAGCCATATCCTGATTGCGGTGCGTAAAGATGCACCGGAAGCAGAGCGCGCAGCGGCGCGCGAGGAAGCGGAGTCCCTGCTTCGTCAGCTCAAGGCAGATCCGGCGCTTTTTGCAAAGCTGGCAAGGGAGCATTCCGCAGATCCTGGTTCGGCAGCAAAAGGAGGTGACCTGGGGTTTTTTACTCGCGGAAGGATGGTAAGACCCTTTGAAGATATGGCATTTGTACTGAACAAGGGAGAAACAGGTGATATTGTGGAGACGGATTTTGGTTACCACATCATCCTGCTCACGGATATCAGGCCTTCAAAGGAAAGACCGTTGTCAGAAGTGCATTCCGTGATAGTGGAGGAAATCAGAAAACAGCTGGCTGCAAGAAGATATGCGGAATATGCGGAAATTTTTTCGAACATGGTCTACGAGCAGTCCGACAGCCTGAAGCCCGTTGCTGACAGGCTGAATCTGAAAGTACTCACGTTTGACAACATCACCCGCAGTGGAAATCCGGCCTATGCCCAGCATCCCGTTCTGTCCAGCCAGCGCTTTTTGCAGGCGATTTTTTCAGAAGATGCTGTCATGAGGAGAAACAACACCGAAGCCGTCGAAATTGAGCCGCAACTGATGGTTGCAGCACGTGTTGTCACGCATTCCCCGGCACGGGTCCGGCCTTTCAGTGAGGTCAGATCCGGTATTGAGCAGATTCTGATGACGCAGAAAACAGCCGCAATGGCAAAAGCGGCAGGGCAGGCAGAACTGGTGCGGCTCAATGAAGGTGGCGAAGCGACAGGTTTTTCTCCACCCATCAATGTGTCCCGTCAGATGATCAATATGACAGGTCGTCTTGATCTGGTCCCGGTCATGCAGGCGAATGTGGACATACTGCCGGTTTTTGTCAGTGGCGTTGATTATGCAGAAGGCTTTGTTATTTATCGTATCAACAATGTCCACACACCCAGGCAACCTGATCCTCAGGTCCGGCAGGCCATTCAGATGCAGGTTCTGAGAAGTGCCGCGCACCAGGAGATGTCAGCCTATATGCGTTATTTGCGCGAGAAGGCAAAGGTAGAGCGCCTGCGTCATCCCAGTCCGGCCGAGGACTCTGAATAGGGGATTTTTAACCGGGAATACTTTGGGTCAGGATGAAAATCACGGAAAACCCTTTTCTTTCAGGGCTGGGTTTCGAGCTGCTCAGGATGGAGGACGGGCAGGCTGAAATCACCTTCAGTCTGGGCCACGAGCACACGAACACCTGGAAAGTCATGCATGGCGGACTGATCATGACCCTGCTTGATGCCTGCATGTCCCGTGCTGCCCGTTCTCTGGAGTCGGGCACAACGAGTGCGGCAACGGTTGAAATGAAAACGAGCTTTTTTCAGCCGGGAGGCAAGGCGGGAAGTACTGTCAGGGGAGTCGGGCGCGTACTGCATCGTTCAACCACCCTGTACTACTGTGAAGGCGAGATATACAATGGGGAGGCGCTGGTCGCGAAGGCGATGGGAACCTTCAAGGTGTTTCGCCGGGCCGACATTGTGCGCAGGCTGAAAGTCTGATTTTGCGGACCTGGTATCAGAATGCAGCGGAACTTCCCGGGCTTGGGTCAGGTGACGGCCCGGAACTGGCAGCCAGGTCCGCCAGACTCGGGACACTCCCGGATACGGGTTCCGTGACTTCAGCAACCGGTACTTCGAGAATGCGATGGCTGCCCACAGGCACGTGATGAAAAATCTGTCGGGGGCGAGCCTGATCGACCAGACCAACGAGCCGTACTCCCCGAACGCGTTTGACGGCCTGGACCATGTAGACAGCACCCAGAAAGGGCCACCATCTGTCACCTGCCTTTTCCATGAAAGTAAAACGCGACTGCCATTTCTTGCTCTGGAAAGGCGGGATGTAACACCCGAAATGACCGCGATCCGTTTCCAGTCCCAGAAGCATCAGCCAGTCTTTCAGCCTGGAAAGGCAGATGAATCTGGCGTATTCGGGCAGAAAATGAAAGCCGCTCAATGTACCGAACTTCTGCCGGATTCCCCACAGGCTCAGGGGATTGAAACCACTGACGATGAGTTTTCCATCCGGGACCAGGATACGTTCAACCTCCCGCAGAATGTTATGCGGAGACTCGGAAAATTCCAGAATATGCGGAAGAATGACAAGATCAATGCTCTGCGAAGCAAAAGGCAGTTCTTCAAAACGGTGTGAAATGGAAATGGACAAAGGAGCCGTTGTGCCGACAGGTGCGCCATCAGCGCTTTTGCGGTACCGGCCCATATCAGCCCGTGAAGAACAGGACAGCCAGCGGTTTTTTATGCGGCTTTCATTGAGTGTGCTGATGCCCGGAAAACCGATTTGCAGTGCATGAAAGCCGAAAATATCGGCGGTCAGCTTGCGGTAGTGCGCTTCCTCCCACTCGCGAATATAACGGCCAGCGGGCGAACCAATCCAGTCCTGCATGGTAACAACCAGGTTTTGTGGTGAAGAGCCTGCAATTTTTGCCATGGTTTCAGAAGCATCAGTTTCGTGTTTTTTTTTGCCTTACTTCAGATGCCTGCCTGTTGCATCAGTGACAGTGGTGTTTATCGGTATGCCTTCCAGAACGCTGAGGGCAACCGTACTTATTCCGGGAAAGCGTGAAAGAATATCTTCGAGTTCGGCAACATCCTCTGCGGACCTTCCGATCCGGATATCGACATCAATCCGGACGACCCTGAAATGCCTGTTTTCGTTACGCCCTATGTGGGCGGTCGTTTTTGCAACCAGGCCACCCACATCCTGACCGGCACGATTGACTGCGAACAGAAAGCTTGCGCTCAGGCAGTTTGTGACAGCAGCAATCAGCATGTGCACCGGCGATGGTCCAAGATTGGTTCCCATAGGCTCAGGCTCATCTGACAGAAATGGCCCGAAGTCGGGAAATGATTCATCAGTAAATGCCACTTCAAAGCGCATGGCATCCTTGTGTGTCAGTGTTACCGTGAAACTCTGGCTCATGTCTTTTCCTTCTTCTGGTTGACGGGCAGGGCAGGCTTTGGCCGGGTGAGAGCATTTCAGTCCGGTATTGTCCTATCGATAAATATTTCGCCATTCCCGCATGGAAGCAAAGGCGTGGACCGGATTTTTTGAACTGATCAGACCCAGAGAAATGAGGTGTTCCTGCAGCTCCGGCTCCATAAATCGAAAAAACGGGTTCGTCTTTTTTTCCAGGCCTATGGTGGACGGCATGGTTGGCTGCTTTCTTTCGCGTCTGGCGGTGTCGTCCCTGATGCGCTGGAGGATGTCCGGATTTTTTGGTTCAATCTCCAGTGCAAATTTCAGGTTGGGCAGCGTGTATTCATGTGCGGAAAAGACCAGCGTTTCATCGGGCAGCTCCATCATCTTGCCCAGGGATGCAATCATCATTTCGGGTGTCCCTTCAAACATGCGCCCGCAGCCTGCACCCGAGAGCATGTCACCACAAAAGAGCCATCCATGCAGCCGGGAGTAGAAAGCAATATGCCCTTTCGTATGACCGGGAACACCCAGTACTGACAGAGCAAGGCCAAGAGCTTCTATCCTGATGGTATCTCCGCCTTCAACAGGGCGGTTGACTACCGGAATATCTTCTGTTACGGAACCATAAACCGATGGTTCATATGCATTGACCAGCGCAGGAGTGCCCCTGATGTGATCCTCGTGCCGATGGGTAAGCAATACGGCGCTCAGTGACAGGGAGCGCTTCTGTAATTCGGTTCTGACAACAGTTGCATCACCCGGATCAACAACGGCGGCATGCGTGCCGTTATCGATCAGCCAGATGTAATTGCTGTCCAGAGCAGGTAATGGCGTCACGCGAAGCGTTTGTTCAGTCATACCAACCATGTGAAAACTCCTGATTTGAAAAAATCGCAGGTTCAACCGTTATTATAGTGGTTCTTCCGGATATATTTTCATTTTGCGCAGTTATTTCAGCCCGGGTTTCAGACATTTTCCATTTGCCCGGACAGTCACCTGGTTTCCTCTTCAGGATAAAGATGCCTGCTGTTGTTCCGGGCATTATCGCACCCACCCCCTGACAACTGCATTGCTGGCGCGGGAAAAGAGTATAATGTTCGTCTGTTGACAAAAGTTTTTTTGAAGAAAGGTTTTTCAGGCAAAAAATCCGGCCTGAAAAATCAGGCTCCTGCAAGCTGTCGCTTCGGGTTTCAGGAACTGGTCACCAGTCTGCTGTGTTTGCGTTGCTTCGTGTGCGCCAGTTTTATCCCTGGCGGATTTTAGTGTTTTTTTTGTGAAGAATGGTATTGTGGAAGTTGAAATTTATACCGATGGTGCCTGCAGGGGCAATCCGGGGCCAGGTGGCTGGGGAGCGATTCTGATTTATGGCGAACACCGCAAAGAAATCTTTGGTGGTGTAAAACAGACAACCAATAACCGGATGGAACTGATGGCAGTCATTCGTGCGCTTGAAGCGCTCAAAAGGCCCTGCCGGGTCATATTGCATACCGACAGCCAGTATGTACAGAAAGGAATCACGCAGTGGATCCGGGACTGGAAGCGCCGGGACTGGAAGACAGCGTCCAGGCAGGATGTCAAAAATGTCGATTTGTGGCAGTTGCTCGATCAGGTAAACCAGGTGCACGAGGTACAGTGGCGCTGGATAAAAGGGCATGCAGGCCACCCGGAAAATGAACGGGCCGACCAGCTGGCAAGGCAGGGAGTCGAACAGGCCCTGGGCTGAGTCTGACGGAGTTCAGACAACCGGTACGCACAGCAGCGTAGCGGATTCAGGGAAGATCTTCTGCCCTGACAATAAAGACACGATCATCCCCCCCACTGGTTGTCGCCCAGGCCATTTCCAGGTCCGGCATGGCATTCAGTGCGTTTAGTGCTTCATTGCCAACCTCAACTATCAGCAGGCCGTCTTTTTTGAGAAAAGATCGGGCACTCATGACAATCTGCCTGATGATATCCATGCCATCCATACCGCCTGCCAGGGCATGTTCGGGTTCATGCCGGTATTCAGGCGGCAGTTTTTTCATGGAGGTGCTCGTGACATAGGGTGGGTTGGTCACGATGAGATCATATTTTTTGCGGGGAACATGCTCAAAAACGTCCGAGCTGATCAGATGTATCCGGCTGTCCAGCTCATATTCGAGCACATTGATCCGGGCAACGTCCAGGGCATCGGAAGAAAGATCGGTTGCATCAATGTCGGCATGGACAAAAGCATCAGCCATCATGATGGCAAGACAGCCTGATCCTGTGCAAAGCTCCAGTATGTTCTGAATGTCATCCGGATCCGCAACCCAGGGACTGAACTGCTCCATGATCATTTCAGCAATAAACGAGCGCGGAATGAGCACACGCTGATCGACAAAAAAACGGTATCCCTGCAGCCAGGCTTCATTCGTCAGATAGGCGGCAGGTATCCGTTCGTGAATGCGCTGTTGCAATATGGCATAAATGCGCCGGGCTTCGTCCTTCGTTACCCGCGCATCCAGAAAAGGATCCAGCCTGTCAACGGGCAAAGACAGGCTCTTTAAAATGAGATAGACGGCCTCATCAAAGGCATTGTTGCTGCCGTGCCCGAAAAAAAGCCCCGCTTCGTTGAACTGCGTAACAGCCAGACGGAGCAGATCCCGGACCGTGTTGAAATCAGGTGGCAGATTGCTCATGATCCAAAAATGTTCTGTAAGGTGAGCAGGTAGATCTGTTCAAGCGGCTCAATGTCCGCTACAGAAACATGCTCGTCAATCTGGTGGATGCTTGTGGATGGCGGACCAAATTCCAGGACTTCAGGACATATCTGTGCAATAAAACGCCCATCTGACGTTCCCCCCGTCGTTGAGAGCTCCGCTACTATGCCGGTCACATCAAAAACGGCTTTTGATAGCATCCCGAACAGAGGGCCGGGCGGAGTCAGAAAAGGCTGTCCTCCAATACGCCAGTCAAGGCTGTAGTCGAGTCCGTATCTGTCGAGGATGTCCTGGACCTGCTGCTGCAGTCCCTGTGCGGTCACTTCAGGCGAAAACCGGAAATTGAAGTCAATCACAATTTCACCCGGAATGACATTGTCAGCACCTGTGCCCGCATGGATATTGGATATTTGCCAGGAAGTCGGATCAAAATGGGTATTGCCATTATCCCACCTTGTCTGCGCAAGTTCAGTCAGAGCGGGTAAAACAAGATGAACGGGATTTTTTGCAATGGCGGGATAGGCAATATGCCCCTGAATCCCCCTGACGGTGAGTCTGCCCGACATGGTTCCCCGTCGTCCGTTTTTGATAATGTCGCCGAGTTTTTCAATGGAACTCGGTTCACCAACAATACAGTAATCCGGTCTCAGCCCGCGCTCCCTCAGAATGTCGCAGACCGTCTTCGTGCCGTCAGTGGCAGGTCCCTCCTCGTCGCTTGTAACAAGAAAAGCAATCGTTCCCGTGTACTCCGGTCGGGTCCGGACAAATGTTTTTGCTGCCATGGTCATGGCTGCCAGAGCAACCTTCATGTCCGCACTGCCGCGCCCGTAGAGCCGGCCATCACGAACAGCAGGTGTGAAGGGATCACTCGTCCATTTGTCTGCGGGCCCGGTGGGGACCACATCGGTATGACCTGCGAGGATGACAAAAGGACTTCCATGCCCTTTTGTTGCCCACAGGTTGGTAACCCCGTTGGAATGAATGGTTTCACAAACAAATCCCAGGGGCTCCAGAATCGTGATCAGCCGTTGCTGGCAGCCGGCATCATCCGGTGTAATGGATGGCAGGGAAATCAGTTCTTTGGCAAGTTCCAGTGTCGTATTCATGGTCAGATCTGGCGTAACAGTTCATAAATCGGGGTGTTCGCCCGCGTTCTTGCATCAATCCGTCTGATGATGATGGCAGCAGTGACATGGTATGTATGGTTGCCCGGCAGAACCGTACCCGGAACCACGACCGAGCCGGCCGGAATCCGTCCGCGCAGGATCAGGCCGTTTTCCGGATCATGCACCGGTGTTGACGGATCAATGCGCGTTCCCGGTGCAAGGATACTGTTCTGTTCAACAATCATCCCTTCAGCAATGGAGCTGTGCGCGCCTATATGGCAGTTGTCTTCGATGATGACCGGACTTGCCTGGAATGCATGGAGATTTCCTCCGATGGCCACACCTGCACCCAGATGGACATTTTTGCCTATCTGGGCACCTGCTCCAACACTGGCCCAGGCATCAATATGTGTTTCATCGTCCACATAAACGCCCATATCAATGAAGCAGGGCTGCAGATGGACAGCTCTGCCAATATAGCTGCCGCGTCTTGCAACGACGGGTGGGGTGATATGCAATCCACTGCGGGCGAAATCGTGCTGGCTCCAGGAAGAAAACCGGTCAAGATCCCTGTCCCAGAAATCAATACTGGAAATTCCGGTCACCGCAGCCGGCATGAAAGCGTTTTCACGCATCTTCAGAAAGAGCATGGCAGCCTGTTTGACCCACGGGTTCGTGAGCCACTGGCCGCCTATTTTTTCGGCAGCGCGCAACGTGCCTGCGTCCAGTCTGGAGATGACTTCAAAAATGGCTTCACGGATTTCTGCCGAAGAAGACAAAGCCGGCAGATTGATCCGGTTTTTCCATGCATCTTCAATGGTCTTCTGTAATTCGTCAATCATGGACAGCAGGTATTGAATACTTTTTCAGGGTCATACAAAAGCGGAAATGCTGCAGATTCCATACCGGGTGCTTTCCGGGTTCAATCGGCTACACAGGCAACATGGTAATCGCGTTTTCCATCGACTTCCTGCAGGACAAGACCATGGATATCGGTTTCAAATCCGGGAAACTTTTCATTGAAATCTCTGGCAAAAAGCAGATATTCCACAATGGTACGGTTGAAACGTTCTCCCGGAATGAGAAGCGGGATGCCCGGTGGGTAGGGTGTGAGCAGGGTAGCGGTCACCCGGCCTTCCAGGTCATCAATGGATACATGGGTGACCTTGCGGTGCGCCATTTTTGCAAAGGCGTCGGCAGGCTTCATGGCGGGGACCATATCCGACAGATACATCTCGGTGGTCAGGCGCGCAACGTCGTATTCCCGATAGAAGTTGTGAATGCTGTGACAGAGGTCTTTCAGCCCCAGCCGTTCATACCTTGGTGCCAGTGCAACAAATTCCGGGAGTATTCTCCACAGAGGCTGGTTGCGGTCATAATCATCCTTGAACTGCTGCAGGGCAGTCAGCAGGGAATTCCAGCGCCCTTTGGTAATACCGATCGTAAACATGATAAAGAAGGAATACAGGCCACACTTTTCGATGATGATCCCGTGCTCTGCCAGATAGGTCTTGACGATGGATGCCGGGATGCCGTCACCTTTGAATGCACCGTCCAGTGAAAGCCCCGGTGTGATGATCGTTGCCTTGATCGGATCGAGCATGTTGAAGCCGGATGCAATATCACCAAAGCCGTGCCATCTGTCGTTTGCATCAATGATCCAGTCATCCCGTGTGCCGATGCCGTTTTCGGAGAAACTGTCAGGTCCCCAGACTTCAAACCACCAGTCGCGCCCGAAGTCCTGGGAAACCTTTTTCATGGCGCGCCGGAAATCAAGCGCTTCCAGAAGCGATTCTTCAACGAGTGCAGCGCCACCGGGTTCTTCCATCATGGCAGCAGCGACATCGCAGGATGCGATGATGGCGTACTGCGGGGAGGTGGAGGTATGCATCTGGAACGCCTCATTGAAGATGCTCTGGTCGAGTTTGACGTTTTCGGAGTCCTGAACAAGAATCTGCGATGCCTGTGACAGACCGGCAAGGATTTTATGGGTCGACTGTGTTGAAAAAATTATCGACTGTCTGGCGCGTCGTGAATCCTTGCCGATAGCATGCATATCCTTGTAAAAATCATGGAAGGTGGCATGAGGCAGCCATGCTTCGTCAAAGTGCAGCGTATCGATTTCCCCGTCAAGGATTTCCTTGATGGTTTCCACGTTGTAGACAATCCCGTCATAAGTCGACTGCGTCAGTGTCAGAATGCGGGGTTTCTGGTTTGGGGCATCTTTTGCAAAAGGGTTGGCCTCGATTTTGCGACGGATGTTTTCCGGGCAGAATTCCTGTCTGGGTATGGGGCCGATTATGCCGTAGTTGTTGCGTGTGGGCATTAAAAAGACGGGTATGGCACCTGTCATGATAATGGCGTGCAGAACCGATTTGTGACAGTTTCTGTCCACAACAACAATATCATCGCTTGCAATGGCAGAGTGCCAGACAATTTTGTTGGAGGTTGAAGTACCATTGGTGACAAAAAAGCAGTGGTCCGCGTTGAAGATGCGTGCGGCATTGCGTTCACTCTGTGCGACAGGCCCTGAGTGATCCAGCAGGTGTCCGAGTTCTTCCACTGCGTTACAGACGTCAGCCCGCAGGAGGTTTTCGCCAAAAAACTGGTGAAACATCTGTCCGATCGGCGACTTGAGGAAGGCGACTCCGCCGGAATGTCCGGGGCAGTGCCATGAATAGGAGCCATCCTGGGCGTAATTGATGAGTGCACGAAAGAACGGTGGTGCAAGCCCGCCGAGATAGGATTTGGCTTCCCGGATAATGTGGCGTGCGACAAATTCCGGAGTGTCCTCGAACATGTGGATAAAGCCGTGTAATTCCCGCAGGACATCGTTGGGTATATGGCGTGATGTGCGTGTCTCGCCAAAAAGATAGATCGGGATGTCGGAGTTTTTGTGCCGGATTTCCTTGACGAAAGAGCGCAGCGATTTCAGAGCCTTGTTGATGGCTGCTTCCGTTCCATCTCCGAATTCTTCGTCGTCAATGGATAAAATGAACGCGGATGCCCGTGACTGCTGCTGCGCAAACTGCGACAGATCTCCATAGCTTGTAACGCCGAGCACTTCCATGCCTTCGCCTTCTATTGCTTTGGCAAGTGCACGGATACCGAATCCGGAGGCGTTTTCCGACCGGAAGTCTTCATCAATAATGACAATGGGAAACCGGAACTTCATCTGACCTCCGGGAGGTGATTGGCGGCATTGGCCGTGGAGAGGATTTGTACTGCATGCTTGGACATTTGAAATTTTCCTTCTGGTCAGGGCAGTTATTCTGCTTTCAGTCGTTTGTGTTGTTGCGTTGCGTGTATTCCGGTGGCCCGGTCCCATGATATCAGTGGTTCTGTCCGGGCTTACGGTTCAGCAGCAAAAACGCGGTTTTTGCCTGCTTTTTTGGCGGCAGCCATAGCCTGGTTTGCACGATGTGTGACGGTATCCCAGTGATCTCCCTTGGTATGCATTGCAACACCGGCGCTGAATGTAAAGATGATCCGCTGTTTTTTATACATGAAAAAATGTTTGGTCAGCTCTCTCTGCACGCGCTGCATGATCGAGACGGAGTCTTCTACCGTTGTTTCCGGGAAGATGATCAGAAATTCTTCTCCGCCATATCGTGCGACTATATCGGTCGGGCGCAGTGTCTGCTTGACTGTACGCACCAGATGAACGAGTGCATCATCTCCGGCAAGGTGTCCATATGTCTCGTTGATATGTTTGAAATCATCCAGATCCAGAAAGGCAACACATAAGGAAGTATTCATTCTTTCTGCTCGTGCAATTTCGCGGTCAAAGGCATCTTCCATGCCGCGGCGGTTGAGACTTCCGGTGAGCATGTCCTCACGAACGAGTTCGCTGACTTCTTCGAGCTGGACTTCCAGGGTTCTGATTCGTGCCTCTGCCTCATCAACCTTTGTCTGGGTAGTGCGCATCTGGTTGTATGAAACAACGGCATCGGTCTGGATGGCATTTGTCTCGTGCATGATGGTGTCGAGTATCTCGTTGAGCTCGTTCACGTTTTTTGTCTGACTGATTTTTTCCGAGAGACTTTTGATGCGCTTGTGATAGTTGCCGGTACTTTCCGTCATGTAAGCGAGTCGCTCGATAAAGCTGATCAGCAGCTGTTTGATGCTTTCCCTGGCATCATTGAGGCTGTGTTTCAGAAGCCCCTGTTTGTAGATGACGTCCTTGAGGTTTGTTTCCAGATCTTCCAGTGCGCGTGCACTGACAGGTCCTTCTATCATTTCCTGCATGGTTTCGAGCTGGCCTTTCAGCCAGCTGTCGTCATCGAGGAGTTCACCGATATTGTTCAGAAGCAGTCTGAACAGGCGCAGCAGCAGCTCCTGCTGCTGTGTACTGGTTGCTCCTTTCATTTCGATTTTGAAGCAGAAGTCTCTCAGGCGGGTTGTGATGCTGTTGAGTCTGGCAGTGTCACTGGCCTCCTGGAGTGCTTCACCCAGGCTGGATGCTTCTTCTGCGAGTTCAGGCGAGTCATGTAACAGGGATGTCAGGCCAAAAGAAAGGGTGCGAATCAGGAGTTCGCGCAGTTCATCGGTTGTGCTTTTTTCGGGTACTTCATCAACCAGAGGGACGCGTTCGGGTGACTGCCGCAGGTGGTTTTTCAGAAGATCATTCAGAATCTGTTCATACTTTCTGAAGTTCTTTTTCTGGATGGCGTCAAGCAGATGGTGTCCGTAGTCGGAAGTTTCGTTGTGCAGGCGTATCAGTTGCTGTGCAAAGTCTTCCAGCACGCCGACGGCCTCGGAAACTTTTTTCTCTTCGGCCATTTTCGTTGAACTGTCCTCGGGCGGAGCCGTTCCGGCGACTTCATAATAGGCTTCCCTGTACGCTTCCGGGGTAGCAGGGATGCGTCTGTTGCCGAGCAGAAGCAGTGCGTCTCTTGCAATATCCCTGACAGATTTTTCAGTTTGTGAAGATGCTTTTCTGGTCATTTTTTCCTCCAGGCGATTTTTTTAATTACCCAGAACTTGTGTATAAAATCAACAAGAAAACGTTTTTTTGCATAATGGAGGTTTTCAGATATCTGTAGGACTGCAGATCACTTCCAGTCGAATATATCCGATGTCATGAAAACCTGACCGGCTCGCAGTCGGGCTGTGACGCGACCAGCGGGCCGGAACTGCTTTCTGGCTGTTGCCAGAGCTCTCTATTTCGGATGCGGAGCCGCAAATCGGGCAAAAAATCCCGGGTAAGGCTCTTTACCGGAAAAAATTAGTCATTTTACCGTAGAATCAGCCATTTTTTTCAGGATGGTATTGAATACGATTGCAGGTTATTAAATACGAATATTGAAGCTGATGTCAAATGGTATTCGATCGCGCATAATGACAATGGTCAAAAAGTTGAAACAGGCGAATCAGCGATGATTCGCCTGTTGCATGAATTGTACATATTCAGGACCGGTGATTCCAGTAAAACCGGGTCATGGGCAAGGAAACCGGGCATGTCCCGTGAAAGGCTTACCGGCATTTCAGGGTGTGTACCAGCCTGTAACCGGCACAATATCGTGCCAGATGCGGCTCTTTGCAAGCCCGTCTCCAGCATGGTATCTCCAGGAACAGGTTCCTCTGGAATCCGTTCAGTGCGGATGCCCGGGCAGAAAGTCTGATGTGGTTTTGCATGACAGACCGACCGATTGAACCGCACATTCTCAACTGTTGCAGTCATGCACTGGTGAATGCAGTTTTCAGTCACTGACCAGATTGTGCCTGATGGCGTAATGCATCAGTTCGGCATTGTTTTTCAGATTCATTTTCGAGAGCAGACGGGTTCTGTATTCGCTGACGGTTTTGACAGAAAGCGAGAGCTCGCCTGCAATATCTGAAACGGACTTGCCCGAGGCGATCATGAGCAGTGTCTGGAACTCCCGGTCAGACAGTAATTCATGGGGCGCTTTTTCGACATTTGACGTTACATGGCGTGCAAGTTCCTGAGCCAGGGTCGGGCTGATGTATTTGTTACCCGATGCGACCAGCCTGATGGCCTTGACGAGTTCATTTGGCGCACTCTGCTTGTTCAGATAGCCCACGGCACCCGCTTTGAGAGAGCGGATGGCATACTGGTCTTCACGATGCATGGAAAGCATCAATACTGCAAGTTCGGGCTTTTCCTTGTGAATCTGCTTGAGAACTTCAATACCGTTTTTGTCAGGCATGGTGATATCCAGAAGCAGGACGTCAGCATGCTGTTTTCTGGCCAGCCGGATGGCTTCCAGGCCGCTTTCTGCCTCGCCTGTGACAAAGATATCATCCGTATCCGCCAGGATCTGCTTCAGTCCCTCGCGGACAATGGCGTGATCATCAACGATCATGACGTGGATAGGGGTGACTTTGCTCACGGGTTTATCAGAAAAGCCTCGATGTTATGTTGGAAATAGCGAGTTTGTTTCGTATAGCGTATATTTTACACAAATTCTTTCGCAAACAGACCGATCTTCCGAAAAATGGGGATAGGCACAGGTAACTGTCGACCGTCAGGTG
>Ga0099364_10004292_pt1 | contig 21668 bp, 9 predicted proteins | sample TergutTh196P3_FD_73070 | JGI IMG/M metagenome (GOLD analysis project Ga0099364, IMG submission 73070) | Microcerotermes parvus P3 segment gut microbial communities from Pointe-Noire, Republic of the Congo - Th196 P3 | ecosystem: Host-associated > Arthropoda: Insects > Digestive system > Gut ... | reverse complement strand
TGGCAGCCAAAAGTACGGCGATGGCCTCTATTACCTCAACATGCAAGGAGGAAGAGTGCCTAAACACATTGAATCTAATGGGCAGGCCGAGGTTACAGATTTTAAGGATTTCATCCTCCGATTTGAACCTCCCCCCAATATGATTAGAGACAACACTCAAAGAAAAGATGATTTGCTTTTGGAAATTGCAGCAATGGAACCAAGGGTTGCACAAGGACAAGCGACAGACATAGAGGTGGCTCGATATTATGCGATGATAAACTTTTATAATGAAATGCCAGATAGTGAATTGTATCACCTATCATACGAATTCAATATTATATTAACAGAATAATGCCTACTCATATACCAAAACCCTCTGTGCTTCTTGGACATGGAACTATAGACAGATATTACGAGGAAATTGGTGCTATTGTTGCCAGATTCAATAGCAACCCACGCTTAAAAGGGGATTTTCGTTGCGGGTATTGGGGGCTTTATAAATATAAGTGCCGAATGAACAATGACCGGGAGTGCTGGGTTGGCATTGACGAAAGAAGAAAAGAGGTAGCACGAGGACGCATTAGTGAAGAGGGACTGGAGGGGCTTGCAAGACTGACCCCGGATTGGGAAATGGAGCGAATGGGTGAGCCTGAACCCAAAACTCGATACAGGGTAACTTGGATACTTGGAGGCGGACCAAGGCCGATAGAATACGACCTGGAACGTTATGACGGGTGGCGGTGTGGGGACGACCATCAGCCTCCAAATAAATTACCTGACGGACAAATAGATCCAGATGATAGGACAAACGAGTATCAATTCTGGTTTATCAGGTTATATGACCATACGGGAAAGTATCCTTATGAACCATTTATGTTCGACGACCCTAAAAGTCCTGACCCTACTCCTCCCAGGTGTCGGATTGCAGAAGAACCTCCGCCGCCTGTAGAATATACGGTTACTTGTGGGTGTGGAGAATGTGAAAACGAGGACGGTAGTGGCGAATATGTGATGGGAGTTACTACAAATCCCGAAGAAGCAGTAAGGTTATGGGCTCAATGTCAATCTATTGTAGAAAATGATGAAGATTTTAGAACTCGATGTGCCTGTGACGAAGCACCACCGATAATTCGCCCTCCAATAATTCGTCCTCCAAGGCCCACACCAGATGAGCCGCCAGAAACAGCGTGGGGTGCTGGAGAACATGTTATATGGAACAGGCCTCCCGGAGGTGTTCCCTGGACTTTTCCTAGTCCGTCCAGCCCTGGTACATCTGAATCCACTGATGGGGGAGCAGTTGGTTCTCCAGGAGGCCCCGGTGCAGGCCCAGGTGGCCCGGTATTTATTCCTCCACCTATTCCGCCCCGATTGCCAATTTGTTTAATAACTGTAAGACCTAAATGTCCTCCAACAAATTGGGAGGATTTACGAACTATCGGGCCGGATATTGAGGTGCCACTGAAAGGTCAAATAATAGAGGTTGCAGAAGAAAACATGAAGGGGTTAGAGGACGCGACATACTACACAGAACACTTTTGAAGACAGCATGGAATACAAACCACCTAAATTACCAATGAATGCACAGGCTTTTTTCTCTAAAAATAAGCCCAGTAGATATATTTATGGGTCCAGGGGTGATGCCCAGAGAGGGGTAGTAACCGGGAGAGCCGTTGGGGTTATTGGAGATAAACAGGGCAAGCCAGAGGATATGGGAAACAAACCGGCCCATCTTGTTGCACCACACTTGCAGCCTAAGATCGTTACACCACAACCTGCACCCATAATTGGGGAACCTAAACCAACACAGGCACAAAAAACTGCTATCAAAATAAAACCAGTATATGGTCAAGTAGGAATACAGCCCGCTCGACCAATGCAAGCAACAGTAAAACAGCAATCGCCCCGCAATATATGCAAGTACAGCGTCAGGGGGTATAATTCAGGCTGTGGCTGTACAAGTTTGGTATGCAATAATCCTGAATGTCCATTATCCACCCCAATTCCTCCGCACGGCAAGGTCAAGTTGCACGGCAATAGTTGCACACCAGAGAATTGCAGGTGGTTTACCCCGAATAAATGAGCACAGCATTAGCAGAATTACCTCTTGGAGTTTATGCTTATCGGATGAATGCAAGCAGCACATCCGAATACGGGCAGATTACGTATGAGAATAGGGCCGCTAATGTTACCCCTGAATTTGACGAAGGGGGCAATATTACACGAACAGTATCCGAAATGATCATGGAAGAGGATGTATTTAAGTACATTCTTCAGAAGTGCAAATACTACAAAGATGTTATCTTCGACCATGAAAGTATGCGGGTAGAGGGTTGGGATTATGGTGGAGATAATTGGAATGGCACTGAATTTCCCAATCATGCTCCAACCTGCCATCTCATTAAACCGTTCTACTTTAGAGTTGAAAATGGCCCGACAGAAAGTTTTAAGGTGTCTGTGTTTGTTGACCCGACAGAATATAAAATCGGGGATAACATCTCGACCAATACCGATGTTATTCTTCCTCACACCCTCTTGCAAGAACGGGAGGGGGGAGTTCAGTTCGATCAATGCAATGGGGTTGAGGATCAAATAGAGATTATCAGAGAGATTGCTACTCATCACGGATGGGATCATATTGTCAACAAAGAAATACTTGGCATCTTGAATATATTGTCTCATTTTGCCGACAAAAATGTTTATAATGGAACTAAAAATGTATGGACTGATGAGGTGGGCATCGACTGTTCATGTTGTATAGAAAATGTGTGGTTAACCCAAAATTGGAACGAAGAAACGGGTGAACTTTTAACACCAGACGGAGTATGCGTGAGAGTGCACCTCCGATGTAATATTGATCCTGGAACGACAGATATAGTAAGGGGAATAATATACTGGAACTATGGCGTAGATAATTCAAATCAAGAGCCGTATATTTTGGGGCGAAATTATCATAACATATACGATAGCGTAGGCTGTTATAAGGTCAGATTAGAAATATGGGATCGGTGCCATATGTTTGTACGAGAAATCGAATTATGTAAATAGAATGTCTATTAGTGTTTATACCTCAAAGGTAACAATTGGAATTAGCAGTAGCGACTTACTACCGGAACTAAATTGTGGTGGTCCAGATGGTCCAGATGGTCCAGATGGTCCAGGTGGTCCAGGTCCATCGGTATGTATTGAAGGATTTGAGTTTTGGGGTGGTAAGTGTGTACCTATTTGTAAGCCTGGGCAAATGAGAAACCATTTAGGAGAATGTGTTACTTGTTGCTTGAGCAATGCCAGTGCTCGTGTTACCATCACTGAATATAGGGACGACGTGTTATGTGTTGAAGTACATACATTTTGTACAGACGAAGAAGATTTGGCCTCTGTTACAGGATGGATTTATCCTGATGTTGATACTGGCGGCAATCCAATATTCCCAAGTCGATGGGTAGACCATGATGGAAATGGTCGCATTCCATACCAATGGATAGGAGAAGATGGGGCACCGGTTACTGATTACAATATAGTTTATAATGGACCTGGTATTTATCATGTCAGGGTAATCATTACTGACGCTTGTGGAAATACTGCTGAAGACACCAAAACAATTGTGCTTGCAGATTTGCCAGAATGTGTGCCAGTTAGTGATATAACAGCATTACCTACAACAATTAATGTTAATGACCGGGTGGCTATTCTTGGGACAGTCATTCCATCAACCGCCACCAATCGAGTCATAACAACTGTTACAAACACTGGTGTTGGGCAGATCAGATGGGAAGGTAACGGGTTTGTATTTGAATCTGGCGTGGCCGGGGATGCCTTTTTGGACATTACGATTAAGGATGGGTTGTGTGGCGAGGATTATGTAAAGAGAAATCATAGAATTACTGTGAATTCTGTTGCTACTTGTATTCCAATTAACAACATCAACCTAATCACAACGTTGAAAACCGTTAGGTGTGATTATCCAAAACCTGCGGTCTATTGTATTAGCCAAAATCCTCCGCTAGGAGTGAACGCATATTCGTCTACAACGCCTCCTACCCTTTCAAACACTCACTACAGTAATATAAAGACATTTCGGCCAAATTTTTTCATACATGACATTGCAAATGAAATGTTTTTTTCGTTTCAAGGTACGATGGCGAATGTCGAGGTCCCAACAGGTAATGCGACTGGAGGCGTTGGGGCATTAGGTATGTATACACCAGATGCAAGATGTAGGTTGCGTTATGCTAGTGGTTATTTTTTTGATGGGGACAATAAGAGATACAACGCATATATGAAGATTGAAAATATTCAGGTGGGGGCGAATGGTTTTAGTTTTATTATTCGTCATGATTTTATTCAAACCCCTATAGGTTATGTGCCCCTAATCATGACAAGGGGTGGTGAGCAAATAGGAAGTATAAACATTACGACATCGACTGTAGTATATCCCTGGAATGAATTACAGGCTGGTGTGCTACAGGGCATGCCGTCTGTAACCAAGTGTAATTTTTAACATCAGCACCGTTAATCCCACCTTTTTTACCATGATTAATATGATTGTTGGACAAACGCTGATATTGTCAGGTACAATGCAGCCAACGAATGCGACACATGGTGCCAATCCTATCTCTTGGACTAGGGTTAGCGGCGGAATTACGGTAAACGGGAATGAGGTGACAGCAATATCTAATGGCCCAGCCATAATAAGAGCAACGGTAGTTCAGGGGGACGCCGGATGCCCTCAGTCTTACACACAGGATTTTAACATCACTGTTGGTGTGCCTGCTAATACTTGTGGTGGAGGCTTGTTATTTTTACAAAGTCCCGGCCAATCTGACCGACAAATACCAATTAATACCTCCACTGTAACCACTCTAAATAGCAGTGATGGTATTTTGATGAAAAATGACACTGGGGTTGCATTAAGGTTTTCAATAGATGCTATTAATCTTGGCGGTACTACTTCTATTACTACTGCACCTATTACTATAGATGTTCCGGCCAATAGTTTTAGTGCATTTGTTAACTATACCACCATTCAATCTGTAATATCAAATCGGGGATCATTTGAAAGGGGTACTATTCATGAATTTATAGTCCGTTCATTTGAAGGAGGTTCTCCTCGTGAATTTGTAATCAAGTCATTTGTTCCTGGGTCTGACACTTTAGTTGGAGAATGTTATATACAAATCAGTCTTGCACCACCGCCACCACCTCCTTTATTATGTGATGCCTGGGAGTTAATATCAATTTCAGGATTTATGGACTTTTACACATCAGGGCCCAATAATACTTGGCCTGGTGGGTGGGCACAGGGACAAATAAGTTTAGTAGCACGCGATTTTGCGGTACAATCAACTTGGCAGTTTTCGGCAGGGCTTCAAAGTTTCAATTTTGAAGAAAGAAGCGGTCGCCTTCGTTCAAGTCCGGGCACTAACAGTTTGGACGCTACTTTCCAAGATGGCACATGGACAAACATTACAATATTTAATCCAGCGTCATCAAGTCCCTCGTCATCGACTCTAGACCAATCCCTTACTGCAGTGTGGTCTGCAATAGGTGAAAAACGGACGTCCAACCCAGCTGGCAATCCCAATTGGATAGAAGGGTGGGTCTTGCGTGACGTATCATGTGGTGGACTTTCTTCCATTATTCCACCCACAACACCGCCACCCGAGCCTCCTGTCGTACATGAAGCGGTGCCACCACCTTGGGACCTTAGAGTTAGCGACGTTGACCTTACAGAACTAACCCTGAATTGGAGGGCACCAACAATAATTCCATCAGGAATGACTATTACTGGATATGAGATCCAGATGAGTACAAACCTCATCACCTGGTCTAATATATCGGGCCATTCGGGCCTAAATTTTTCATTTGATGGCATAACGAGTGGCCGAGCACTTAGACTTGCACAAAATACACAATATCACTTTCGGGTTATATCACTCACTGCGACAGATCGGTCGATACCATCAAATGTTGCCACAGAAAGAACGGCTAGGGCACGGCCAGTAGCCGTATTTAGTGGAACATGCACATCTACACCAGTAGGCGGTGGAGTACAATCAAATCGCAACATCATGAGCGGTACAATTACCATCACCAACCCCAATGGTGCTCTTGGTAATTTTCGCATGACAAATCCCAGTTCAGCAGGAATACTATCAGTACAGGCATCTGGCGGTGCGACATTTTCAACAAATGGACAATTTACTTTCCCGATCCCTACAAATACTGTTCCGCAGGTAAATGTAAACAATTATCGGATAACATATACATACCATCATCAGTGGGACCATATAAATCCATCGACATGCAATGTGACAATTGCAGACAATTAATGAGCAGTAACCCAATGTTGTGCTGGAAATGTAGCTTACACTACGATACCAGCACCTCCAACTATTGTATATAGAACGTGGCACCAATATTTTCATCAAGAATTACAGGCCGTATACCGGAAGCATTAGTCCCTCAATGTAATTGTGGAGACTTGCCCCCGTATCCGCCATGGCCGGACCAGACTACATCCCCGTATGGGCCGCCGTCCGCTGGCGGGACAGCTCCATACGGAGCAAGTACGGGAATGCCCATGTCCTCTGCACAGATGGATTTGATTGCAATGCTAAACTCAATCAATGACGTAAAAATTATATAATTTGGCAGTCTTGCCATTAAATCAATAGAACAATGAGTTCCCCAGTCTGTCAAATAGCCGTATTGCTCAACAATAAACCTCAAGTGGCCAGAACACTCGGCGAAAATAGTGCGTGCATGGCATTAATGCCAGGAGAAATTATTACAAACAACCCAGAAGATGGTGGTAGTATCCAAATATCGGATGTTATAGACCTTCCCGCCACATTACATAGAACTGCTGCATTTTTGGGTCCTTGTGGGGGAGAATACAAGGGAGAGCCTATAACATCCGATACTCTATGCCAAACAGATGTCTTTTGTAACCTTGTGTGTGGTACTGGCGGAGGGAACCAGCCATTCGTCGAATTGTGGAGGGTGCCTATTCGACCTGCAATACTTTCGCTGAACGTAGGTTGTCCTACGACTGATATATCCACAATAAGGGTAATTTGGGGGGACGTTCTACTTCCTGATAATGCCATTCTTTTACCCAAGAATTATGAAGAGTTTGATCAAGGACAGCTGTTCGAGTACAGGGGCGATGTGCCAAATATCGCCCCTGGAGGAATTTCTCATAACTATCAAGAGCTAGGCCATTATGAACTAACAGTTTCCAACGGACACAGCATTAATATAACCAGGCCTATTGTCATTGAAAAGGATTCATCTAGAACTTGCCGTTTATTTTTAGAATATTGTGAAACTAGGCCAGTGACAGACTTTGTTCCGGTTCAAAATATCGAAGTGCCAAGGCCTTTAGAAATAACAACCCACGTTCCACGGTTGCTTACGACCGAAGATATAGTGGTACTGCCCCAAAACGCTACAGTGAAACATCCTATCGAAATCAGGATTGTATCTGAAGAAAATACAGATGCAACAGTAGACGGAATGACTATCACTGCTCAAAACCCCGGCAATATTACAGTGAGAGCAATAGTGCCTTGTAGCACTTGTACCGGGGATTTTATTCAACCAGAGCTGTTTAATATCACTGTTGTACCGAACCCAAATTGGATACCGCCAGAACCTCCAAAAGTAGAATTCAGATGCCCAACAATAAATACATTGGGATTAACAGGTGGCGTCATCTCAGGAACGACTTCTGTAATGCAGGTCAGTGCCGAGGGTAAAATATCCTTTACAGGAGGACAAGGGGTGGTTGCGATGTTTATATTTGCGTCTTCCCCATTACTGTATAGTCAAGCAATCCCCTTTCATTTGTCTAACACTCCTCGATATATCCAAATAAACCTGTCTGACAATCCAGAAGTTAATATATCAATCACAAACGCCACCGCATCGAGTTCTGTGATAAATATTCTTATCGTAGATATAGAAACAGACAGCAATCGCCTACCCTTAAGCAATTTAACAGAAATAACAAATATTGGACCCTATATTGACTGTGCGTGGGCAGTTGATCTCAGATGAGTTGTATTTCAGTTACAAATATATTATTACCAGGGCATAGAGATTGGTACACTGTACCGATTGGCGGTATCAGAACGCTCGGATCCCCTAGTGAGGTTATCGTAATGCCATTGACGGCCACTAGTCGTCATATTGAATGGTCGGTTGTTGATCCAGGCACAACAAATGCTACCATCACCAATAGCATATTGTTTATGCCACAGAAAGGCACTGCAATTGTTAGGGCGAATATCACGCAAGGCAGTTGTGGCGTGGATTTTATTCTCGATATTAGTTTTACCGCAGAAGAGTCAACCTCTCCATTTGCATTTATTGTTGAAGGAGAGTACAATGAGCAAACTGGCGAATGGATTGCCCGTGAATATGACGAATTTGGCCAGCCAACCGATGTAATAATTCCAGTAGACGCCGTTGTGGAAAGGACCTGATTACTATGCCAGTTTTAACACGCAATTCACGAAATCACCCGATGTTACCATTCATCAATAACGGTAGCGATCAGTGTAGGCCTCTTGAAAATGTTGCCACTAGCAATACCGTCATTCCAGAAACCTCCAATGTTCTTATCCTTGAACAGGTCGGTGAAGATAATATGGCTGCTGGTGTTGGTGTTAAACGATTAGAACCTTGTAGCTATATTTATGTTCCATCATTATCCGATGTAAAACTCCCGGATAGAGTTATTCAAAGAAGAACAGGAGAACCCGTAGTCTATCAGGCCGAAACTGATATTTGGAATAAAACAGAAGACACTTGGTTAGAGTATTCTTGGGCAGGCATCAATAACTCGGTTGGTTCTGCCGTCCTATCGGGAAAACACAAAGAAATCGTGCCGGTTACAATAATCGCTAAATATAGACATAAGGACGGTAGGATTTTTGAGGTAGCCCGTCGAACAGTCGGCGTAACTATTTATCATGAAATATTCACATTAGAAATTGCAACAGCCTCTGATGGTAGCAAGGCATTCAAATATCTTGATGCTCTTGAGGGTTTGACACCTGAAGAAGTTCAAAAGATTGACTTTTTTAAGATGTACACTCACGACAATATCGTAAGGCTCAATGTAGATGGGACCATTGCGTATCGGTTAAATAGACCATCTTTGGCTACTAACTTTCCATTGGACAATAATGGCATACATAAACCTCATGCAAACAATAGGCAAGATAATGGTAAATTTGGCAACATTATGGCAGAAATACCGGCTTTTTATTACAAGTGGGAAGACGGCGAAAGATCTGACGAAGAAGAGCAGGAGCCAAGCGTCTTTCCGATTAAAATAGTTGCCGGAGAACATCATTCGGCTGTAATTTTATCAGACGGAACACTTTGGACAGCTGGCAACAACTCTAATTTCCAATTAGCGCGTTCAACTACCAGAGAAGTGCTAAACGAAGACGGACTACCAACAGGGCAAATAGTCTTTAATCCATTCCCAAATAGGTGGGGGCTCGTCGGGGATGATGCTGGTGCAACTGAAAACGGTGGTGGATTAGTGATCAATTATGAAACACACCATGTGGTTGACATATCCTGTGGATTTAATCACACCGTATTTATTGTTGAACATCGTAATAATAAAACAAGAACGGTATATAGTTGTGGCGACAACTCGTTTGGTCAGTTGGGGCGAGAGCCCCATTTGCCGCAAGTACCAGTGGCAGAAATACCCTCGGCAAGCATTAATGCCATAGAAGAGTGGCATGATGGCACACCTTATAATCTAGACGACAATATCTACACAAGTACAGAGCATACTTACCAGGCATCTTTTTCGATCAACGAAGACGCAGATGCAGGTGTGGAGATAGGCTATTTTGTATTTGGTAGTGAAGTTTCTGGAAACCTTACGGTGTCGTCTAACGCTGACGATTTTCGTCTTGCTAATTGGAGAACCTATACGGCATCCAATCCATATACTTCTACGGGTAGAGATGGTTCAAGGTGGAAAATCTGGATGACTGGACAATATGTATTTGTGGTGGAGGTCATTTCAAGGCATTCGGTTGACTTATTGTGGTTCAGGGCAACATGGCATGCATTGAACAACCCGCCTCCATTTTCAATGTGGCACCGTATAGAACTATCACTTATGGGGGGCGGGTCTGATGCCCCCATTTTAGACAATATCAGCCGCGAAAGATTCAAAATACGGTCAGGGGAATGCAGGTCAGTAGAGTGTGGCTCCTATCATACTCATTTGATATATCCATTGGGCGATCCAACAAATGAGTTGGTACATCCCACCGTACTTATTAACTGTGGACGTAATAGAAACGGAGAGCTGTGCCGTGGATTTTCAGGGGAGGGAGTTAACACGCTTAAGGCTGTTATGCTTGGGGGAACGCATACGCACCACGAACCAGGAATCAATGGAGGAAGATTGTACCCTGGTCAAATATCAAGTGGAGTTTATCATACGGTGTTTACAACCCTGGAAGGAGTTGATCCTCCTGAAAATATAAACATTGCCCCTCCTCCCGGTGCTGCTCCCCCCGGCAAATACTGGAATTGGATGATGATGCGGTGGGAATCAGATGAAGATTGCACAGATTGCCACTTGTTAGGAGCGGAAGGTAACTCCTATGAAATTCATGCGGTAGTCTATTATGATAATGACCTTCTTCGTGGAGCACACAGGTGTAATAATGCCGTATTTGAGGTCTCAATAGAAACATCTACCGAAACAGTTACGGGTGTTATTAATTTGAACAATGCAGGAGAAGGAGAAATTCCACCCGGTGCTCGTAGTCCCCTTGACAGGTACGGGGGAGAAATTGTTGCTCGTCTCAACTCTGTGGACTTAAGAACAGATGATGATTGTATGTTTACAATCAAAATGAGATGTCGTCAATCACCATCTGGTAACTTTACGACGCAATGCCATGAAGGGATTGAGAAATTTGATATTGCCATCAAAAATCTAAAAACTGGAAAATGGTGGTATAGTAGAGCAGGATGGATTGTGTCTAATGAGGATGCCATATTTAAATTGAACAAGGATGTTGTCTTTGATTTTGATTTTTTTCACAATTATAAGACTAATGCTCCGGGTGTTTGGACAGAATGTACGCATGGTAAGGTGTACAGCGTGGGTACAAATCATTACGGCCAGCTAGGACGTATAACAGAAAACTGGGTTGATGACCAGGTTGGCATAGTTAACTTCAATGCCGACACATCAGGAGACATTATGCGGATAGAAACAGGGTGGGGTTCTACCGCATTTGTAGATACGAGGAATACCCTTTATACTTGTGGGGCCAATTACGATGAGCAATTAGGCAATACTAAGCCCAGTGGAACACACATGGTTTCAAATCTAACCAGTAATAACATTTTAGTGAGGGAAGTATCAATGGGCTATCTCCATATGCTTTATACTGATGAGAACGATAATCTATGGTCATGGGGACGAGAAGATCACGGTGTACTGTTGGTCGATACGCCAAGAAACACAGCAAACACTGGCTTCATAGCAAAAGTAATAGGTACTGGTTATTCATACAGTGGCTTTGCAACACCGGATGGTGATTTTTACAATGCAGGAAACGACGAAAAGGGTGTTTTGGGAAGGTAAGTGAAGGTGGAGGGTGTGAAACGTGCAAGGGTTTTTCTGAATAGAGGTGGATAATGGTAAACACAAATGTTGGAAGAGTACCTCCTTTTTATCAAGGCAGAAATACAAGGAGAAATATTGAGGATGCCGAGTTTGTCAGGGTGCAAAGATTCAGCATTGTCAGGGAACTTATTCCCGGTGATGAACGGCATCTTTGGGACACGTTCCACGTATGGAATAGCCGTCCCGTAGAAGCAATTTACCTTTCATTGTTTCCCGCCACCATTCATAATCTAATTGCCTATTCTCATTCTATCATTGACGATCCGATTACTCCAAAACCAGAGGACGAATCATTAACGAGAGCAACCCCAAGGTTAGCCAGAGAATCTGTTGCAAATATCAATACTGCCACAAAAAGATACCACGTAATGACATACGAGCAACTTACTATGTGTCGCATGTTGGCCATGATGCTAAACCTGGGCAACGAAGACTTGAGGTGGTTCTTTGGTGCTAACGAGATACCCGCTGGAACGGCTGATGGCCTGATGGACGATCGGATACGTTCTCCAATATTTATTGATGGCATTGAAATTCGGAGAAATGAAGATAATGATGAAATAGGAGGAAATAATGAAACACAGCCCAGGAACTTTGATATTTATCTTGACAACATCTATGACAGCCACAGCGTACCGCTTAATGTCATATCCTACGAGGGACTAGAAAATGGCAAGCATTATACTAGATTTTATGGTGGCACTAACTTGTTGAAATTTCTGCCCAGTGCATTTTTGCCCACCGGAATGAGTAATTCCAGCATTGATATGACACCACCAGACACTGGATTGATAAGCATTACTGTAAGGGGTAATGCAGGAAATCCACAATTTGACCTTGAACAAATAGCAACATCTACAGCACTGCCGTTTTATTTTGTTACTTACGGCAGGGTGATTGGCCAAACAATAGAAATAGCGGCCAGATATGGGACAACACCTGCATCTAACATTGAACCAATTATCGTTACAATTCAAAGGAATATATAATGTCAAACATATGTGAAGGGCAAAACAGGCTTATTATTTATGCTAATGATGGTGCAAATACCGTTATGGTTGATAGGTGTGTCAATGTCGCGACCATTGGCAATCCTGTCGTTATTAATCGAAATTCTAGCAACCCGATTATATTGCCTGTTGGTAGTTACACGGCGGAATTAATTACCCCTCATACCGATGACCAGTTATTGGGTGGCAGGCCAAATACAGTTCTGGTCGAAGAGTTCCAGGTGTGGTCTATCCCTACCGTTAATTATCATGTTGAAACTGTAGAACAAGAGGGTGGATGGATTAACCAAGTTACTTATCAAATTACAGGAAAGATTATTGATGATGTAACATACACCGATAATTTTGGCAATCAACTCACCATTAAAGATAGCCCTACCCCTGAATTCCCAACAGGAAAGATATTCAATGTCACTTTCAATAATCCAGCCATCAATACCCTTGTTGCTAATTTCAGGGTCAACGAAATTAGACTGTTTGACGGAACAATCCTGTTTGACAACATACCCATTTCCACTATTACTTATGCCTTGCCCAAAGCGGGGGGACCACATCTAATTGGTCGCGATATTACCGGTAATCGTATTTTAATAGGAGAACGAGAGTTAGTATGGAATATCATCTACCAAGACAATACGGTTATCATAGATACCAGAGATAGTATTGCCCATTATATAGAAATTGAAGTAGATGGAGAATTCCTAAAAAATGAAAACGGACAGGTTATTCAATTTCCCTTAGGTTTCCATCATGTTGATTTGACTTGTTATAGCCAAGTTGATGCTGACCAAAGATATTCACGACACCTCATTAAAGTTTCTGCCAGAATACTAGGTAGTGAAGTACGTGATACGTTAGAGGTTCATCATCTTACAAGTCTCGATTACTGCAATCCTTCTGTTGCTCCTCCCAGGAGGGACGAAGAAGTTGTTTATGAATTAAGAATACGAAAGGAAAAAAGTGAGGAGTATGAAAAGGGGCATACAGAATACCTTGACCCAGGGTTTGATGGGAAACAACAGCCGTTAACGGGTCCGACTACAAGTATCTGGGATGACAAATATCCGTTTACCAGAATAAGGCCATGCTGGGTACGTGATGATGGATATGTTGAGGCGTACCTTGACAGAAATAACTTCTGTCAAGTAGCGGAACTTACCTATGGCTCTGAAGTTCCCGGAATGTCTGGCAGTAATGATTGCAATAGTCCGATTAGAGATTATCTAAAACGTACTGACGGCAACATCATGGTCGAATTTCCAAACCTATGGTATAACTCATTTGAGACTGAAAACTGGGTATATGTGCAAATCAGTCCCTTAGACCCACGAAACCCCGAACCAGGTGTCAGAGAAAGAATTGCAGATAAGCCAACTCACTGGCTACCTACCAATGTGCGTAGCGGGATTATCCACGACACAATATATCTAGGTGCGTTCTACTCCAATGTATTTGAACGGACAATTGATTCGGTAGACTACGCCTACTTCAACTCTAACTTCTTTGATGATAATTACCTTGTAACTTCTGATGATGGCACGCTAGAAGACGGATTAGACTTAAATTCTGAAGACAGAACAAGAAAGTATTTGTTCGGCATTCAAGGATTAGATAAAATAGGAGGGCAACGGGGACCGTTTGATGTCTTGTCGATACAAAATGTTATTCTGCTGAGGTTGTTGCAAATATTCCGATTTTGCTACTCGGACAACTTGCAGATTGGCAATCTAACTAACGGTGGTGTTATCTCGAAAAGTTACAATGAGGATGCTTATAACTATCAGAAAAAGTTTGCTTGTTTGGACTACCCGTTTGGTTTTGGTGTTGAAGAACGTGAAGGGGAAAGAATTGTACGGATGCCAGCCGTATTCAATGCCCATTATGATATCTCTGCACGAGGTACTGCCATCAGAACCGCGGACGATATGGCACGAACGTATAGCGGATATCCAATCCACGGATTTGTAACGCTGGATGATGGTTTGCAAGCGGTTACATTATTCACAAATCACAATGGTCAGGCCGAAAAGGTGATTTGCAGCAAGGTGTCTGAATACATTTCAAGGGGTGGCTGGACAAAACCGTCCGGCGTATTATCTATGACAGAATCCAGTATCACTAATGGTGATACAATGCCATTATTAGTAACACCCAACGATAGTAATAATGGATTTGAAGCATCGTTTGGACATGTAACATCACAAAACCGTACCCTATATACGGAAGAAGAAATAAATCGACAAAACCCCCAGCCATTAGTAGACCCAAGCAACTATCATTTACTTTATCGCCCTGTATGGTGGAAAAAGAATGAGACATATGTTCTGAATGTTAAATGCACTCAAACACTCTATGCCCTTCCAAATACTACAACTCCGTTGATAGTAGAAACGACCTCCACAGGATGGAAACAGATAATTGATATTAACGGTCAAACGAAAACAAAAAACCGCATTAACCGTCCATTCCATAACGCAGACCACCTCACAGATGAGATGAGGGTGCTTTTCCGCATAGGAAGATATCCCGTCAAGGTGTCGCTGTATGATACGAATAACTTACTAAAAGAAGAGAAAGAGATTGAAGTGCATATCGTGGATCCATACGAATTCATTGATATTGACAAAAAGGTTATTTGGAACAATGAGGTCTTTACAATAAGACTTTACAGCGAGAATGGGGAAGACTTGATATTTGACAATCTTCTGATTGCCTATCATTACAATGATGGTACGATCATCGAGTTAGATACAATATCTAGGTCTACCGCTCGGACATTTACTTTACGACCTACACAGTCTGGTACAATCAACATTACGATTACGGGGGAGGCTTCACCAAGCGGAATTACGGTGCAGTTCCCTGTACTGGTGAATGAAAATTATATTGTTGTTGAGCCTACTGCTGTCCAATCTGATACTAACTTTATCGACAGGAGAATACTTCATAACGGAATGTGGCAAGTATTGGGGCAGATGAATCCGAGAGGACATGCCCATCAATTTATTGGATTTCATTGCACATTCAATGTAATAGAAACTACGAGCCAGGCGGTATTGTTTCGCACCTATCAACCACAGGAGGGAGTAGCACGTGAAACACCAATACCAAATGGATTTACGGAAGGGGAAGACGATCACGGAAGATATTTAGAACGCGAATTTTCAGGGAATACATTCAGCCATATTTTCCCTTATGGAAATGGGAGGGATTATGAAATACAGTTTATTTCCCAGCGTGTAGGAATTGATGCTCCTGCGGCTATTCAAAGGATGCGTGTAATTTGTATTGACCCCAGCAATCCATATGATGCAGTTGCTGAATTGCACTACGACTGGACATTAAGTCGTGATGGTATCTTGTCGATTACTTTTGAGAAACACGAAAAAAAAACAAAGGGACAAAGGGTCATTATTAATTGGGGGGACGGAGTACAAAGCGAGCCATACCTGCTCATTGACGCAAGGGATAATTCTTTCATAGACCCCTTTGGCCCCAAAAGACATCAATATGTAGAAGATAAACCTGCATTTATAACAATATTAGTAGAAGGGGCTTATGGGACAAGTGCCATAGAATCGTTTTTTGTACAGGGAATATCTCCCGTCTATACTGTCAGGATATACGAGCCTCCACTGCACCGCGAAGGCCTCAATCGAACATCACAGAATTCGCAAATCAAAGTCTCGTATCCAGATAATTTAGATGAATGCCGGATATTAGATACGGCATTCATTAACAATGCAACGGGTGCAGACTTCGATAGAGTCTACCCGTTTGATTCGATTGACCCTGTGTTGATGGACGGAACCAGAGTAACACACTATCTTAACCATAATAACTGGAGCATAAATGACACTGGTCAAGAATTAAGCAGTGCCATATTGGGCGGTCAGAATGTTATGATAGAAATACCGCCATTCTATTATAAGATTACAAAAACAGATATTGTCCCACTTGCAGATGCCTTAAATGAAAGTGCCTTTATTGATGTCTCTATTTGCTCGGAAAAAGTGGATGACACCTGGCAGGCTATCCATCCAAATGGGCATAGAGAATGTGTATATATTGGGGCATTTTTGAAGAGTGTGGTTGGTGAAGGTGAACAAAGGGACCTGGTCTCTGTACGTGGTTCTGAAGACTACCGTACACGCATCAAGGTTTCCAAAGATATTGCACAGGTAGGGCCTCATAATCCTAACAGCAGCTACGAATCCGTTGACTACCACATTTGGCAATCTATCCAGGTGTTGTTTTTAATGAGATATGGCACGGTTGATTCTAGTTCGGTGTTTCGAGGAGATAACCCACAGGTAGCCACCAATCAAAACAATTCATTGGAAGGAGGGATGAGCGGTACAGACAACCATGTAAGGATATTTGGGTTGGATAACTTGTGGGGCTTTAGGCCAACCCTATTATCCGGCATTCGATATGAAAATGGTGCATTTGTTATAGAAGGGGCATCAAAGATATATCCGCTTCCAATAAACACTTATATGAACCGTCCGGTGATTACTCGTGTTGTCGGTAATAACGAGGCAGGTTTCCTACCTATAGGATACGAAGGTTTTCCAGAAGAACGATATCGGGATGTTGTTAAGGTCAATGGAAGCAAAGAGGTTTTTGCAGGCATTCCAACATATCTGCACACAGAAACTGGCGTAGACTATCAAGACAATGGAATTTTCTCCATTGGTAATAGAACCAAGAATATAGATGGGTCGTTTGTTGAATATTTTACCGAGCGATTTATGGTGAAGCCTGCACTCGAAGTTGATAACAGCACATATATACGAAAAGGACACCTGGTTCAATACCCGTTAAACTGTATCTATATAACTAACGCAGATGCAAATCCGGCTCTTCGTGATAGGTACAGAGCGTTACAGGAAGAATTAGCGAGTAATGGGCAGGACCTAGACAATGAACGAATAGAAGCAATCCGGCAGGAACTGCGTACACTGAAATGGAGTGTCAGCGACTTAAATGTTACCCTTGAAAATGATAGGGCATATCGATATGTCTTGTGGGACAGAATGGAAGGGGTTACTCAAGAAGACCTATCAAACAGGATCAGGCCAGTGTCCTTTACAAGGACATATAATAGACCACAACCTGCTAGTGATGATGCCCCATTAAAGGTCATTGTTTATACAATGGATAAGTTGCTTAGTATCAAACACGAACACAAAACCCATGTTTGGATTAGAGGACTTGATGCAGATATCGATATTAGTCCCGATACTTTTACTATTAATGATCCAGTAGTCGTTGACGCCCGCAAACTGCAAGAACATCCAGACGGTCCCTTTGCAGAAAGTATCACTGTAAAATGGGGTATCACTCGTAAAAATCCATCTTATAGTTCAAATAATACAAACAGCGAAGAGTGGATAGAGGTAGAAGAAACAAGATATTTAGGAGAAGACTGGAAGTTTGTTTATTCTTATGGGTTAGACTATGACCCAGAAGAACATGCTGGTATCGGTGTTTATGAAATTACCGTCGAGGTAGATGGTGGCCAATACTCAAATGGAGGAACGTACAAAAAACAAATCTTTTTGGGAGGACACTCTTGTTGGTATACTTTTGGTACTATAGCAGGATATGCGGAGTCTATCATCCTTGGAGTCGGTAGCGGCAGGGATGAAATAGATGAACACGGCTTCCTAATGCAGGCGGATTTTAGCCCGTCTGAGGGGCAGTACATGACGTTTCAGGATGACCATGAACTCACACTAGGGTCATTAGATGATAAGTATGATAAGAATGGGGTCCGTATTAGGACAAAAGACCTGACATTCAAACACCAGATGTTCGGGCAAAGGCTCATGCCTATTCGATGGGATGAGAACGGGGATTTGGAACCTCATCAATTGATTGACACGTTCATTGAGTGGGATGGTCCGGTCCACAAGCTAGAGCGAGAACCAGCAGAAGAACGTGGCTCGGACAATAGGCGAGTGCTGGATTATCGTGAATATGTTGTAGATGAGAACCCTCATTCATTAACATACAACCAAATAATACGCAATCCATACTTCAATAGCAATACTGGTGCCGAACGTGTTCCTCACAAAGCGATATTCCAGTTTGAAGATTGGAATATTGAACATCTTTATCAACATCCAGGCATTTACTATCCTCGTTTTGTTATGTGGGGAAACGAAAGAACCGTAGAGGCTACGATGAGAATAGTTGCTCTGGGAATAGGAGAGTCTTTGCCGAATGTAGAGGAAATCGAATGGGAGCGAAATACTGAAAGGAGTTATGAAGAAGACCCAAGTGGATATCAAACACTGAATATTATACTTCCTGACTATGATAAATATAAACCCTATGCAAGAACACTTCACATCGACTGGGGGGATGGAACAGGTGTGCAATTCAATCCGTCAGGGGTTGCAACGGGATGGGTCGATGCTAATAGGACAGAGTATATTTTGGCTATTACAGAAGAGAATGATCCAGCAAGACCAACTCCATTAAAGGCCGATATAAGAATAACAACTTCTAGGAATAGTATTGATAACGATGAGCAACCAACCATAATTTCAGAGCAGCAAAGTGGCATTTATGCGTTTACATTTGGAGCCATAGAAGAGTTTATGGATTGGGTTAACATCACCTTTACTCATGTAAGTGCCAGTTCTTCTCAAAGCGGCCAACCTTTAATAGGCAGTGGTGCTCGTGACATTTTGTTCAATAGCCAAATAAGGTTACTTGACAGAGAGGGCGGTGAATCTACCATAGATGTTGCAATAGATTGGTTTACGGAGGTGCCTAGTGGTGAGGTCGATGAAAACGATATTCCCACACTTATCAGAGTGCCGGTTGATAACATGGTCCCGTATAAAGAAGACATCGTGTTTAAGAGGGACGCGACTTTTCTCAATGAAGAAGGGCATAATGGAATCTTTACGCGTAATTTTGCCTTTCCGCCACAACATAAGTATCGCTGGAATGGAGTTTTCACTGTAACCATTACTGCTTATGGAGATTTTGGGCTGGTCGACTCAAAGTATTTTAGGTTCAATAGTTTTCCAATCTATGGATTTGCTGTCATGGACGGTGCAAACAGACTGGATCAATCAGAGGTCAGAATGCTTTATGATGCTATGCAAGGTTCATTGAAGTTAACGGCCAATCAGTGGAATGACATTTTTATGTTCAAAAATGTTCGTGCTGTCCTTTTTAATCCAAAGGCAGACCCGCAAGTACGATGTCAAATCAATCCCAACGATTATTATGAGGGATGGGAGACAGATAGCAGAGGACGATTGGTATTGAACGAAGATGGTGAGCCAATCCGAAGAAGCATTTTGAGTGAAGTCACTGGAGAATATTTTGAGGAAGCTAGATTAGCGATCCGTAAAAGGAGGATTGCTGATTACATCAAGGGCGAGGTAAATAATGACGGCAGTCTGGTAATGAGAGATGACGGGTGCCCTGTAAGACCTCCAATGCCCGAATGTAAAGCCATAGAGCAAGTAGATAGGGAGATGGCCACTGAGTGTATCAGTGATCACCCAGAATTCCAGGGTGATGTGATGATTGAAGTGCCCAATCTGTACTTTAATATGTACAGGTCAATTGTTCCAGCCTTTTATGAATCTAAATATAGGCTTGTTACCAATCAGTTCGAGGAGGTTAGAATTAAGAATTGTCTGGTAGTCGAAACGAGTGAACGGAAACTAGAACCAGGTTGGGGATCTACCTGTAGAGACCAAAGTATAACAAGGGGCCGCTCGTATATTTCGGCATACCATGGGTCATTTGGGCACTGTTGGGAAGGCATGAGAAGTCTTGCCCTGAAAGCATACTGGCGAGAGAGCTTTGACGGAGTACAGCGTGAGGCACGACGAAACGGATATGACTTGATGAGGTGGAACCACGCTACATTTTTGCAACTGTTACTAATCCTGCGTACAGGTGGAATGGCAGGGACGGTTCTTGGGACAGGTTCAAGAGACTGGGGAGATCTCGGCAACTGGAATGTAGTGAGAAGTGGTCATGGGTTGTTTCCTGTACGTGCTGCGAGTGGTTCTGGAGGAACGGGTTCATACAAATTCTGCGGAATACTTGAACCTGCTTCAGCAACTATGGGTTCTTGGATCGAAGGATTAAGAGTATCTGATAAGCACTTTCTGTTCAAGGAGAAAATAACAGGCAGAGAATTAAGTATTGATCCATGTGACCCATGCCACGCCATTGACCCGTTGAATGACCTGTGTGATATTTCTCCTATCCGAGAACACTTTGGTTTTTTAAGCAATACGGGCGATAAAATACCTCTAATCCTCGGAATTAACCTAGACCCAAATTCGGGTAATGTATTGGCCTGGACAGTTGAACAAACAGATAATCCCGGCGCCACAATCAACTCCTCGTTCTTTCTGCCAAAGCATTTTGTATATTCGCAGTTAAGGTATAAATCGCCTTGCCCAATACCACCAGAATGTCCCCAGCCGCCAACAGACCCATGTGGATTTTATCCAGAAGATGCTTGTGAATGGCTTATCGACAAGCAATGGTTTCTGCGTCCTGGTAGCTATATGGGAGATAATAACTGGGCATTTTTCCCGGCAGCTGATATTATAGGACCAATGGATCCTAATGTTTGCAAGTTTTTTAAGTGGGGTAGCGGTATTGAAGGTGCCCCCAACTTCTTTTCAGGCATAAATGTTACGAATAGAGGTGGACCTGACGAAACGTCTATGGATATAGCCAATCAGGGCGATTATACGCTTTTCACCTACAATGATACAGAGATTATAGGGGACTCATCCATCAGCTACAGAACTTTTGATTTTATAGCTAGGCCATTACCAGAGAGGACACCTCCTCCCGTTAGAGTGTGGATGAATGACAATCATACAAAGGAAGTTGCCTTTAACATTGAGATACCCAGTGGACAAGATTATTTTATGGACGATGATACATTCACGTTCATTTTTGGAGATGTCAGTACAGAGACACCCACTGGT